>Ga0102590_1000064_pt1 | contig 307384 bp, 220 predicted proteins | sample AraplaMF_Col_mMF_FD_76859 | JGI IMG/M metagenome (GOLD analysis project Ga0102590, IMG submission 76859) | Arabidopsis root microbial communities from the University of North Carolina, USA - plate scrape MF_Col_mMF | ecosystem: Host-associated > Plants > Roots > Endosphere | place: USA... | reverse complement strand
AGTCCTAACTTGGTTTTGATTAACTTGTCATTACTTTTCATTTCTGGCAGTTTAAAGGGGATTAATTAATAAGTGTGGTTACTTAAAGTTAATCCCTAACTGTCAGATTAAGTCATGACTATTTCAATTTAAATCCTATCTAAGCTCTCTAAACGTGCAAAGTGATTTTGAGCGGCGTTTTTATGCAGGTGGGCTTTGTTTTGTAGAAGTCCAAGCGCCTCAAAGAACTATTATAAATATTGCTCGATTTAGCTTAGTCCGTGTAGTACGTAAAATGCCGAGGTTAAGACTTCTGAACCCGGCTTTTCGAATATCTAGTTTCGATAAATCAATGAATGTCTCGCTTCCTAATATTCGCTCCTTGGACGAAAGTATTAAAGTTGCCATATTCGATGGAGGCATTCCTCAAGATCATCCTATTACCCGTTGGGTAACACCTTATGACACAATTGGTATCGGAGAACCAGAAGATTCATTGTTTGAACATGGAGTGGGGGTGACTTCTGCCTTCCTTTTCGGACACATAGAGCCAGGAACACCACTATCTACTCCTTTTTCCAATGTTGACCACTACCGTGTTTTAGATAGCGATCCGGGGGTTAATCCATATGAGCTATATGAAGTGCTTGATCGTATTAGTAATGTGTTAGCAACTAAACATTACGATTTCATAAACATTAGTCTCGGCCCTACCCTCCCCATTGAAGATGATGAAGTTCATGCCTGGACAGCAGTTCTTGACGATCATCTGTCAGACGGAGAGACACTTGCAACTATCGCTGTAGGCAACGACGGCGAAGGTGATCCATCCATTGGTGCTAACCGAATTCAAGTTCCCGCTGACTGTGTTAATGCCCTAAGTGTTGGGGCATGTGATATGCCTGATAAAAGCTGGAAACGAGCATCATATAGTTCGATAGGCCCTGGACGTAGTCCAGGAATTGTAAAACCGGATCTAGTTGATTTCGGCGGTTCTCTAGGTCGTCCGTTTCTTACGTTGGACCCAATAACAGGAACTCGCCTAATACCAACCGGTGGCACCAGCTTCTCATCCCCAACAGTCCTCCGCCTTGGTGCAGGCGTTAAAGCGCACTTTGGCAATGCGCTCAATGCACTAGCCATTCGTGCGCTTTTAGTACATTGTGCGGAATCTACAGATATTGATCGATTTGAAGTCGGTTGGGGGCGAGTTTCTAGATCAATTAGCGATATAGTAACCTGCAGTGACAATATGATGAGGGTTGTATTTCAAGGAAAAATTCGGGCTTCAAAATATCTAAGAGCACCAATTCCTTTGCCCAATAGTCAATTAAAGGGAAAGGTAAAAATAAAAGCTACCCTAGTTTATGCTACTGCCTGTGATGCTCATCATCCTGGTAATTATACTCGGAGCGGTCTCGAAGTTACATTCAGACCGCATAAGAACAGAAGGCGGAAAGTTGCTGTTGGAGAGGCCTCTCCTCTTCATCCGCTTTCCAAGCCCTTTTTCCAAAAAGAACAAAAGTTGTTTCAAACGGAAGAAGAATTAAGACGGGATGCTTGGAAATGGGAAAACTGCCTCCATGGAGAAGTTAGCTTTCTAGGGAAAAGTCTTGATGGTTCCTTTTTCGATATCCACTACAATGCTCGGTCTGAGGGCCATAACGATGCTAGAAGTCAAGAGCTTGAATATGCATTGATAATCACAGTAGAAGCCAAAAATGTTGCAGACCTATATGGTCAGGTAGTTCGAAAGTACGCAACAATATTAGAACCATTGATTCCTGTAATCGATATTCCTCTATCTCTTTCCAATTGAGATTGCTAATGTAGAAGTCAAATCCGACCTTGGTTTATTTAATGTGTATCTCAGCACGGAACCTTTTGTAACCTCACTTTCGTCGAATCGGCAATTTGCTAAATGCCACGCTGGTGCAGCAATGCCGCAAGGCAATTTGTTATGGCGTCCCGGTGCCAAACCGCATTCGTAGCAAAGGAGTTACAGACAGATGCAATCCTAATATTTTTCAAAATTTGCCGCCGTATATCCATCAAGATACTCGCAACGTGGGCAGAGTCCTACCCCTTCATCATATTCAACTTGAGAATATAGGTAACTAGCTTTACAATGTTTACAGTATAATACTTCTTCCCTATGTCCGCAAAGCAGACATAACTCGGCTTCCACATCAAATACATCGTTGTAACAAACAGGGCATTCAATTGTTGAAATTTCACCATCAATTTGCGAATGAATGTGTTTTAGTTGTGCTTCATAAAAAGCAGCATATTCTCGTAGCTTTGTCCATGTTGGATCATTTAAGCGTCTATCTGCCCAAGGCAACTCCAATTCATCATTAGAAAACTTAAAAATAAATACCAGCATGTTGCCAATGACGATCTTGGCTTCGTTTTCATTAATTGTAAATTCGAAGTGTGTTACTTCATTTCTTTTTTCACGGACAATTTTTAATGCAGCATTATCTTCTTCGCTAAAGTCGATGTTCGCTAGATTTTTTAATCTTTCTAAAGCTTGCTCCGCACCCACCGTGAAAGCCATTTTAGAAGGGTATTTGTCAATGTTAACGAACACAAAAGCTGGATGAATTCTTCTAAGCCTCTCTTTTAGCAGAAGTTCCGCAACGTGTGACAGGTCCAAAATTACCCGTTTGTAGTCGCCTGTATCAAGTTTCTTCTTGGCTGTAAGCACAGTGATAGCGTGCTCTAGGCTATCCAATGCATTTTCGACTAAATTAAATTTAAGCATGTCACAATATCCTTTACTCTAATATAGGAGTTCTTATTGAATGAATGATCTAAGCGGTATAGTTAACTTTCATTCCATAGTCTTTTAAATTCTAGGGAGTATTCGGTCGCTCGTGAAATATCTCTTAATTCAATAACATTTTCATCATTACGGGTTTCAGCATTTGTTGACCAGTTAAAGGAACCTGTTATTACAAACTGATTATCAATAACACAAAACTTATTATGCATTATTCCGCCTCTGGTACCACGTATTCTTTTATGATCAAAAGGGGTGAGGTCAACACCGTGAGTTTGATTTACTCCGTCTCGAAATATCAGAAGTTTAATATCTACTCCTTCGTTTTGTTTTTCTAACAGTTTTTGGTATATCGCATCGTTCGTGAACCAAGCCATAGCAACCCATATCATAACTTTGGCCTCATCGATAGCTCGAATTACCTTTTGCTCTATTAATCGAAAGTGTGCGGAAGAAGCTGTTGTCTCGGTGTTGGCTACTATATCCCCAGTAATTTGAATAACTCCAGAAACCTCTGATGCAATTACTCCTAATCGTTTAAATGCGGTATTAAATAATTGAACTGCCGATTCCTTATCTTCTGCATTGTTTAATACATGATCCAAAAACGCTAGAGTTTGAGTAGGATCTAATCTCATCATTCTATCAACTGCATAATCGGTTCTGGTGGTATTGTGGTCAGCTTTGCCAAGCCTTGGTAAACCTATTTCAGGATCATAATAGTCTTCCATGCCAAATTCATTGAACAACTGTACCAGTAATTTTCCTTTTCGATAAGGGGGATGTCCATCGCCTGTTACACATGGCGCAAAAGTAGAAGCACTATAAGGTGAAATTTTCATCTATATTCTATGTTTTAACACAACTTGTTATTTCCCATCTCAATTTAATTAAATGACATCAAATTGAGTTTGAGAAAATTAAATAATATAATAGCTCGAAGGTTTTCCCTGAAGAGTATATATATTATTGATAATAAGTAGTATCTGATTTATTTAAAGTTTCGAAAATTGCTCAAAAAAGTGCTTCTTGCAGGCGAAAAGAATATTATTAATCTTTGAAATATAAACGGCACGAAATAGGTCTTTCTGCCATGAGTCAGCTAGGGAAGGGTGCTCAGTATTACTAAATCTTTTAATGCCTGGTTAGACATTCCGCCCTTTTCGGCTACTGGTTTAATAATGAAAGCTTTAGGTATATCTAAAAGCTTTTTTTTTGTTTTAAGCCATTTTATACATGCCCATGGTACAATTTTCACTTCTCTTCGTTTTAAATTTGTAGGAATAGCCCTAACGACATGCAAAACGAAGTTATATTTACACGTGAAGAATTATATAGGTTGGTTTGGTCTGAACCTCTATCGGTTTTAGCTTCCAGGTACAAGATGACTGAACTAAGTTTTAAACGACTATGCATACAGCATAGCATCCCTATCCCACCTAGTGACTACTGGAACAAAGTTCGTTCCAGCCAGCAACACCCCCAACCTCCGCTACCACCTACTAAAAATCCCGAAAACACTATTACGCTTACACTACATAAAAACCCGGAAGCCAATCCGCAGAAATCAATTGCACAGGAACAAAAAAAACAAGCAACGGATAAAGAAGAGGTTCCTCTAACTTCGGAAGAGCCAATGGTAATAGAAGCTCGGGAAAGCTTAATGAACAAAAGTAAGGAAAGATGGCGCAACGATTTGGTATGGGCGGGAGATAAGCAATTGAAAATTGGTGTCGCGCCTGAAAATATTGAGCGGGCGTGTAGATTTATGAATGAACTAATAACTGCCCTGAAAAAGAAAGGCCATTCATTATACATTAGTCAGGGAGAAACCTTTATCAAAATTGGCAAACAGCCATTACCTATTTTGTTGCGTGAGAAGACCAAACGTATTACAAAGCGGGAACCCGGTAATTCATATGGCACTACAGATTTAGTACCATCCGGTGTGTTAACCTTCCATATGACATTTCGATTTAAAGAAACTGAATGGAAGATTGGAGACGGCGCACTGGCAGATGAAGCTGCAAACATTGTAACAAAACTTGAAAGTACCTGTGTGCGCGTTGATGAATACCAAAGCAAATTAGAGGAGGGATGGGAGAAAATGCGGCGTGAAGAGGAACTGCGAAAAGAACACGAAAATAGACAGCAGAGCGAGTTAGCTGGATTTAGGACGTTACTGAGTGAAGCGCTTCGGTGGCATCAGGCGCAAATGATACGTGACTATTTGTCCACTATAGAAAAGCAGGAAATACATGATGATCATCCATTGCCAATTGAAACTGCAAACTGGCTGCAATGGGCCCGCGCCAAGGCCGACTGGTATGATCCTATTACTGAGGCGAATGATGAATGGCTCTCGCATATCGACCGGAATTCGTTTGTACCTCAACAAAATGACAAACCTCAGCAGTCTCCTATAGACTGGCTATCTCCTATTTCGTGGTTCAATAATAAAAAGAGATTTTTTAAAAAATGATTAAACGTGGCAGAGCATATAAGTTGTTATTTAGCGGGTCGGGGCTTGATAGATAATGATTTGGCCATTCGCAATGTATTTATCACCCACTAAATTAATCGGCAAGGGATAAATCGTTAATAGCCTGCAAATCCTGTAGCAATTGGTTAGATAATTCCCCTCTTCTGGCTACGGATGAAAAGGCTTTCAGCAATGCTGGAAGCCTTTTTGTTTTAGTCGAGTTTTTTGCAGTTTCTTCCCGGCCAGAAAATTTCTGTATACAGATTTGAAAAAGAATCGTGTAACGCTCTAATGCAGCATAGCTATGCAAAGAAACAATCGCCTATACCAGAATAGGTACCAGGCTGTCTCAAAAGGGACAGCCTTTTTGGTTGAGTGTTACAGTTTCTACACACGCAGCATACGCGCGCCAACTAAAGAACACCGTTGACCTTACCCATTATAACCCGGGTCAAACTCTACAATCCATTCAATGCCATATTTATCCCTGAACATTCCGGCATAGGTTCCCCATGGACTGTCGCCAATAGGCCCTTCCACTTCTCCGCCTGCTGATAATCCGTTAAATATTTTTTCTGCTTCTTCACGGCTTTCGGCATTCACGTGTATTTTAGACCGGTTTTCATTCTCGCTTACCCGCCCCAAAAATCCTGGGACATCGTTGGCTATTAACACGTTGTTTTTGCCAAGCGGCAAACCGATGTACATTATTTTATTTGCCTCGTCCTCTGCTACCTGAAACTCGGGGCCTGATAAATCTCTAAACCGGGTGATTTTTGTAAACTCGCCGCCAAAAACTGATTTGTAAAAAGTGAATGCTTCTTCGGCATTGCCGTTGAAATTGATCCAGGGATTAATTGCTCTCATGATTTTTATTTTTAGTTATGTAAAATTCAGGTTATCTATCCATGCATATGCTTCCAGGCTAAAGGTTCCTAAGGTTCCTGGCGGGCGGTTTATGATTTTACTTTATCCCTTTGAACACCTATCAGAAATCCACTTCTCCCAATTCGATTTCTCCAACTTTATAGCCTAGTTCCTTTGTTGCAATTTCTTTAATTGCTTTAACCCATATGTCCCATTCGTCGGTATCCATTAATCCAACAAATTGAAGTCCGCCAGGTTCAACGGATGCGGAAATATGTTTTTCATTCTCGTTGAAACTAAACCAGTATGGTATTCCTTTCTCGCCATGATCACCAGCAATGCCATATCCCAGCCAACCATTAAGCTGCGCATAAATTACGGGAACTTTATCCCAAACTTCATCAGGGGCATCATACCTGATGTTTAAGTTCATCTCCTGTTCCTTCATCGAATCTAAATTGATAAGTAATTTATATAATCCTTTTGTATTCTTTACCTCAATTGTATTCGATCCCCCACCAATTCCATCAGGTATTAAAAATAATCGTTCCTTCTCAAATCAAATGAGCAGGAATAACCCGGGATGGGGGTTTCACCCAATTTGTGACTTTATAAATATTACACTATTTTACTACCTGCATCTGAAAAGGGGGAATAATGCCAACTTGTAAAGCATTGTAACGAACTATGAAAAGAATGATATTGACTCAACTGGCTTTAGTATTTGCCTTACTGTTAATGACGCCGGTGGTAAAAGCACAAATTGAAACATGTAATTGCCTGGATAATTTAAACCAAACGATCCAGGAAACTGAAGCCAACTATGCAGGCTATCCTGCAAAAGTGAATGCCGGGTATAAACAACTGGTTTCACACCTGCAGGCAAAAGCTTCGGCAGTAACCGAACCAAAGGAATGTTACTATCTTATTCGTGAGTATGTAAGATCCTTCAAGGACAAACATTTTATCATTTCTTATACAAACCAAAAGGATTTCGACAGCGTTGTTACCAGTTATTCCCAAAAACCAGTTTTACCAATTGAAGGGATCTGGATAAGCCCTGATAGTGCCACCAGGATTGCCATCCAAAAGTCCACTAACGGTACTTTCGAAGCGATCAAATGCGAATCATCTACCGACAGCTTTCCCAAAGGATTTGTTTACTTCACCCTTACACCCAAAGGAGATAAATACGTAGTAAAAAAATATGATGGATTTGTCAGCACCGATTTTCCCGCCAAACAAACCGGTAACCTATTACGGATCTGGAATCATACGGTGTGGGGCAAGGTATCTCCGCAGCAAATGACAGCAGCCGAAAACGAAGAGATTTCTACCTGGAAGAACAACAAGAATGGTCTCGCGTTTAAAAAAATAAATGACGAAATAAGTTATTTAAAGATCCCGAGTTTTTATAACAACGACAGCAAGATCCAGCAATTGATAGCGGCGAGTGATTCCACTATCAGGAATACCAAATACCTTATTGTAGACCTGAGAGGCAATGGCGGCGGCAATACAGGTTGGGTTTATTTTCTGTCCTATCTTATGACCAATCCGATCGTTCAGCAACCCACGTTGATGCGTGTAACGCCCGGCAATATTAAACGCAAGTTACCCGAACTGGAATACTTTGTAAAAAATCCCATCGACGCTGAATACAAAAAGTATTTCCCCGATGAGGTGCTGAACGCCTATAAAAAGGCTTACGCTGAACTGCCCATAACAAAAGAGCATTTCTATCCAATTCCCGCTGTTACCTTCCCGCTTGACTCTGTAACCAAACAACCCGAAAAAGTGGCCGTGATAGTTGACGGCTTTTGCGGCAGCTCAACCGAATATTTTATCTCCCTCAGCCGTCAGAGTAAAAAGGTGACCACTTATGGATCAAACACTATCGGAATGATGGATTACGAAGGCATGTCTAATCCAACCGCGTTGCCATACAACAAATTTATTCTAACCATTCCCATTGCCAAATCAAGCTGGACGGACACTAAGCCTATTGATCAAACGGGTTTTACCCCGGATGTGCCGATCAGGCTTCCCGAAAACAGATGGATGGATTTTGTCGTGGATGATTTGCCTAAAAGATAATACCGGACAAATATGCTGCGCAAAAAAAAGGTATCATCATCCTTGCCCATATTTTTATGTGGCTTTACTACCCACCAGGCTAATGTTTTCTGTCAGAACCTATAGTTGCGTATATATTCCCGGGAATACATAATGTAGAAATATGACTAATTTTACGGCTGATAAACAGAACACACATGGATGGCCAATATAGAAAAGACATTTATCCCGGACAGGAAGTAGCGATTATCCTTAAAAAAGACCAGCGGAACGGCAGGTTAACATATGGTATTGTGAAAGATCTGCTTACATCAGCAGCCTATCATTCAAGAGGGATCAAGGTACGGCTGGAGGATGGGCAGGTTGGCCGCGTGGCTCAAACAGATGTGGTGGATCCTGACGGCGAATAAACACTACCTGGTTTACCATTGCTGAATGATCATACAAACATCGGATTCATCCTTCAATGCAAATTCCCTGGCGCCCCAGGGCCGGTTAATACGCAATTCATCTTTTTCGATCACACAAAAAGGATCCTCTGAGCTCAATTCATCATACCCGATACTAAATTCCAGGCATTCAATAAAAAGTTTGAACCCTACTTCAATGTCTGTATAAAATACATTGGGGACCCGTTTTGTAAATTTTGTTTTGCACTTTATTAAGATTCCAATACCGGTGCTGTGATCAATTTTTCTTTGATCGAATCCGGGAGGAATGGCCGTCCACCGGCAGCAGGCACGCAGGTTCCCGTGAAAACTGCTTTGGTAACGATCTTTCCGTTTAGAATTATTTTTTGTTCAAAATGTATTTGCGGTTTGCCGCTTTTATCAGCAAACAGTTCACAGGTTACGGTAAACCTATCATCCTTTTTGAGGGAACGAAGGAAATTGATCGTATACTGAGACAAAACCATATTTATTCCTTTTTTCGCTTCCTCTTCCAGTCCAAATCCAAGAACATCTTTTATAAATGCATGCCGGCAATATTCCATGTAAAAAGGGTAAAACAGTCCATCCATTATTCCCTGAACATCTATATGATCAGGATTAACAACATATTCTTTTACATATTCCATGACTAACGTTTTTACGCCGCTAATGTATGTAAATAACTTAAATCAGGAAACCTATAAATACTGTTTGCCCATATAATCCGTCTGTTACACAATTCCTGCAAACATGTTCTGAAATGTTCTTTGATTGTTCAAATCTGTTTTGTAGATTTAAATGATATACTCCTCTTAACCATTAAACATTTTCACATGAAAAACGTGAAAGCCCTTCTCTTTTTCCCACTACTCGCGGCGATCTTTCTGTTAAGCTCATTTTCAACTAAACAGACCCAAACAGCAAGACCTGCCATTATTAATTACGCGTGGTACACCCCCTCCGGCCAGTTTGTTGCCTGGAGCACGTTGGCAAATGCAGAAATTGTCAGCGATGCCGACACCAATCCAGTTAACGGAACTTTGGTAGCGCTGGGCTATACCGATGGCGGACCAGGCCTGCCGCCATCAGGAACCCTTGTTTACCATCTTTATCAGCACCCATGACGAAACTAAAAACGCCCCGTAATTGCGGGGCGTTTTTAGTTTTATGCTCTTTACAATAAACATTCTTTTAACCTCAAAAAATCTAATACATCGTTGGTTTAATCCCTGAACATTTATCCTGCATATCGCTCCCTCTGTTTGAGCGTAAAATATTAAAGATTTCTTCTGATCATATTGGTGTCATTAATGCGATTTCCTCTCTTTCTGATGCAATCTTCACCAGAATTTTATTTTATGCAATCGATTGCTTAATTTGAATTAAGATTCCAGGTTATGAAAAGAAGGACGTTATATACTATTAGTCCTTTTTCTCTATTGCAAGAATACTGTATTGTTATCATTGCTAATCAACGCCAGTTTGCCCGTATTTGTGAGCTGCCATAACCATCCTGTTATACTTTATAGGCGCGATGTTAAAACGGATGGGCAACAGGCACTATTAACACCATTCAGCAATTTCCGCAAAAGCCTGGAAGCCTGATCTTATAAGATAAAATGTCACCGATCGGCTGTTCTACAAAAAATCTGAATTCCAGTATGAAACGTTACACCATTACCCTTCTTTTATTATTCGCAGCACAGGTTTTATCCGCAGCGCCGCCGGAAGATTCGCTGCTACGGCTATGGTACCAACAGCCAGCCACGCAATGGGTAGCCGCGCTGCCCGTAGGCAACGGGCGTATAGGCGCTATGGTATTTGGCGGCGTGCAGCAGGAGCAGCTGCAATTGAATGAAGGTTATCTGTGGTCAGGCGGGCCGCGTGATGGTAATAATCCACAGGCCAAACAAACGTTACCGCTTATACGCCGGTTGCTGTCTGAAGAAAAATATACGGAGGCAGACCAGGCTGCACGTAAAATGATGGGGCTGTACAGTGCCCGTTACCTTACCCTGGGCAGCCTGTTCTTTGATAACAGCATCAACGGCTCACCGGAGCAATACCGGCGGGAGCTGGACCTGAACAATGCCTTGTCCACCGTAACATTTACCGCAGGTGGCGTTACCTATACACGGGAAGTATTCATCAGCTACCCGGCGCAGCTGCTGGTAGTTCGTTTTAAAGCCAGCCGCCCTGGCGCTATTACCTTTAATACCCATTTTCAAAACCCTATGCCGCATCATACACAGGCGGTGAACGACCGGTATGTGATCATGAAAGGCAAATGCCCGGAATATGTAGCTAACCGCCCTGCAGAAGCCCGGCAAATTGTGTACGCTCCTGGTGAAAATGGAGAAGGAATGAATTATGAAGTGCATGTACAGGCAAGGGTAAAAGATGGCGCCGTGCATTCGGATACCAGCGGGTTAAAAGTGCAGAACGCTTCAGAGGTAGTATTGCTATTATCCATAGGCACCAGCTATAACGGTCCGGATAAATCTCCGGGCAGAGAAGGTAAAGATCCTGCTGTTGAAGCCCTGCGTTATCTGGATGCTGCGAAACAAAAAGATTATGCACAGCTGCTGCAGGAACATGAAAAAGATTACCAGCGCCTTTTCCGTAAAGTAGAACTAGACCTTGGCAAAGACAGCTCTGCAACACAAGCTACTGATGTACGGCTAAAGGCATACACAGCCAGTGGCGGCCATCGCGATCCGCAGCTGACCACACTGCTGTATCAATATGGACGTTACCTGATGATAGCAGGTTCCCGGAAAGGCGGGCCAGCCATGACGCTGCAAGGTTTATGGAACCATGAAATGCAGCCGCCCTGGGGTTCCAACTATACTATTAACATCAATACAGAAATGAACTACTGGCCATCTGAAACGGCTAACCTCAGTGAATGCGGCATTCCATTGTTCAACTTTATTATGCAGCTGGCCAGGAAAGGGCGTGTAACCGCTGCCGTTAATTATGGCGCCAGGGGTTGGACTGCGCATCATAATGCCGACATCTGGGCCATGACCAATCCCGCAGGCGGTATTGATTTTAATGATCCACGGGGAGCCCCAAGATGGGCCATCTGGCCTATGGGAGGCGCCTGGCTTACCCGGCACCTGTGGGAACATTATCTGTTCACCGGCAACCGTTCCTTCCTGGCTGATACGGCTTACCCGGTTATGCGGTCTGCCGCAGAATTCATGCTGGACTGGCTGATAAAGAACGATAAAAACCAATGGGTAACCAGCCCGGCTACCTCTCCGGAAAATAATTTCCTGGTAAATGGTAAAAGGGAAGGCTCAGTGAGCATAGCCACTACCATGGATCTTTCCATTATACGTGACCTGTTCAATAATACAGTGCAGGCAACGCAGCTCTTAAATAAAGATGCTGCATTTGCAAACCGGTTAAAGACTACGCTGCAGGAGCTGTATCCCTTTCATGTAGGGCAGTACGGCCAATTGCAGGAATGGTATAAAGACTGGGATGATCCGGAAGACCACCACCGGCACCTCTCGCACTTATACGGGCTGTTCCCCGGCTATTTCATTACACCGCGTCATAACCCGGTGCTGGCAGCAGCAGCCAAACGCAGCTTACTGCTGCGGGGCGATGGAGGCACTGGCTGGTCCAAAGCCTGGAAGGTAAACTGGTGGGCGAGGCTGGAAGATGGCGATCATGCCTATACTATGCTGAACAAACAGCTGTTCCTTGCTACAGTGGATAGCGTAAGTGTAGCGGATGAAGCAGGCGGCTCTTACCCGAACCTGTTCGATGCACATCCGCCTTTCCAGATAGATGGCAACTTTGGCGTAACCTCCGGCATCACGGAAATGCTGCTGCAAAGCCATGATGGCGCTATTTATTTATTGCCTGCATTACCGGCTGCCTGGCCAAATGGCCATGTAAAAGGGCTGAAGGCCCGTGGCGGCTTTGAAATAGATATGGAATGGGAACAGGGAAAGCTTACCAAAGCAGTGCTTCACAGTAAACTGGGCGGCAACTGCCGTATTCGTGTACAGGTACCCGTAAGTGCAGCAGGTACTGCACTAAAACCTGCCAGTGGAAATAATCCCAACCCCTACTACTTTATTCCATTGCCGGTAAAAACGGAAGTGAAAGACAAAACTAAGCTGCCAGAACTGCCCCTGAAAAAGCTCTATGAGTATGACCTTATGACGACAGCCGGAAAAGATTACAACATTACTACCTATTAACGTAACACAATTAATACAATACTATGAAGCACATATTTTTAAGTGCAATCATTACCGTTACGTCCATAGGACTGCAGGCGCAAACACCTGCCGGCGATAAGGGAGATGAGCAGGGCCTTTTGATGCAAAAGGGCGCTGCACGGGATCAGGCAGCTATTGATGATGCGGTTAACGGCTGGTGGAAACGCAGCATGGAAAACCATGATGCCCGTATAGCCTGGTGGCGGGAGGATAAGTTTGGCTGCTTCATACACTGGGGTGTATATTCTGCAGCCGGTGGTGAATGGAATGGCAAAAAAGTAGATGGCTATGCAGAGCATCTCATGCGCAAGGAAACGATTCCCAGGGATGTTTACCGGGAAAAGTTATTGAAAACATTTAACCCGGAACAGTTTAATGCAGATGCCTGGGTACGGCTGATAAAGGCAGCCGGCATGCGTTACCTGATCATTACCTCCAAACATCATGATGGGGTAGCCATGTATCCTTCTGCAGTAAGCGATCTGAATATCAGCGCGTCTGCTTTCAAGCGCGATCCTATGCAGGAGCTTTCTGCAGCCTGTAAAAAATATGGTATTCAGTTCGGGTTCTATTATTCCCATGCTTTTGACTGGGAGCACCCGGATGCGCCAGGCAATGACTGGGATTATGATAACCCCGGCGGCGACAAGCGTTTGCATGGCGGCATTAACTGGTTTAATGTTCACCCGGATCTGTTACCCAAAGCAGTAAAATATGTGAACGAAAAAGCCATCCCGCAGATAGTAGAGCTGATCCGCAGATACCATCCGGATATACTGTGGTTTGATACGCCCAGTAAATTACCGTTGAGTGAGAACATCCGTATCCTAAAAGCTATCCGTGAGGTAGATAATAATGTAGTGGTGAATGGCCGCCTGGCACGCACTGCCGGTATTTCTTTCGGAGACTACAAGAATACCTCTGATCGTCCGGCAGAGTTTTATCCCGTTACCGGGGATTGGGAAGCCATTCCTACTACAAATGAATCTTACGGCTATTCAAAGTATGACAACAGCCATAAGCCGGCCGGCTTTTTTATAAGGCTGCTGGCCAAAGCCGCTTCCAGGGGTGGTAACCTGCTTATGAACATAGGCCCGATGGGTAATGGCCTGATAGACCCGCGTGATACCATTATACTGCACCGCATTGGCACCTGGATGCAGGTGAACGGAGAAAGCATTTATGGCACTACCGCTTCCCCATTGCCTTTGCAACCCTGGGGTAAAAGCACGCTTAAAGGCAAGCGCCTGTACCTGCATGTATTTAACTGGCCGGCAAAAGCGCCGCTATATGTGGGCGGATTAAAGAGTAATATCCGCAAAGCATGGTTACTGGCAGATCCGCAACAAAAAGCCCTTTCTGTAAAACGCGTGAACGACCTGGATGTAACCATTACGCTGCCCGCCACAGCACCGGATTCTATGAACAGCGTAATAGTGCTGGACATGCCGGAGCCGGCAACCGATAGTGTACGCGTACTGGATACCCGCTCCATTACAAATGTGCTGCGGGCTTTTGACGGTACCCTGCATGGGGATGGTTTCCTTTATGGAGATGGTAAAGCGCCTAAATACTATGTATATAACTGGACCAAACCAGCGCAGTACATTAGCTGGACTTTCCGGCTAACAACGCCGGCACATTTCCATGCAACTATCAAATACGCGGCAGATCCAACTACCGGTGTAAATAATTTTCTGGCGAACGTAAACGGGAAAACGCTTAGTGGAAAAACCCAGGCCGTATCATCAAACGAAAGCATCATAACGCAGCCTTTGGGTGACCTGGCATTACCTGCCGGCGTACATACTTTAAGCATACAGCCGGGAACAATAGCCGGAGAAGAGTTGATGAAATTATTTGAGATCACTTTAACACCAACCAGGTAAAAACTTCACACGAATGATATTAAAGAAACGGGGTTATGCCTGCTTATTAGCAGGCCTGCTGGCAGGAACAGCTTTGCATGCCGGCCCGGCCGATCAATTCCTGCAGGCATTAAAAAGCAACAAAGCTACCATTGTAACGGACAACGGGCAAGCCGCACCTGCTACGGTGCAGATCACCCGCAGCTGGAACGGGAACTTTTGCGCTACACGTATAGTCAATACCGGTAGTACGCCGGTACGTATCCGGGAAGTGGTGCTGGCACAGGTAGGAAAAGCATTACCATCTAACACGCCTTTTTATGGCGAAGGCTTCCAGATGCTGACGCAGACAAGCGGCACACTGGAAAAGCCGCAGGTATTGGGTAATTATACGGATGAGGGGCATTACCGCATACCACAGCCGGCCGGTTACCTGGCCGTGTACAACCTGCTACGCCTGTACCCTGCCGGCGAACCGCAGCTGCTGCTGGGATTTACCAGCTGCAAACGTTTTGTAGGTAAGTTTTACCTGAATGCGGATACTATTAAAGTAGTGATGGACCTGGAAAACCTGTCCCTGGCTCCCGGAGCTGCTTTTCAGCTGGAAGAATGGGCGCTGTTGAATGGCAGGGAAGGAAATGCCCTGCTGGAAAAATTTGCCAGCCGCATTAATCATTATCATCCCCGCCTTGCCTTTAAGCAACCACCTACCGGCTGGTGTAGCTGGTATTGCTTTGGTCCACGGGTAACGGCGCAGAATATTTATGATAACCTGGATTATATTAAGGCCAACCTGCCTGCCCTGCGATATATACAGATAGATGATGGCTACCAGCCGCACATGGGCGACTGGCTATCCACCGGCAAGTCATTTGGCGGTAACATACAGCCGGTATTGAAAACCATACGCAGCAAGGGCTTTGAGCCGGCCATATGGGTGGCTCCCTTTATTTGCGACAGCAATTCAACCGTATATAAAGAGCATCCTGACTGGCTGGTAAAAGATGCGAACGGTAAACCTCTGCGCAGTGATCTTGTTACCTTCGGCGGCTGGCGGCTTAAACCCTGGTACGTACTGGATGGCACCAACCCTGCCGTGCAAAAACACCTGGAACAAATGTTCCGCGTTATGCGTAACCAGTGGGGATGCACCTACTTTAAACTGGACGCAAATTTCTGGGGTGCTATACACGGCGGTTATTTCTACGACAAACAGGCTACCCGTGTAGATGCATACCGCCGCGGCATGGAAGCCATCCTTAAAGGAACCGGCGATGCTTTTATACTGGGCTGTAATCACCCGCTGTGGCCTTCGCTGGGCCTTATACACGGTTCCCGAAGCTCTATGGATATTAAACGCCAGTGGTCTGTTTTTGAGCGTTCGGGCAGGGAAAACCTGTACCGCGCCTGGCAAAATGGCCGCCTGTGGTGGAATGATCCCGATTGCCTGCTGCTGACCGGTAAAATGCCGGATAATGAATTTCGTTTTCATGCAGCGCTCATCTATAGTACGGGCGGTATGCTGCTGAGCGGGGATGATCTTACCACTATCTCACCTGAACGGTTAAACGTATTACGGAAAACCGTACCACCCACCGCGCAGTCAGCGGCTTTTGAAGACGGGAAATTTGAGATAGGCCGGCTATCTACCCCAAAAGGTAAATACATCGTACTGTTGAACTGGGATAGCACCGCCAGAAGCATTACGGCTAAGCTGGATAAGCCCTGTGAAGTAGTAGATCACTGGACAGGTAAAAGCCTGGGTAAATTTTCAGATAGATATACGCTGGAGCTGCAAGGCCATGATGGAACTGTAGTGGAATTAAAAGAGTAACATAAAGTGCCCCAAAAAGGTTGAAACTTTTTGGGGCACTTCATTATCATAATGCTGCTTTAGTTATAACCGTTGATAAGGTTAACAACTACCTGCGCAATAATATCCTTTTCATCCGGCTTACTTTCCGCGATCATTAACGTTAATGCAACCAGCGCATTATCCGCAATGCGTTTTGTACCATCTTCCCGGTAAAGGATACTGTTCTTTTCAAGGAACCATAATTCCTGCGCTTCCAATACATTGCTCATCAACTTCACCGTTTGTTTAAGCGCTTCAAATTGCTGGCTTTGTTCGTGCAGGCGCTTTTCGTTTAAGGAGTATCCTTTAACCAGGTATTCCTTTAGGATTTTGTTTGCCCAAATGCGGTATTGGGTACCGCGGATTGAGTTGACACGATAGCCAATGGAAATGATCATGTCCAGGTTATAATGCTCTAACTCCCTGGAAATGTTCCTTTTACCTTCCATTCGAACTGTTCGGATTTTCCGAACAGTTGCTTCCTGATTCAATTCTTCTGAATTAAATATATGCTTTATATGCTCGCTAATATTAGCCTTACTGGATTGAAAAAGATCTACAATCTGTGATTGCGTTAACCAAATTGTATCCTGATCAAGGATAACATCAATGGATGTTTCTCCATCCGGTGTTTGGTAAATAATAATCTGATTATTCTCCATTTCACACGTCTTTGTATTAATCATGAAATTAACACATCCGCGATGAATAAATAGTTAAGTGCTGGTAAATCTTTTGTACAATTCTATGTTTCTGTTGTTTTCAATTTCAAATTGAAAAAGGAGGGCTAACGCCCTCCTTCTTAATTTTCTCTACCACCAAACCGTTGTTTCACCTTCATCAAAGGGAGGTCTTGGGGTAGTAAAATCAAAGAATTTAGCACCCTCACCATGCACCATATCTTTGCCATTCACATCTGCAGCAACAAGTATCATCCTGTCATGGTGCCCACGTTCTGCCCGGCCAAAGTAAACACGCACATACTTCATTCCGGGGATGCGTAATATCTCTTCCAGCTCTGCTGCATCAATCCTGTAAGAACGAACGTAATTAGGAGTTTTGGCAGCTGCCAGGTCGGCTTCCCAGTTCCGGCGCCACTTTACAGCGGTTTCCCGGGAGATCTCGTAAATACTGTGCTGAGTAGGTTCCGTTGCGGGCATAGGTGCAACAGGGGTGATCATTGGATCTTGCATGTCGTATGGGTTTATGTTAACAACGTATGGGAATGTCATATTAAATATAACGTATAAAACGGCGCCCGTATTCACTCTTTCGTGCTATAAAAGGAAAAGCTCCGGGCATAAAATGTTCAAAGCTTTTCCTTGTGTATCAAATTTAAGCTTACTCCATCTCAAAAATTCGGGTCAAAATTAAAATAGATCGGGTTTGACAGCCCCACCATATTGCCGCTTAGCGCCATTGATGCCGGCACTTGCGGATAGGGTGTTGCCGGGCCTTCTACGGTAACGCGGTAATAAGTACGGCTCAATGCTGCCGGCGTATCTGTGAACTCAGCAACGGGAGTTTTACCGGTGACTTTTAATGAATCGAACTTATTACCGTTCTTCACAATGCTGATGGTATAAGAAGCCTCCGGAACAGTATTTCCTGTTAGCTGAACACGGAACTTCACAGCCTTACCTGTTGATTTAACGTTATCGCCCATCATCATATCCATCTTACCATCCTGATCCAGGTCGGCATAAAATTCAACGTGGGGCGCGTATGGATTTGCGCTAACAGCCACCCGGCCATTCGTGAGAGCATCCACCACTGCCTGCGGAGTACGTGCCGTAGCAAATACCCAGGTTGTTGGCGTACCTACATAGTTCGCCTTTGCCTGCACACTGTTCTTTGTTGCCTTGTCAGGTGTATCAGGCGTACCATGATGCGCATCGCTCCCTCCCCTGCCGGTTAACTTGCGGCCTGATGAAAGCATATCATCCCAGATCATGATCGCATTTTCATTCTTTGACCAGATCGCAGAATTCCATACCTCAATAGATTCAATGATATCATAGGAGTATCCAAAATGATCTTTCCCGCTCGGATGGTTGGCCGACAAATGGATCCCCAGCTGTTTCTTTACGGCCCCTATTACCACATCGCGCTGATCACGAACGTCGTAGAGCCGTTGGTGATCATATGGCTTGGCAGAAAATGCATTGCCGTGGCCGCGGGTGGTTGTCCACTCTGCCCCATACAGCAGCAGCACGGAATCTGACTTAAACTCAGGATCAGCCCAGGTGTTATTCGCAACATCACCTTCAACATGGTTATCGTGGTCCGTGATGCAGATATAATCTATACCAACAGACTTAGAAAATGCAATGATCTTTGCAACAGCGTTATTCGACGATTCCTTACTATGCCGGGAGTGTACGTGAAGATCTCCCTTTAACCACACACCATTAGTAAGGCTGGCTACAGGCGGCAGCGTGTTAATGACCGTAGGCGCCCATGGATTACTGTGACCCGACTGTGCCAGCGCAGCACTGCTTATACAACCCATCAGCAACCCGGTATAAACCATACCTGCAAGCATGCTGTTATTCCTGAACATCATATCAAAATTATTATTGAATTAAAAGATCCCGCAGCAAAATTGCGCGCCGCAAAGTTATAAGCCCCCAAACGCAAGCCATGTTAAATTTGCATCAACAAAATACAAAAGCCGCAAACACCTGTTCAGTATTTGCGGCTTTATGGTTATAAAAACGTTCTATAAACCTTTTCTTTTTGTAACAATATGCGTAATGCCGGCGCCGATCATTTTTTCCAGCAGCTCATAACCACCATTAGCTTTGCTGTGCGCGCCTTCTCTTTCCGCCAGCGTTATGGGGCAAGCCCAGTAAAGATTTACACGGTCGCCTTCTATGGATGGCAGATCTATGGCCGGGCCTTTATACAGCGCGGATGAAAGAATAAAACTATCAAACCCTGCCGGCAAGCCGGATGAGCTAATGGTATGCCCCTCTCCCAGCCAGGTAAGGTTGCGCCAGGGACTGTCTGCCATGCCGGATACCGCCTGCGCCATGTTCATGATCTGCTCTTCTGTATAATCTTTTTTACTTACGGCAAGGCCCAGCTCCATTCTTCTGAAACCCGCTGCCTGGTCATTATACAACAGCTCTACCCAGGGCATGGGCCGGATGCTTACTCCCAGGCTCATAAAATATACAATATCATCTTTCTCAAACCTGGCTAATGCCATGGGCGGCCACTGTTGCTGATCTATTGCATAATATTGCAGTGAACCGCCTAACTGCGCTTCATATGCATCCAGGAACTGTTGTTGAATAGGCGGCCATGGATTGCTATCCTCATCGCCCCACTTATCCCAGAAAGCGGATGTTTTTTGCAGCCTGTCATATAACGCAGGCGCGGTTAGCGGAAAAATACCCCTGTCCTCAACTACAGCGCTACAATCCAATGTATAACAGGCACGTTGGTCGGAATAGAGGCTCCATCCGGGAATAATGGCCATCGGCTCATCCTGGTAAAACACGGTAGCCCCATCATCTTCCTCATTCCACATGATGTTTACATATTCTGCCTGCAAAGGTTCCGCGCCTTGAGGATGTTTACAATACTGTGCTTCCAGCAGCGGTGCACGGCCTTCTTCCATGGCCGCATTATCCCGCTCTTCAGGCGCGGGCTGCAGGTTGCGCAGCCAACAGGCTCTTATATTATAACGTTCGGAAAATTGCTCTGCAGGGTAAATATAAAAATAGGCGGTACGGTCATCCTGCTCTACTACAGCATGCAAAGTGCCGCGGTTATTAGCTTGTTCTAATAATACTTCGGGGGTGGTCATCTTGTGAAAACGGTTTGATTTGCACAGCAAACTACAAATTATTTTTTACCCACCGTAACGCATATACTATTGCCCTACTTGCTTACCTGTTCAAAAAAGTATACGCCTTTCTTATTGCTCACCACAATATCCAATAACCCATCCTTATTCATATCCGTTACCACAAAGCTATTGCCGATGCCTGAATTGTTATCGATCTCATGCGGGATCCAGCGCGGGGTTTTACCTGGAATGTACTCAAACCAATATAATACGGCCGGCTCGTATTCACCGGGATCATGCCCGTTATGTGCAAAATAGCGTTTGCCCGTGGTCAGGTCGGGGTGACCATCCTGGTTAATATCTGCCATGGCCATGGCATGTGATTGAGAAAATGAGGTATCGATATCATGAGTGATCCATTTACCGGCAGCTTGCTGCTCATGCCACCAAATGCCGTAATCATGCGCGGAAGAGCTGATCACATCCATATCGCCATCACCATCTGCATCCAACACAAACATATTGGCGCAGTCCTTTCCAAGATCTGCAGGATGGAAAGTCCAGTCAGCCTGGTTTACATCCGCAGGTGATTCCCACCAGCCGCTTTTAATGATCACATCATTGCGGCCGTCTTTATTCACATCTCCCCAACCCAGCCCATGTGTGTAGCGGTGCGTGCCTCTTGCAGGATCGCTGCTGATGATATGGCGCTGCCAAAGCGTATCCCCCTTTCCCTCCGGCGATTTCAGCCAGATGACCTGTTTAGCCAATGTATCGTTGCAGATCAGGTCATTTCTTCCGTCCTTATCCACATCTGCAAAAAGCGGGGTTTCAATACCAGCCGATGGCAAGATCATATGCGAAGGCCAAAGCTTATTATTTGTCTTCGGATTTTCATACCACACACATACACCTCCAGGCTGGTCAAACCGGATCAGGTCTGCCCAGCCATCATTATTCACATCCATACAAAAATTCAGGAAGGTAGTGCTGTAGCCCGGTACCGGGTGCAAAGTATCTGCATGCAGCAAATGGCGTTGCCAGCTGGGGGCCTCATACCAGTAATTACCGGCCAGTATATCGGTGCGGCCATCATTATTCACATCGCCGGTGGCCGCCCCTTCTGATACAAACACGGGATTAATAACATGTTTTTTGAAAGTGACCGCTTTAGGCGATTGCTGTCCCTGGCAAATGGTGAAGACGGCCAGCAGCAGGAAGGCGGTAACCATATGTGGAATTATTTTTTGCATAATAGCGCTAATGAGTACCTTAAAATAAAACAATAATCCCGCAATGTCTATTACTACCTAAAAGATTAGCAAGCACCTTAAATATAGCCGGTAAAATAATTACCTTGTAACAACAATAACTACAACATAACCATGTGGAAGTTTATTACCCTGATGCTTTTGCCATTTTGCTTTTCCTTTTTGCCGGCCGGTAAACCAGTGAAAACAGGTACCATCATTACCGGCGCAGATCAAACGGCAGCTTACCTGCCTTACCTGAAAGGCAAACGGATAGGTATGCTGGCCAATACAACCTCTATTATTGGCACCCGGTCAATTGCAGATAGCTTGCATGCCTTAGGCGTGAATATTAAAGTGATCTTTGGACCCGAGCACGGCTTTCGTGGCAATGCCAGCAATGGCGCCAAGGTGGGCGATGAAATTGACCCGGCTACCGGCATCCCTGTAATTTCTTTATATGGTCAGAAAAGAAAACCTTCGGCAAAAGATATGGCGGGCATAGACATCATGATCTTTGATGTACAGGATGTGGGCTGCCGTTTTTATACCTATATTAATAAGCTGGCGGATATTATGGAAGCCTGCGCCGAAAATAATAAAGAGCTGCTGATCCTGGACCGGCCCAATCCCAATGGGTATGTAGACGGGCCTGTACTGGATATGAAGCTTACTTCCGGCATTGGTAAATTTCCTATTCCCATTACGCACGGCATGACCATTGGTGAATTTGCGCAGATGATCAACGGCGAAGGATGGTTGCCCGGCAAACAAAAATGTAAAATAAAAGTGATCACCGTAAAGCACTATGCGCATCACATGGATTATACTTTACCGGTGGCGCCATCGCCTAATTTAAACACACAGCAATCCATACTGCTCTACCCGTCACTGTGTTTGTTTGAAGGCACCATCATCAGCCAGGGACGCGGTACCCATATGCCTTTTACAGTGCTGGGCAACCCTGACCTAAAAGGGAAATATACTTTTTCCTTTACGCCGGTAAGCATACCCGGTATGTCTGAAACACCTTTGCACCAGGATAAAGTTTGTTATGGCCTGGACCTGCGGCAGTATGATATGACAGCCCTTCGCAGCAGCGGCAAAGTAAATATCCAGTGGATGATAGAAATGTACAAAGCTTATCCCTTCAAAGAAAAATTCTTTGATATGAGCCAGAGCAAACAAATGGGCAATATAGATAAGCTGGCCGGTACTACCCTTTTTAAACAACAGATCATAGCCGGTAAATCAGAAACAGAAATACGCAAAAGCTGGGAACCCAAGCTCTCCGCATATAAAACCATGCGAAAAAAATACTTGCTGTATCCTGAATAGTAAACGCTAAAAAAATGCGCGGAACACGGGTTTATCCTGTTGATAGAGATTGATATCCTTTACTGCGCCGGCACCCTTGAAACGGTAGATCATGCCTACAATATGCACCGGCCTTTCAGGCAGCGCGCAGGTGTATACCGTTCTCCCGTTCACGTTATATTCAAGCGCTTTACCAACACTTTTGCAGCCTACCTGTACCCAATCAGAAAAATCTGACCCAAAACCAGAAAGGTCGGCCTGTTTACCGGATACCATCTGGTCTACACTTAACAAACCTATTTCAGATACACAGCCTTTGGCAGACAGGGGAATAACAATTGGCGAATCGTCCGTAACCAGTGTAATGGTTGTTAGCTGGCAGGCAGCTGTCCCCTCCGCATATTCGTTTTTTACACGAACGCTAAAAGCAAAATCTGACAGGGGAACCGGGTTAAAATTGCCAACATTATAAAAACATATATCCGGTGCATCCGGCTGCAATGGCATATTATGCGCCGTAACAGCTTCGGCCGGTAAGCGTAACATGGATTTATTCATGAAACCGGCTGCCGGCAAATAAACCGGTACCGGTGTTTTACTTATAGCGGCCAGCCATCCATCAGTGGGGATCAGTAAGGGTATTTCTTTTACCACCTGGTTATTTGCCACCAGCTTGGCCATGTAAAAACCTGGTTCATAATAAACAGAGGTATGGGTATGCTGGTTCTTACTTACCAGGGTTCTTCTGCTTTTATCCCAGGATTGCTGAATGTAAACGGAATCTGTAGGTGCCGCAACCGCATCGTACGTAAAGATAACCGAATTGGGAATGGTGCGGGTAACCGGCTTTACTGCAAAACGATAATCACTTTTTTTAACCGGCGGCGGGGTTTTCTTTAATGCAAAAATACCCAGCAGCGTAAGGGAGATCATTACACTTGCCGCTAACATCCAAACCAGCCTGGCCGGTTGCCGCTTAGCCGGCTTGGATACCGGCAAGGGTGCTGCCGGTACAGCAGTGTTATTATGATCCGTATGTTCCTTTATAAACTGCCGCCAGTTAGCCGTACCGGCAAAACGGGCCAGCGTATCCAGCGTAGTGGTGCTGGGCAGGCTGTTATAGGTAACACGGCCCCACACCCTTCTTAAAGTGCTGGCGCTAAGGGATACCCCTGTTTCGTCCAGGATCAGCTGCTGCAGATTTTCAAAATCCCTGCTTTGCCAGGCCGTACTATCACCCCAATCGAGCTTCTGCTCAATCATACGCAACAATTTATCTATATCTGCCGGCATTGGAAATCAGTGTGATAAAACTTGAAAAAACTTGTACCATCCGTGAATTGTACCTGTTTTGCACCTGTGATAGCTTTGAACAACAATACAGTTCCTTTCGCAAAAAGTTACAATCTTTTTTTGGTTTATCATTCACCCTCAACCTGTTTAACTATGTACAAACACTTTATGATTGCTGTGTTACTATTACTGACCACCAACCTGGTATGCCGGGCGCAAACTGATTTCTGGACCAGCGCCCATGCTTACCTCGGGCAGACGCCACCGGGTGATACGCCTAAGATCTTTGCACCTAACCTGCTACCTGATACCGGCATTGCAATGGACCGGGTAGCCTGGTCAGCAGATGGTAAGGAGTTTTATTATTGTAATGCGCTGAAATGGTTTAGCGCCGGTACTAACAAGATCAAATACTTTAAGTATACTGATCGCAAGTGGAAAGGCCCCTTTGTTTTAACGGACCAGTATTACGCACCTACCTTCTCACTAGACGATAATACTTTATATCTGCAGTTAAATAGCGGAGAAGTATGGCAATCGAAGCGCAAGGGCAAGGGCTGGAGCAAACCGGAATTGTACCTGAAAAAAAATTATGGCCTCTATGATTTTATGCCGGTACAAAGCGGCGCTTTTTACGTGGGCAGTAACGGGAACCAGGGAAGCATGAAAGACTGGAGCACCTATGATTTCTGCAAATTCACTATGTCGGGCAAAGACACCACCATTCAAAGCCTGGGTGCGCCTTTAAACACACCCGGCTTTGACGGGGATTTTTTTATTGCAAGAGATGAATCCTATATCATTATCAGCGCCAAAGAAACGAAGGACTTTGAATGCGAGCTTTATATCAGCTACCGGCAAAATGACGGCAGCTGGAGCACACCGGAAAGTATGGGACCACTCATTAACAATGGTACCGCACACCGCTGGGGACAATATGTTACGCCGGATAACAAATACCTTTTCTATACACAAGGCACCAGCGAAAAAGAATGCCACATTTATTGGGTACGGTTCCACAAACCGCAGTCTAATTAAAATTAGCGGCTATCTTTTCCAGGTATTCCTCAATTGGTAAGCTGTTGCGCATAGCGATCAGGTTCTTACCCATGTTACCGATCAATGTCCTGAACTGCTGGCTCTTGCCGGCAGCCAGGGCATAGATCTCATCTACGATCACTTGCGGATCATCACGCAGGGAAGGGTCTGTATTATCCATCAGGGCCTTCAGCCTGTTAATCATGGGATCATAATCCGTAATATCGGGATGGTTGGTCCAGATTATATTTTCCTTGAAATTGTTGCCGTTGGAGCCGCCCTGTTCTATGAGCCGCAGCTGAATGTTGAAGGGTTTTAGCTCATAGTACAAGCCTTCTGTTAAGCCTTCCAGCGCAAACTTGGACATGTTGTATAAAGAGCCGGCCGGCACTGCGGTAGTTACCCCCATAAAAGAGCTGATGTTAATGAACATACCACCTTTATTAGTCCTGAAATGCGGCAGAAAAGCGCGGATCACATTAATGGGCCCACGTACATTTACGGCAAACTGCTGGTTAATAACAGCATCGGCTGCAAATTCCAGCGGACCGTATACGCCTATGCCGGCATTATTCACTACCACATCAATTTTCCCGAATGCCGCAATAGCCGCATCCGTGGCCGATTGTACCTGGGTTACATCGGTAACATCCAGCTTAAAGATCCTGATATTGGGGTAGGCATTTAATTCCGTTTCTTTTTCCGGGCTGCGCATGGTAGCCGCTACCTGCCAGCCCTGTTTGGCAAAATGGATGGCCGTTAACTTACCTAAACCGGTACTGGTGCCGGTAATAAAAATTGTTTTGCTCATTGTCTGTTTGTTTAAAATACTGTGCAAATATCCGGCGCAATTGGTATAATTTTGTAACCAGTATAACAGAGTATACCAAGTATGCGTTTAGAAAACCAGGCAAAAAAGATCTTATCCTTCCCCCGTAACCAGCCGGAGGAAGTGCAGGCCCTGCAGGATACCATTTATGTAATAGGCGGTAAATGGAAGCTGCCTATTATAAACTCCATTTGTAATGGCAACAAGCGCTTCCGCGATATACAGCGCAGCATTCCGGGCATTACCACCCGCATGCTATCCCGGGAGCTAAAGGAAATGGAGCTGAATAAGCTTATTACCCGCACTGTGTATGCAGATATACCTGTGAGTGTGGAATATGAAAGCACGGATTACTGCAAAACCTTTGGCCCTATTATATTAGCTATGATAGACTGGGGCAAAAAGCATAGAAAGAAAATAACCGGTAAAGGATAGCTTACCGCTCCAGCTGAAAGCCAGGTTCCAGCCGCGGACGTTGCGCTGCATTCGCTACCGCAAAACCAGTGGCATACATCCAGCGGGTGATCTTAGTAAGCTTTTCTATATTGATGCTGGCTGCTTCATCGCCCGGCGTATGGTACAGCGGATGCGGCAAAGAGCTGAAGAATAAAGCGGGAATATTTTTTTTAGCATAAGGGAAATGATCGCTGCGGAAATACCAGCCCTCAGGGTGCGAGGCTTTATCCCAGGCGGTATCCAGCTTAAAGTGGGGCCCTTTCTCATTCTCACGCAAGGCAATATTCACCAGGTCGGCCGAGCTGCGGTGCGGCGGTACTACGCCCAGCAGAGCAGCGCTATCCGGTGCATTGTTGCCGATCATATCTCCGTTTAATACGGCTACAATAGCATCCCGCGGCACTAAAGGATGATCTGCAAACCAGGTGGAGCCAAACAATCCCCGCTCCTCTGCCCCATGCCATACAAACAAGGCGGAACGCTTTCCCGGCTTTTGATGGAACGCGCGGCCAATGGCCAGCAGCGCTACGCTTACCGTAGCATTATCATCGGCCCCGTTGAAAATAGAATCTTTACCCGGTGTAATATTACGTACCCCATCATGATCCTGGTGGCCGCTGAACAGCACATACTCATTGGCCAGCTTTGGATCACTGCCCTTTACTTTAGCCACTACATTCACAGAAGGGTAGGTGAAATTCTCAGAAAAGATCTGCGCATCTACCTGCTGCTTAGGTGTACGCACCAGGTCCAGCGCTTCCTTTTTTAACCAGATGATGGGAACACCATTCAGCAGCTGCCGGTGAAAAAGGCTGCCCTCTATCTGATAAGAGCCCCTGTTGGCGTATTCGGAACCCCGCGCCCAGACCTTATCTGCCAGGTCATCAGACACAAATACGATGGCCTTAGCGCCTTTAGCAGCCAGCTTTTTAGCCCAGAAGCTGATAACGATAGCACCATACCGCATAGGCACATGTACCCGCGGATCATTAATACCTTTATCTGAGAACTGCAGGGCCACCACTTTACCATTCACCGCAGCATCAGTAACCGTAGCCGGATCATCTACAAACACCAGCGGCGCATGCACCGCTGCAAAAGAAGGCTCATACACAATAGCATCTTTCCACAGCACAAAGGAGCGGCTGCCGATGCTAATGGTGCTGCGCGTACTTACCCGTTCGCGTATTAAAGGAAAGAACTGAAAATAAGTACCATCCTCCCCGGCCGGCTCCAGCCCTGCTTTACGTGCCTCTTCCGCCAGCCATACGGAGGCTTTCAGCTCATCCAGCGTACCGGCTTCCCGGCCACGGAAATAATCATCTGCCATGCGGTACAGGTCCCGTTTAAGATCAGATGCCTGTATAGGATCTTTCTTCACCTGCGCCAATACGGTACCGGTAATGAGCAGCAACATCATAACAAAACTGGAAGCGGTTTTCATTAGTCTACTTATTTGGTAGATAAAAATAATACATTCCTTTTTATTTTCTTCAAACCGTATCTTTAAGAGTATCACATAAAATTGTGCGTATGACCCAATCCGCTTCCGTTCGTTCCATACTATTATTGCTTGTGCTTGCCGGCATTGGCTTTCGCTGCCTCGCGCAGGATACCGTAGCCATACAGGTGCACCTGAACCAGCCCAAAGGCCCTATGACGCCCATCTGGGCCTGGTTTGGCTATGATGAGCCCAACTATACCTACATGAAAGACGGGCAAAAGCTGCTCACCGAAATTTCGCAGCTAAGCAAAGTACCGGTGTATGTAAGAGTACACAGCCTTTTAGTGACCGGCGATGGCGAGGCGGCTTTAAAATGGGGTTCTACCAATGCCTATACGGAAGATAAAAATGGTAATCCTGTATATGACTGGACCATCACCGACCGCATATTTGACACCTTTATAAAACGCGGTATGAAACCAGTGGCACAGATCGGGTTTATGCCGCAGGCATTGTCTGTAAAGCCGGAGCCCTACCGGCATCACTGGCAGCCAGACCATCCGTACGACGAAATTTTCACCGGCTGGGCCTACCCTCCCAAAGACTATAAAAAATTTGCAACACTGGTATATACCTGGGTACAGCATTGTGTGGCACGTTATGGTAAAAAAGAAGTGGAAAGCTGGTACTGGGAATTATGGAATGAACCTAACATCAGCTACTGGAAAGGCACTACGGAAGAATACATTAAGCTATATGATTACACGGCCGATGCCGTAAAACGCGCATTGCCCACTGCACGTATAGGCGGTCCCGAAGTAACCGGCCCTAACTGGAAAGATGCAGCCGACTTCCTGAAAGCCTTCCTGGACCATGTAGTGAGCGGCACCAATTATGTAACCGGTAAAACCGGCTCCCCGCTGGATGTGATCACCTTTCACGCCAAAGGCGCGCCCAAGCTGGTAAATGGCGTAGTACAAATGAACATGGGCACACAGCTACGCGATATTGATAAAGGTTTTGAAATAGTAGCTTCCTATCCCACGCTAAAGCATTTGCCCATTATCATTGGCGAATCAGATCCCGAAGGTTGTGCAGCCTGTTCTGAAAAATACCATCCGGAAAATGCCTACCGCAACGGTACCATGTATAGCAGCTATACAGCAGCCTCCTTTGCCCGCAAATATGAGCTGGCAGCGGCCCGTGGCGTAAACCTGGCCGGCGCCGTTACCTGGGCTTTTGAGTTTGAGAACCAGCCCTGGTTTGCCGGCTTCCGCGACCTGGCCACCAATGGTGTAGATAAACCGGTGCTGAACGTGTTCCGTATGTTTGGTAAAATGCAGGGTAATCGTGTAGCCGTTAGCGGTACACTGGCATATGACTATATTAAAATAAAAGATTCGAGCGTACGTGGCCCGCAACCGGATATTAATGCCCTGGCAACAAAGGGTACGCGTACAGCTGCTATAATGGTATGGAACTATCATGATAATAACAGCCCTGCGCCGCCTACCCCTGTTAGCATTACTATTCAGGGCATAACGGCCAATAACGTGCAGCTGCAGCAATACAGTATTGATGCTGCCCACAGCAATGCCTATGAAGCCTGGAAACAAATGGGATCGCCCCAGCAGCCTACGCCGGAACAAATAACAACTTTGGAAAAAACAGGACAGCTGCAGGTTACAGGCGACCCGGAAACTTTGCCTGTTAACAACGGCGCAGCTGTAGTGCGCCTGCAGCTACCGCGGCAGGCAGTGTCTTTATTCCAGCTTTCCTGGTAAAAGCAGTTTGTACCTATGAGCATTCAGGCCTTATTACTGGTTGTTATTGCAGCGGTATTACACGCCGCCTGGAACCTGATCACCAAACAGGTGAATGGTAAGCTGCCCTTTTTCTGGCTGGTATCGCTGGCAGCCAGTATCATATGTGTCCCTTTTCTTTTATTACAATCTTCGCGGGTACAGTTTACCTGGACGCAAACCATATTGATCTTTGCCCTGGTAAGCGCTATCCTGCACCTGTTATATTTTGTGCTGCTGCAAACCGGTTACCGCAAAGCGGACCTGTCTGTAGTATACCCCGTAGCAAGGGGCGCCGGGCCGCTGTTTTCCGTAACAGGCGCGGTGCTGCTGTTCCATGAAAAACCAGGCCTGCTGGCCATTACCGGCATTTGCCTGATCATTGCAGGCGTAATTGTAATGACGGGTTTCAAAGTAACAAAGAATACGCGGGTGGCTACCGGCTTACAATATGGTTTGCTCACGGGCTTATTCATTGCCATGTACACGCTATGGGATAAAGCAGCGGTGGTGGATTATCATGTATCGGCCCTGTTCATCACCTTTGCCTCTATGCTGCTGCCCTTATTATTATTAATACCGGTAATGCTTAAACGGCGGCAGGAGGTTGTAGAAGAAGCCCGCCTGCATTGGAAGCAGGTAATAATGGTAGCCATTTTTCAACCCCTCTCTTACCTGCTGGTACTGATAGCGCTAAAAACCACACCCATTACCTATGTGGCCCCGGCGCGTGAATTAAGCATTGTGGTAGGCGTGTTCTTTGGCACCAACCTGCTGAAAGAAGCAGATGCAAAAAAACGTATAGTGGCGGCCGTAGTAATACTGGCAGGTATTGTATTACTGGCAATAGGCTAATTTATTTCTGATCTATTTGCAGGGAACTATCGTTGATCACAAACGGGAAATGTTTTAACAGGTTCAATACTTCGGCGCCGGCCAGCAATACCGGCCCATAGCCATGTGCAGCATACACATTTACCGGGCGGTAATAATAAAATGCCGGGTCAAAAGCCATACCGGTGCCCACGCAGGTACCTTCTACCTGCCCCTTATTATTTACTTTGGTAGCTACCGCATTCCAGGCCAGTAACGCTGCCGGCCCATAGGCCATGGCATTCAGCCAGCCTTTATTAATACCGTGTGCATAACAGTATGCATAAATAGCCGTAGCAGAAGTTTCCAGGTAAGAATCATTGCGGTCCAGCAGCTGATGCCAGAAACCCTGGCCGGTCTGGTAGCTGGCCAGCCCTTTTGCCAGCGCGCGGAACTGCGCCAGCACTGCAGGTTTACCAGGATGGGTATCCGGCAGCACTTCCAGCAGCTCTGTCATAGCCAGAAAGGCCCAGCCATTGGCACGGCCCCAGTGAAATTCCGGATGTACATCCATGCCCTGCACCCAGCCATGCATATACAATCCTTTTTCTTTATTGAACATACGTTGGGAAAATTGCAGCACCTGCTTTACCGCATCATCAAAATAAGCACGCTGGCCGGTAAGCCTGCCCATTTGCGCCAGGGCCGGTACGCTCATATACAGATCATCCAGCCAGAGGGTATTTTTCTGGGGGCGGTTGCGGGCCAGGGTACCATCCGGCAGGCGAAATTCTTTATGGGATATGTAATCAATATAATGATCTGCCAGGGGACGCAAATTAGCCTGGCCGCCGGTGCGCAGCGTTTTAACCACTGCGGCGCACATAGCGCCGGCATCGTCCAGGGCATGGGGAAAAAGCACGGCCCGCAGTGGATTAGCATTGTTACCGGGTTGCCGGTATAATTTGCTGAAAGCCGGTTGCGCATCTGCAATAAAGTGCAGGCGTTTTTTCGTGTAGGCGGTAAAGAGCGTATCGCCGGTAGCTTCACCGGCCAGTAACATACCACAGTAGGTAACGCCCCATTCATAGCTGGTAAGGCGAAAAGCGCCCTGCTGCCAGGTGGTATTTTCATTTACAGCAGCAAAATCTTTTACCGGCTGCCCGAAAACTTTGTCCATCAGCTGCGGTGGTGTAACCGTATCTAAATAATGATAAACGCGGTACAGCACCTGCTTTACCTGGTCTGGTGCGGGCGCGCCATAAGGCACTGTGTAATCAGGTTGCAGGGCGTGTAAAGGTGTAGTTACATCGTTCCCACCGGATTGTGGGTATACAACAGATGAAACAAATAGTAAACAAACCAGGGAAATAAGTTTTGCAGCGTTCATAACATGGAAGGGTCTAAGTATTTAAATATACCCCAATACCCATACAGGGGTATCCTATACTGTCCCGGTAGGTCATAAAAAAACTGAACGCCTAACAGTTTTACCGTTAAGCGTTCAGCATCTCTGCATTACTACACTCAGCACCATCCCTAGTCATGCCGTTTTGGGTTCCCTTCTCTTCCTGTACATTCACAAATGGATGCGGCATGGAAGGGGATCAAGCCCGCTGCATAATTCAACATCCTCAACACTAATTGCACTGATGTAGCGTTCTGTCCTGATAACTATTATTCAAATGATATGCCGGACTGCCATATTATTTCATATAGCCAGTAACTATAGCAATATCAACTCATACATGAGTAACCGGTTACTTAGCAGTGTTGCATTTTCTATAATAATGTGGAGATACCTGCCCATCAGGTATGACGGTACAAATACTGTAAGAAGCTAATGAAGAAATAGCGCCGGCATAATACTTTCTGATATAACAGAATGCCCAGTACGGCACATATAATCCCGGCCAGCACATCCAGCACATAATGGTGGCTGGTGTACACTGCGGCAAACCAGATACCCAGCGTTACAATGGTAGACAGCACGCGGAAGAAGATACTTTTACTTTTCCAGGAAAATACCCATACGATCAGCGGATAGGCTGAGTGTAAAGAAGGCATCGCTGCAAATACATTGGAACTTTTAGCATAAATGCCGTGAAAAATATTCACCTGGAAAAAAGTATCAAACCGGGCCAGGCCGGCAGTATTGCCGGGCGTATGCACATGCAGGGCATATCCATACTGCTGCACATACCAGGGCGCAGCAGCAGGGTAAGTATAATATACTACAAAGCCCAACAGGTTGGTAAGGAAAAAGATAAGGGCAAAATGGAAGAACTGCATGCGGTTGGTATAAAATAAATACACCGCAAAAGCCAGTGGCAGTGGGATCCAGCACAGGTAAAACAAACCGCACAACACATCCAGGAAAGTATTGGAATGTGCCAGCCAGTATTCATTAGGGGTAAGCACGGTACCGCCGGAATGAATGCCAAAAACACTTTTCTCCGCATTGTAAATGCTTTCTATATGCACTGTTCCAAACTGGTAGTTGGGAAAAGCCTTCATATAGTCAAACACGATCCAGTAAACGATAAAAATGGAAAAGCCTATGATAAACTTGCGCGTAGGACGCGAGAGATAGAATGCCCCGTTAAACAAACCTACCAGCACCAGCTGATCGCTCTTAAAGCCCACCAATAAGGTTGACAGCAGCAGGTACGCTACGCTGAGCAGCGTAGTAATGAGTACTGTTTTACGATCAAAGAATGGAATAGGTGTGACAGTTGAAAATGAATCCATTTTACTTCTTTATAAAATCCGACCCAAGGACCTTATCCCACAAAGCCGAACTTACGCCGTAGCCCTTGGTTGGATCTGAATAGTGGTGCAGCATATGATGCTTTTTCAGCTTCATCCACAGCTTATTCTTAAAATTCAGGTGGTGAAAAGCATAATGCGATATGTCATAACAAAGATACCCTAACACAAAACCCGGGTAAAACGCATACAGGTATGCTTCGCCGACGATAGCCCTGAACAGGAAATAAAAACCAACCGCCAGCGGAATGCTTACGGAAGGCGGCAGCACCAGCCTTAACCTGTCATTGGGATAATCATGATGCACGCCATGAAAAATGAAATGAAGGCGAAGCCCCCACTTTGATTTAGGTATAAAATGAAACACCCAGCGGTGCATAATGTATTCCGTAATGGTCCATAAGAATAAACCAGCCGCAAAACAGCCAATGAAAGGCAGTATGCCCATACCTATCACGGCAAAGGCCCGCCAGGTACAATACAGGATCACCGGCACATACAGGATCAGCGGTACCGAAAAGTGTACTTTGGATAAGGCTTCCATCCATCCCTGCTTAAACATGCGGACAGATTCCTCGGAATTGGATACATAATTCTTTTTCATCCCGTTAATATATTTTATGCTACCCGTGTGGTGAGCGGGCACCAGTATTTTCTATGGTTTAAAACGTTCTGTTTTTACTGCGCCGGTAACAGGATCCGTACCATTCAGCTCCACATATATAACATTAGGCACCCAAAAGGTACCACCTTCTATCTGGATCCAGATGTTATTTAACTGGGCCATGGTATTGCTGATCTTCATATACATCTGGTACTGGCCTTTGTCAGACTTCATCAGGTACATAGGACGGCCGTCATAGGCAACGGATTTGATCTCGTACTTTTCTGCTGACAGGCGTTTTACCTTAATACCGTATGCAAATTTACGCTGAATAAAATTCAATCCCTTTTTTGTTCCTCCTTCAGTGTACCGCAGCCAGTAAACATTTACCGGATCGTCCTCATCCAGGGTACCATCCGCTTTCAGGTTCAGATCGTACACCACAGTATTGGAATTGGGCGTACGCTGCAGGTAATACAGCATGTGCGGAATGCCGGTAGGTACCGGGAATTTAGGCCGTTCCGGACCGCCAGCTTTGGCGCCTATGCCGGTAAGCAGTATTATAAAAATACCAATCACGGCAATCAGTTGTTTACCAGGCGTTTTACTTTTATGTTCTTCCATTATCTGCTCTTTTTCCAGCGACCGTTTGGCTTCCCGCAGGCGGTTAATGGCAGTGATGTTGCTCATGATAGCCAAAACGGTGATCGGAACTGTAAAGATAGACATGGTTTCAAATACATGAAATGGTATACCCGGTATAAATAATTTATACCCGCCGCCAATGTAATGGCTGGCAATACCACAGCCTAAGGCCGACAGGGCAATAAGCACCACCCGCTCCGGCCGCTGCATAAGGCCGCCTTTACATTCAATCCCCAGCCCTTCTGCCCGCGCGCGGGTGTAGCTTACCATCATAGATCCAATGAGGGCTATAAAGGCAAACAGGGAGCTAAGGAAATAGTGATGCGCCACCAGGTAATAACAGATACCCAGGAACAGCACCAGCTCGCTATAGCGGTCCAGCACGGAATCGTACAGGGCGCCGAACTTGGAGCTCATTTTACCCAGGCGGGCCACCTGCCCGTCCAGCATATCAAACAATCCCGCAAAAAGGATCAACGCGCCGGCCCAGCCCACATAAGACAGGTCGCCGCGGTTACTTTTCTCTGCTCCAACTATAAATATAATGGCTACACCAATATTCAATATCAAACCTATGGTAGTGACCGCATTGGGCGTAAGGCCTATTTTTATTAAACCCTTTACCACGGGATTAATGACCACATAAATGCCCTGCTGCAACTTATCTCTGAATGTGCTCTTTTTCATCCGTTAATGTTTTAGTTTTTCAGGCCGGATCACCCTACATCGCATATAGTTGATCTAAATTTAATTATGCAAATGTCTGCTTAAAAATCCAATCTTACCCGGGTTCTTATCCCCCAGGAAGAAATATCCGGATGGTCCAGGTAGGTGAACCGTTTAACCAGGTCTACCCGGATCAGCCTGAAGATGTTGGCAATACCCACACTGCCCTCTATATAAGGCTTTTTACCCAGGGTGTAGGTAGAAAGGACGCCATTCTTATCCACCGGGAATTTGAACAATGATGGATCATTCTCCGGACGGTTCTCATCCCTCAGGCCGCCATATAATATTTTACCGGCTGCCACCTCACGTAACTTCAATCTTTTCAGCAAAGGTATTTTATTGAAAATAAATCCGTTAAAGTGATGATCAATGTTTAAGCTAACATAATGATCGCTCACAAACTCCAGGAAGTTCATTAAGTTATAAGATTCCAGCTGGTAAGCATAGGTTTGGTTGGCGTGGTGAATAGAAAGTAAGGGAAACGGCACCTTTCCAAAGGTATAGCCACCTTCAAACACCACCTCGCTATAACCTATGGGCGACAGGTAGAACATCTTGTAAATATTCAATGTTACATTCTGGTAGTTATACTGGCTGCCAAAAAGGCCTTTTACCCCTGCGGTACCGCGCAACAGAAAAATGGGGTACCGGTTAGGAATAGGCACACGGAACTGTTTACCCTGGTAAAACTGCTCATGCGGCGCCCAACGGAACTCCAGTGAAAACTCAGAGGTTTTTACCCTTTGCACACTGTCGGGAAAACCACCTACCGGCAGCCCTTTTATATAGGCCAGGCTACCGGCCGGTGACTGCGCCCAGTACTTGAACCCGAATTTAAAAGAGGTATGGTTCACCAGCTCGTGCAGGTAGTTAATATTGTAAATATCGTTGTACAGCCACTTATCATTGTTACCACGCTTGAACGACAGCAGGAAGTTATCTTCCTGGATGAACTGCAGCGCCTGACCAGGGATTTGCATATCCCGCTGGTAGTTGGCAGAAAGGGAGCGTACCGGGAATTCCCAGATAGAGCGGTGCGTGAAAGAGTAGGTACCGCCAAAGTAGTACTTCCACTTCTTATCCTTAAAACCATAAGCACCGTAAGATTCAAGGTAAATGCTCTTATTGAACTTAGGAGTGGTACGGCCGCCTAAACGCAGGCGGAAGCCTTCTACCGGGTTAAAGCTGTAAAAAGTGTTCACCGGGCCTACTTCAATGGGTCCAAAACCCTTATAACCGGCCAGCAGCAGGGTTGCTATATCCATGGTGCGGCGGAAAGACCGGGTGTGCTGCAGGCTATCGATATTCTCATAAACCTTTGATTCTGCAGTGGTAAGGGTATCGTGCCGGTAATGTACCCAAAAGCTGTCGGTTGTTTTATCTGCGCTATCTGCTTTTACAATAGGGTTACCCTTATAAAAATCATCCGGCATGGGCTTATTAGCCACAAAATCCCGGAGCGATACAGTCCGTTCCCCATAAATACCGCCCTTGCCGCTGGTAAACATACCCATATCTGCCATCAGCGTACGCTTGCTGGTACGGTATCGGCCATTGGGCATTTTCTCAAACTCCTGCATAATCCGGAAACTGCGGATCCAGTTAAGGTTGGTATGCTTATTCCCGGTCATATCGGCACGCTGCACGGCGTAATGCCCATCGGCCGTAATAAACAACTTACCCTGCAGCAGCAGGTCGGTTTGGTTACGGGGCACAAATGACAGCTCAATGAGCTTGGTACTGTCTTCCGTATAAAGGGTATCGGTAATAAAGTATTTATAAAAAGTTGGGCCGGCGTTGGAAATAGGGCTCAGGAACTGGTTGGTGAACAACATCAGGTTGTTGTCGTAAATATCAAAGTCCTGGTAAATATGGTTCAGGTACTGGCTCATACCTGCGTTATCAATATAACTTTCGTCAAAGCTCACCTTCTTATCGCCACGTACAAATGTTTTCTTTTTCTCCGGGTCACGGCGGTAATATACGTCGGCAATATTTTCTTCCAGGTAGATGGGTAACAGGGATTTACCTTCCACTTTTGTGGTGTCCCGGTTATCCATTATGAACTTGTATTTACGCAGCAGCCGGTTAGGCCTTTCCCTGTCAGATGCGCTGCTGAGCGCAAACTGCAGCTTCTCGTACTGGTTATACTGCGCATAATCAAGGCCTTCAATGCGGTTGCTGTCGCGGTGGTCCAGCACCAGGCGGATGAGCTCTACCGCCGGGTTATCCTTATTGCGGTAACGGGCGGTTTTTGCACCTTTAACAATCACCTCTCCCAGCATGCGGGAAGTACTTTCCAGCCGTACATTCACGACCTGCTCTGTACCAATATTGAGCTTTACTCTAAAGGTTTTGTATCCCAGGCTGGCAATATGCACACTGTCATACCTGCCGGTGAACTGCAGCATGAACTTACCATTAATGTCTGTAGATGTTCCAATGGCGGTACCGGGAATAAATACGTTTACAAAAGGCATAGGTGCCTTTTGCTTTGCGTCTGTAATAGTTCCTCTGATGGTGGTGTTTTGTGCGGATAAGCGCACCGAACAAATGGTTAACAACAATAACAGCGCAAGGCCAAATTTTTCCAAGCTATACTTCATAAGCTTATTCATCTGAAAACAAATTTCTTTTGCAATACATAGTTATATCCAATGCCAACTATTAAACCGGTTATAACTTTAGATACCCGGTAGTCCAAACCCATGTAATGCGTGAACATGAAAACTCCTGCTGCATTTAACAGGAGGTTGCCGGACCAAACCAGCGCATATTTAATAAATTGCCATTCTACTTTCCCATCGGTGGCGCTAAACGCCCAGATCCGGCCTAACATAAAATTGAGTACACCCCCTGCTATGGTACCTGTAATACTACCTGCCAGGTACCACCAGCCAAAAACATCCACCAAAACGATTGTGGTCAAATAGTCGAAAGCGGTGGCTGCCAAAGACGATGCCTGTGCTTTCAGAAAGGTTGCCATTCTCATCAGAAGAACCTGGCCCCCCTATACGCCACTTGTAACAGCACATTTGCACAAATACCGGCCAGCACATCATCCAGCATTACCCCCCAACCACCCGGCAGACGTTCGGCCCGCCTGATATACAATGGTTTGGTAATATCAAAAATGCGGAACAGGATTAATCCTGCCACCACATATGGTATGCTTAAAGGCACCATCAGTAAGCTGATGCACATGCCTGCTACCTCATCTATTACTACTTTTTGATTGTCCTTACCCCAAAAGGCTTCCACCTTATTACCGCTCCATACGCCCAATACCGTAATGAAAGCGGTTACCGCCCATTGCATTGTGATATTGGGGATCTCCCCAACCTGGAGCGTATACCAGCAAATAGCGGTTACTACTGCTGCCAGCGTACCTGCTCCTTTGCCAACATAACCTATTCCCAGGCTAGTGGAGATCAATTGATGGAACCTGTTCATTTTTAAGCTTCGCCTTCTTCGTAATAATCCAGGCCAAGGTGTGTGATCAGGTCCTCGCCCATCATATAACGTAAAGTATTTTCCAGTTTTATTAATTGTTTGAAAATATCATGCTCCGGCCTCAAACCAGGCGCTGTTTGCGGTGATTTGAAGTAGAATGACAGCCATTCCTGTACCCCTTCCATACCGGCTCTTTTAGCCAGGTCAATGAATAAAGCGAGGTCCAGTACGATGGGTGCTGCCAATATTGAATCGCGGCACAGGAAATTTATCTTTATCTGCATCGGGTAGCCCATCCACCCGAAAATGTCAATGTTATCCCAGCTTTCCTTATTATCACCACGGGGGGGATAATAGTTGATACGGATCTTGTGATACAGGTCACCGTACAGCTCAGGGTTTAGATCAGGACGGAAAATATCCTCCAGCACCCCTAGTTTGGATACTTCTTTTGTTTTAAAGTTATCCGGATCATCCAGCACCCATCCGTCACGATTGCCCAGGATATTGGTGGAAAACCAGCCCTGAACGCCCAGCGCCCTTGCGTGCAAACCGGGTGCCAGAATGGTTTTCATGAGAGTTTGGCCGGTTTTGAAATCCTTACCGCCAATAGGGGTATGGGTTTCTTTAGCCAGCTGCACCAGTGCAGGAATATCGCAGGTAAGGTTAGGCGCGCCATTGCAGAAGGGTACGCCTAGTTTCAGCGCTGCATAAGCGTAGATCATGCTGGGGGCAATGCGGCTGTCATTGTCCTTTAATGCCTGCTCAAATTTTGCCAAAGTGTCATGAATGTCTGCCGCTTCATGGAAGATCTCCGTGGAGCCGCACCATACCAGTACAATCCGGTCACAATTATGCCGGGCCTTGAAATTCTTAATATCGTCCATTACAGCCAGGGCCAGGTTGTACTTTGTATCATATTCCTTTACGTGGGTACCGTCCAGGTTTTTTACAAAGTTTTTATCAAAAGCGGCTTTCATGGGTACCAGCGCTTCCAGCTCCGGCTGAATGGCTTTTAACAGGTAGGGGTCCAGTACGCCTGCTTTACGGGCGGCTTCATACACATTATCTTCATACACATCCCATCCGCCAAACACAATGTCATTTAAGTCTGCCAGGGGTACAAAATCTTTGATCTTGGGGCTTCTGTTCTCCGTTCTTTTACCCAGGCGTATGCTACCTGTTTGGGTAAGGGAACCGGTGGGTTGGGAAAGGCCTTTTTTAACTGCTTCAACGCCGGCTATTACAGTAGTTGCTACTGCGCCCAGGCCGGGGATGAGGATTCCCAGCTTACCTTTTGCGTCCTGAACTTGTTGTTTCTTTGCCATCTTTAATTGGTTTTAGCTGCGCACGGTATCTTTCCCTGATGCCGGGGACGGCATCGGCAGGTCAGTTACCAGTTTCAGCTCAATTTTTCGTTTTGTGGTTTTATAAAAGAACTGTTACCTATAACCATTTGTTTTCTTTATACCACTGCAGCGTTTCAGCCAGCCCTTTTTCAAGGTCATACTCCGGCGTATAAGGCAGGTTGTTCCGGCCTTTTTCAATGCTGCAATTCCAGTTGGGCGCAGTGAGCTCATTCAGCTTTTCTTTGTTGAGCGCCGGCGCTTTCCCTCCGGAAGGCATTTTTTCGAGTATGCCCGCTAGTACCTCTACTATTCCATACGGAACATGGAATTTCAGGGTGTTCTTCTTTAGCAGTTTTTTAGTGATGTCTGCCAAAGCATAACGGTCATACACGTTTCCATCTGACAAGTTGTAGGTACCCAGGCAAGGTGATGTAAGCGCACTGATCGCGGCCTTTGCCAGGTCTTTTGCGTACAGAAAGCTGAAGCGTTGCTGCTTTCTGCCTATGTATGGTTCCCATCCGCGGGCGATCATTTTGAACATAATGAATATGTCTTTGTCGCGGGGGCCATATACAGCGGTGGGACGTAAGGTAATTAAGGGAAGTCCCTCTATTTGCTGTAAATATTTTTCTGCTAACAGTTTACTTCTTCCATAGGCCGTTACCGGCTGCGGTGCACTTTCTTCCAGCAAGGGGGCCTGCGCTTCATATGCAATGGGCCCCAGGGCTGCCAGGCTGCTGATAAACACAAACCGTTTAACAGGTGCTTTGGCATTTTTAATTGCCAGCGCAAGGTTTTGTGTATAGCCTGCATTTACCGCATTATATTCTTCTTCGGAAAAGGCTTTGGTAATGCCGGCGCCATGGATCACATAATCATACTGTTGCTCTTCCAGCAATTTCCTTATGGCTTCTTCACTCCTGAAATCCGGGGAAACGTATTGTACGGCCAGCCCTTCCAAATGTTTTACCTGGCTGGAGGCCCGAACAGCTGCGTGTACTTCCAGTCCGGCTTTTAACGCAGCTTCAATCACATGAAATCCCACAAATCCACTGGCACCTGTAATAAGAACTTTTTGTGTCACCTTTTATTGTTTGTCTGAGGTTTAATGTTTAAAGTTTGACAATGCGATCTACGTTCAAACTTCAAACCTAAAGCCTCAAATCGCCTTTTCATATATCCGGTACGTCTTATATACCTTTCCATTGATATGCTCTACGGCACGGTTCATCATCTCATTGCCTTCCAGCACCCAGCTGGCTTCCGCCCACTTCATACCTTTTGCAAGGCCTTTTTCCATGATAGAGCCGTAAAAGCAGGCTTCAATACCCATTTTACGGTAATCTTCCAGCACACCCAGCACCATTACACGGAGCGCATCTATTTTCTTGCGGCCGGTCAGCAGCTTGATCAAACCTGTGGGGAATAAACGGCCCCGCTTAATTTTGATCAAGATCTGGTTTATATCCGGAATACAAATGGAGATGCCGATCAATTTACCATTCAGCTCTGCCAGCTGGATAAAATCCGGGTCGGCGATCATTTTCAGATCTTTAGCTGTATAGTCAAATTCCTCCCGCGTCATGGGCACAAAACCCATATTCTTATCCCAGGCAGCGTTATATACTTCGCGGATGCGCTCTGCTTCCTGCTTGAAATCTTTCATATTGATGTTACGGATGGTAACACCCCGCTGAGACAAACGTTGTTTCAGGAGGTTCATCATTTTCAGCGCCTTATCATTAAACGCATCTTCCGTAATCTTATATGCATACAGGTCTACCTTTTTCTGCAGTCCCTGATGGTCTATCAGATCCAGGTAGTAAGGTTTGTTATACGTCATCATGGCTGCCGGCGGGCTGTCAAACCCATCTACCAGCAAGCCGCAGGTTTCGTTAGTTGAAAAGTTCACCGGCCCTATCATCGTGCTGGTGCCTTTTTCCTTTAACCACTGCTCAGCAGCCTGGAATAAGGAGGCGGCTACGCCTTCATCATTAATGCTGTCGAAGAAACCAAAGAAACCGTCGTTCGCTTTATTAAACTCGTTATGATTTTTGTTGAGGATGGCGGCTATCCGGCCCACGATCTTATTATCCCTCCAGGCTAAAAAAAGCTGCAGGGTGGAATGTTTGTGGAAAGGATGCTTACCGGGTGTTAGCAGGTCGCGCTGGGCTATGTGCAGTTCCGGCACGTAATAAGGATCATCCTTATAAAGATCATGCGGAAAGTCTATGAATTGAGCCAACTGTTTACCTGTATGCACGGGTTGTATGGTTACCCCCTGTGCTGGTGTAAGCGGTTTACGCTGCTGCACCGGCGTTGCCTCCGTCATATTTTTTCTTTTAAGGTGATGATGTCCAGTTTTGCGAAAGCATCCTTCATCTTATACACCGCTTCTTCGATCTGGTCGAAAGTGTGTGTAGCCATGAGGGAGAAGCGCAGCATTGTTGCATCGGCAGGTACCGCGGGCGGCACTACGGGGTTTACGAACAGCCCGTTATCCTGCAGCATTTTTGCTATAGCAAAGGTTTTTTCATGATCCCTTACATATACAGGAATAATAGGAGAAGCGGTGGGGCCCAGCTCAAAGCCTTCTTCCATTAACAGGTCCTTGGCGTAATTGGTATTAGCCCACAGTTTTTCAATGTGCTCAGGTTCTGTTTCGATAATATCTAAAGCGGCCATTGTACTGGCTACTGCAGCCGGCGTCATGCTGGCGCTGAAGATCAGGGAACGGGCGCTGTGTTTTAAATATTCAATGGTATCTGCATCGCTGGCCAGGAAACCGCCCAGGGAAGCAAAGGATTTACTGAAGGTGCCCATGATCACATCCACCTTGTCTGTTAAGCCAAAGTGAGAAGCGGTGCCGGCGCCTTTTTCACCTACCACACCCAAACCATGCGCATCATCTACCATAATACCGGTATTGTATTGCTCTGCGAGGGCTACGATCTCCGGCAGGCGGGCCAGATCACCTTCCATGCTGAACACCCCATCCACTACGATGAGCTTATTCACCTCAGGGGGTAAACCTTTCAGCTTGGCTTCCAGGTCGTCCATGTTGTTATGGCGGTACTTGATCACCTTGGAGTAAGACAGGCGGCTGCCATCAATAATAGATGCATGATCATACTCATCGAGGATGATATAATCGTTACGGCCGGTTAAGCTGGACAGTGCGCCCAGGTTAGCCTGAAATCCGGTGCTGAACAGGATTGCCTTCTCTTTTCCCACATAACGGGCCAGACGGTCCTCCAGCTCAATATGAAGATCCAAAGTGCCATTGAGGAACCTGGAACCGGCGCAACCGGTACCGTAGGTATCTATGGCTTTTTTGGACGCTTCCTTGATCCTTGGATCGTTGGTAAGCCCCAGATACGAGTTGGAGCCAAACATTAGCACCCTCTTCCCATCAATAATCACCTCCGTGTCCTGAGCAGATGATATAGGCCTGAAATACGGATATATACCTTTTTCCTTGGCAATAACTGCCTCTTTTACAGGTAGCCTCTTGTACATTAATTAATATGCTTAGCTGTGAAAATCGTACGCGTAATTTGCTTATTGCTTGTCTTAAAAGCCTTTAGATTTGTTCGACTAAAAAACTTTTAATGTCCAAAAATACAATTCTTAAACATTTCTTAACAAAAAATTTTGCAGCAAGGTTTGTTTTTCCATAGGGATGTTGCTCATTTTCAATAGGTTAAATATTTTTTTTAATTATTTTGACTCTGTTTAAAGTGGGCACATATATATTAATTATTCCTGGAATAGAAAAAAGCTTAGAACATAATACCCAAAAATGAATTTAACCGCAAATTAAAAACGAATTACACAAATTGTAATTACCAATTCGTGTAATTCGTTGTATTTTTTTCAGGGGGCCTGCCCGGCCCGGTAAAATTATCCTTTTATAAACTCAGTATTGGCAGTCAGGGTTACTTCTTCGCTCAGCATTGCATTCGGATATTTGGTACCGAAAGAGAAGTCAGAACGTTTGATAGTGCCGGTTACTTTAAAGCCTGCTACGGTCTTCTTGCTCATCGGGTTTACGGTAGTACCACGCAGGGTAGCATCCAGGGTAACGGGCTTGGTAACGCCATGCAGGGTCAGGTCGCCGCTTACTTTGTACTTGTTATCACCTACTTTCTGTACAGATTTGCTTTTGAAGGTAACGGTCTTGTATTTGGCTACGTCAAAGAAATCTTCTGTTTTCAGGTGACCATCGCGTTTTTCGTTGTCAGTGCTTACGCTGTTAGCGTCTGCAGTCAGCTCAATTACGGCGTCAGAAAAATCTTCTTTTGAAGATGTGATCTTAGCTTCAAAATTGGTAAAGGCGCCATCTACATCAGAGATCATCATGTGGGTAATGCTGAAACCTAATTTAGAGTGAGCGGGATCCAGGGTCCAGGTTTGAGCAAAACTGGCCAGGGAAAAAATAGTGCATACTGCGAAGATCAGGGCGGTCTTTTTCATTGTGTGTTTTATTTTTTGTTTTTATAATTGAATAAAGGCTATACTTTACATCCTTTGATGAAACCGGATATAAGATCCTGTAATACCAGGCGGTTAAGCTCCTCATTATTGGCCGGGCCGATAATATTTATGGATACCAGCCCGTGGATCATGGACTGAAACGCCTGGAACTTTAAAAAGGGGTCTGCGGCCCCATTCCCGTTCTGCTTTATGATATGCTCAATCGTACACCGGATCACATCCATACACTCTCCCACTTCCGGTATTTTGCGTGCGCTTTCACAGGTAGGTATACCCAGACTGAACATGAGCTGGTAATATTGTTTGTGCTGGAAGGCAAAATCCCAGTAAGCCCTGCCAATAGCCTCCAGCTGCTGTTCTGCATCCGTATGCTGCTGCCTGGCAGTGCGCAGCTGGTTTTCCAGTAGCTGAAAACCTTTTTTATTAAATTCTGCGATGATCGCATCCTTATTTTCAAAATGGTCATACACCACCGGCACACTGTATTCTATGGCTTCTGCAATTTTACGGATGGATAGCGCAGCCCAACCTTCCTCGTGCACCAGGTGCCAGGCGGCATCCAATATGCCGGCCCGGATTTCCTCCCGCTGCCTTTGTTTACGTTCTGCAATACCCATGTGCTATAAAATTGTTGAATGCTGAAGGATGGATGTGACACCCTCATCCTTCTATTTTAATCGCCCTTTAGAAATCCTAACGGCGTTAGCAAAAGTAAGAGTAATAATTCGTTCCAACAAATATTATTTTTACCTTATCTTTATTTTCGACTTTTAAAGTATTTTGGTCCGAAAGTCAGTTAAAGTTTGGTACTTGTCGTTTTTTCTAGGTAGTTTTGAGCGGACGATTTTTAGACCTACAATGACAACACTGGCCAAAGACGAAGTGATCAAATCCGATATTCTGGAGGAAGCGGCGAAGCTTTTCCGGCACTATGGCTTGCAGAAGACTACCATGGAAGATATTGCGAGAGCGGTTGGTAAAGGCAAGAGCACGCTGTATTACTATTATAAGAATAAGGAGGAGATATTTGATGCGGTGATCCGTAAGGAAAAGAACATGATGTTCCGTAACATACAGGAATCCGTAAGCAGGGAAGAGAGTGCGGTTAAAAAGCTGGAAGCCTTTACCCGCAGCAAAATGCGGGAAATTAAGCGGATGACCACCTTATACCAGGTGGTGGCCAGTGAGTTAAAGCTTTGTAATGAGCTGGAAACCAGCATACGCAGAAATTACGATTGTACGGAAATAGAGATCCTGAAGAGCATTTTGCAATATGGTGTTGTTACCGGCGAATTTCCGAACTACGATCAGCAGGATATAGGAATGCTGGCCTTTTTACTGGTAAATGCCCAGCGGGGTGTAGAAACGGCCCTGGTAATGGATCAAAAGCTGGATGAGATCGGGGAAATGATGGACTTCCTGGTGTCTATACTGATGAATGGTATCAGAAGGTCTTAAAAAATTTGCCCGTTACTCGACCGTAAAACGATAATATTCTAATTTTTCATCGTATATAATTGCTGTTACTACAGTGTAACAGTTGTAGGTTTAGGCAATAAGCCGGAATAATCCTGTTCCGGCTTTTTTATGATCCGTTCATTAGCCATAACGCCGGAACACATTAAAACTGTATACCTGTCAAGCTCAATTGCGGAATAAATTTGTCTTGTTCTTCCTGAACATAGTCCTGTCAACGGCTTGGGATTTCCGGATTCATCGATTTTTCCGTTTTGCGTAAACAGTTTTCCCGATTGGAGTTCCAACAAATATCCGGGGGGCGTTCCTTTGCGGCGAAAACAAGTATACTTATATCACATGCCAATTACGACCAACCGGCAGCTGCTTACTGCCGTATTTACCTTCCTGTCATTGAATGTTTTAGCACAAACTTCCATTAAAGGGGTTGTAAGGGACCTTAACAATACCCCCATACAAAAAGTAAGCGTTATTTTACTCAATAAACAGCATAGCACCACCACCGATACTACCGGTGCATTCTTTTTCAGCGACCTGCCGGCGGGCAAATATACCATCCGCTTTACGCACACCGGTTTTGCAGCAGATCAGAAAACCCTTACCCTGAACCAGGGCGAAACCCGGGTGGTAGACCTGGTGCTGGTACCTTCTACAGAACAGCTGCAAACCGTGGAGATCACCGGCCGTAAAGAAGCCGGTTACAAGAACACCAACTCTTTCATAGGCAGTAAAACCGCCACTCCCCTGAAGGAAGTGCCGCAGGCTATCTCCTATGTAACAAAAGAATTAATGCAGGACCAGTCTGCCGTGCGGGTAGGCGATGTGGTTAAGAACTTCAGCGGCGTGAACCAGTTCACCTTTTATGATGATCTGACCATTCGCGGGTTCCGTATTAACGGGGGCAGCACCACGCAGCTCTTAAATGGTATGCGCACCTTTACCGGCTTTTGGAAACAGCCCATGGTAAACTACCTGGAGCGTGTGGAAGTGATCAAAGGCCCTGCCTCTGCCCTGTTTGGCAATGCATCGCCCGGTGGTACCGTAAATCGTGTTACCAAAAAACCGCTGGAAGAAAACCGCAAATCCCTGAGCTTCACTACCGGCAGCTTTAACACTACCCGCGCACTGGCTGATTTTACCGGCCCGCTGAACGATCAGAAGACTATCCTGTACCGTTTAAACCTGGGATACGAGAATGCACAATCTTTCCGCGACCTGCAGTTTGATAAAAATATTGTTATAGCGCCTTCCATCTCCTTTTTGCCTACGCCCCGCACAAGACTGAACTTTGATGCGGTATATAATAAATCCAACAGCCGTTTGGACCGTGGCCAGTCTGTATTTGACGGTACTGACCAGAAAGCGCTGTATACCACGCCCATTTCACTGGCCCTGAATGCGGTAAATGATCATCTGGACGAGGAGAATTTTACCGTTATGACCTCCCTGACGCATCAGTTCAGCACCAAGCTGGCCTTTAACCTTTCGTACCTGCGTACGGGTTATATACAGGACCTGGTGGAGAACCGGAGCGCCAATTCCTATGCCGTAGATTCTTCCGGCAAGCCTATTGGCAACCTGGTAGCAAGGCAGGCATTCATCCGCCAGTCCAAACAGTTCAGCGATAACGTATCGGCCTACCTCACCTACGACCTGAATACCGGCAAGCTGGCTCACAAGCTGCTGCTGGGTTATGATTACGCCCAAAGCACGCTGCCTCCGGGATCGTCCCAACAAACAGCCAACGGCTACCTGAAAAAAGACGGTACCGCCGGCGCTTATAACGCCAAGAAAAAAGATGATTATGTATTCTACAACTATAAGGTAACAGATGCGCATGGGAAGCCTATCCGCAACAGCGCAGGCACAGCAGATTCTGTGCGGTATATTCCAAAGCCCAATGTACCCTCTTACGACCTGATCTTAAGGAATAACCAGCTGGAGGACATGACGAAGTACATTTTCACTACGGCAGCCAACAGCGCTACTGTACCGGTTTTTGGCGGCTTAAGCGGCTTTTATGCACAGGACCAGGTAAAACTGGGACCCGTACAGGTATTGCTGGGCGTGCGTTATGAGCTGTATACCGATAAAGCCAACTATAAAACGGATAGTGTAAGGAACGTACGCCAGCATGCCTTTTTACCACGTATAGGCGTGGTGTATAGCCTTACCCATAATGTTAATATCTACGGTATTTATACAGAAGGTTACAACCCGCAGGATCCTGCGGTGCAGGCCAACCGTTTAACCGGCGGCCCGTTTGATCCTATTACCAGCAACCTGGTAGAGGGCGGTTTAAAAACAGAATGGCTCAGCGGCCGTTTAACGGCTAACCTGGCAGTATACCGCATTCGCCAGAAAGGTACTTTGTACAATGCTTCTGACGCCAACAATCCCGACCTGATGATACAGGTAGGTGAAGAAGAGGCTAAAGGCGTGGAAGTGGATGTAACCGGGCAAATAGCGCCTAACTGGGATGTAGTGGTAACCTATGCTTATAATGATGCCAAGATCACCTCATCCGGCAAAACGGATGCTGACCTGGTAGGTGTACAAAAACCCAATGCCCCTAAACAACAGGGTAATGTATGGACCAAGTATACCATCCCGGCAGGCCCCATTAAAGGATTTGGCATAGGCGCAGGCGCCAACTTTGTTACTGAAAGGAATGTGAGCCTCAGTAAAACACAGAACCTTCCCGGTTATGCTTTGCTGAACGCGGCTTTGTACTATAAGGTGAATAAAGTGCAGGTGCAGTTTAACCTGAATAACATAGGTAATAAGGTGTATTGGGTGGGCGGATATGACTATCTTCGCCTTTTCCCGGGTGCGCCCCGTAACTGGCAAACTACGGTATCGTATACGTTTTAGGCTAAACGCTGAATGCTAAATGCTGCCTGCGTTAGGTGTTTAGCGTAAGCATATTAAATCATTAACACGTGAAAAAAATAATAGGCTGGTTACATTTATGGCTGGGTATTTCCTCCGGGTTAGTGGTGCTGATAGTGGCATTAACAGGCAGCCTGCTGGTTTTTGAAGACGAGCTGGACCCGCTTTTCCATCCTTCCTTTTTTTACGTAACGGCTCCTGCAGGCGCCCGCCCCCTGTCTGTAGATGTGCTGGCCAAAACCGTACAGGCGCAATACCCCGATTATAAGCTGTATGATATTGATATAGAACAGGAAGCCGGCCGCAGCATGATCTTTACCCTGCGTAAAAGCAAAACTGATGGGCTGGATGTGGCGGTGAACCAATACACCGGTGACATTATTGAAGGGGTAAAGGAACAGCGCCGCTTTTTCTATGTAGTGCTGCAGCTGCACCGCTACCTTTGTATGGGTACTACAGGCAAGGTGATCACCGGTATTTCCTGCTCAATTTTCCTGATACTGGTATTAACCGGGCTGGTATTGTGGTGGCCAAAACGTAATACCCGCAGGCAACGCATGCAGGTGAAATGGAATGCCTCCTGGAAACGCCTGAACTGGGACCTGCATGCCATACTGGGCTTTTACGTGCATATTGTTATTTTCGTGATAGCGCTGATGGGCCTTACCTGGAGCTATGAATGGGTGAATAACCTCATTTTCCTCACGTTTGACGGTAAGCCCTATAAAAAAATGACCGCCCCGAAAGTTACGCCTGCAAAGGTTGCCAACACGGCTTACCTGGATCAGGTATTAGCCACTACCGATAGTTTGTTTGCCTATCATGGCCCCATTAAGATCCGTTTTTCCGAAAAGAAAAATGAAGCTGTTACCGTAAGCCGGCAGAATACGGATGCTGCGGTGAGCAACATTACCAGCTTTGCCTATTTTGAGCAAGGCAGCGGCAGGCTGGTAAAAGTACGCCCCTATGAAAAGGAAAGCCGCGGCATGAAAGCCCGGCGGCTGGTGTACCCCATTCATACCGGCAGCCTGCTGGGCTGGCCTACGAAGATCATTGCCCTGATAGCTGCGCTGGTAGCTGCTTCCCTGCCTGTAACCGGTTTATGTATATGGCTGAACAGGAAAAAGAAAAAGAAACCTTCCAAAGCCGGCAAAAACAAGCTGCCGGATGATGTTCTGCTGCTCCGGAAAGATTCCGTATCTTCCCCGGCAGGGATATCATGAACACAACCTTTAGCATAACTCCGCTGGGCGATAGCGCATTGATAATTGAGTGGGAACAAGAGATCACATCACCTGTGCATACACAGGTGCTGCAGGCATTCCACCACCTGCAATCCCTGCAGCTGCCATATATTACCGATCTGATACCCGCTTATGCTTCCCTTTCCGTGCTGTACAATGCCGTGCAGGTAAGCCAGGAAGCCAAACGTCCGGCCTTTGTATGGCTCAAAGATCTTTTGACCGCCACTTTACAGCAAACCATCACGGTTACCATTCCCACGCCACGCCATCTGCAAATACCCGTATGTTACCATCCATCCCTTGGGCCTGATATAACGGAAATGGCTAAACAGAAAAATATAACCACCAACGATATTATAAGCCTGCATAGCGCCGGCACCTACACGGTGTATATGCTGGGCTTTTTACCCGGCTTCCCCTATATGGGAAAGGTGCATAACACCCTGGCCACCCCCCGCTTAAAACAACCCCGCCGGCAGGTAGCTGCCGGCAGTGTGGGCATTGCAGGTGAGCAAACAGGTATTTATCCGCTGGCTTCCCCCGGGGGTTGGAATATTATAGGCCAAACACCTATACGCCTGTTTGATGCTGCGCTGGACGAGCCCTGTTATTGCAGGCCCGGCGACCAGGTACAGTTTGTACCCATTTCCCTGGAAGAATTCCAGCAGCTAAGTATAAAAAGCGAGATCATTAAATAAACACCATGAGCATACGCGTACTACAACCCGGCCTGCTGGATACCGTGCAGGATGCAGGACGGACCGGTTACCAGCACCTGGGCATTAACCCCACCGGGGTAATGGACCGTGTAGCCATGTACGTAGCTAACAGCCTGGTGGGTAATGCCCCTGATGAAGCGGTGATAGAAATGCACTTTCCTGCTGCGGCATTGCTGTTTGAAGATTTTGCCATGATAGCCTTGTCCGGCGCGGACCTGGGCGCCATGGTAAACGAACAGCCGGTGCCCATTAATAAACCGGTGCTTATGACCCGGCAGGCCGTATTACATTTTACCAAACCGCTTAGCGGCGCCAGTACCTACATGGCCGTACGGCATGGCCTGGACTTAACGCCCTGGCTGGGAAGCTACAGTACCCACCTGAAAGCAGGCGCCGGCGGTTTTCAGGGCAAGTGTCTGCAAAAAAATGATGTGCTGCCCATGCGGCAGGTTACTCACTATAACAAGCTATTACAGCAGCACCTGGCCCGTGAGCTGCCCTGGATGATAGGTGTGCGCGACCTGTATACCACCGGCAATCATATACGCGTTACCAATGGCAGCGGTTTTACCCTGCTGGATGCACATGCAAAAGAACAATTTACTACCACCGCTTTTTCCATAACCGCCCAAAGCGACCGGATGGGCTTTCGCCTGCAGGGACCTTCCCTGAAAACGGCGCTAAAAGCAGAACAACTGTCGGCCGGTGTTACCAGGGGCACTGTACAATTGTTACCCAACGGACAGCTGATCATATTAATGGCCGACCATCAAACCACCGGAGGCTACCCGCGTTTAGCGCATGTGATCACTGCCGACCAGCCTTCCCTGGCACAGCTGAAGCCGCACCAGCACCTGCATTTTAGCCTGGTTACACAACAGGAAGCTGAAGACCTTTTAGTGCAGCAGGACCAGCGTTTGCAATTGCTGCAAAATGCCTGTAAATTACGGTTAGAAGAATGGCTTTCTCTTTATGGCTTACATTGATCTGAACTGTGATATGGGTGAAGGGCTGGATACTGACGGCGCTATTATGCCCTTTATCAGCAGCGCTAATATTGCCTGCGGTTACCATGCCGGCAACAAAGATACCATGCAGCATACCGCAACCCTGGCAGTGCAGCATAAAGTAGCTATTGGCGCACATCCCGGTTTTGCCGATAAGGAAAATTTCGGCAGAACAGAACAGCACTTAACAGACAATGCTTTGTATGACCTGGTTACCACCCAGGTATATGCCCTGCAGGTAATATGCCGCTCCCTGCATGCGCCGCTGGTACATGTAAAGCCACATGGCGCCCTGTATAATATGGCCGCCAAAGACGCTAACATGGCCCGCATCATAGCCAAAGCCGTACATGATGTAGATAAAAAGCTTTGCCTGTTCGGGTTAAGCAACAGCCAGCTGATAACCGCTGCAAAAGGCGCCGGGCTTAAAACCGCCAGTGAAGTATTTGCAGACCGTACTTACCAGGATGATGGCTCCCTGACACCCCGCAGCCAGGCCAATGCCCTTATAGACAGTGAGGAACAGGCCATACAGCAGGTACTGCAAATGGTAAGCCGGCAAAAAGTAACTACCGTTAACGGGCATACGATACCGCTGATCGCAGATACCATCTGCATTCATGGCGATGGCGCGCATGCTGTTGCATTTGCCCGTGCCGTGCATGCTGCTTTACATGATCACCACTTAATCATCCGCCATCCTTGAGCAAACAACGATCTTCTGCCCTGCTGGGCGCCGCTTTCCTGATGGCTACCTCCGCCATTGGCCCCGGCTTTTTAACGCAAACCACCGTATTCACCCAACAGCTGGCAGCTGCCTTTGGCTTTGTAATACTTATATCCGTACTGCTGGATATTGGCGCGCAATTAAATATGTGGCGCATACTTACGGTAACGAATAAACGTGCGCAGGACCTGGCTAATGAGCTGTTACCCGGCCTGGGTTATTTCCTGGCCGCGCTGATCGTATTGGGCGGACTGGCTTTTAATATTGGCAATATTGCCGGTTGCGGCATGGGGGTGCAGGTATTAAGCGGCATGGATACTACTTATGGCGCATTGTTGAGCGGCGGCATAGCCCTGTTTATTTTCTGGCTAAAGGAAGCCGGCAAAGCCCTGGATCATTTTGCACGGTGGCTGGGCATTTTAATGGTATTGTTAACCTTGTATGTAGCCATAAGCTCACACCCGCCCCTGGGTGCCGCTTTACAGCAAAGCATATGGCCCTCTGTAATTGATACTAAAACGATTGTTACGCTGGTGGGTGGTACGGTTGGCGGTTACATCAGCTTTGCCGGCGCGCACCGCCTGCTGGATGCTGGTATTACCGGTCCTTCGCATGTACGGTATGTGAATAAAAGCGCGGTGAGTGGTATTGTGATCACGGGCATTATGCGCAGCATGTTATTCCTGGCAGCTTTAGGTGTAGTAACACAAGGCGCTTTGCTGGACAGCAGCAACCCGCCGGCATCTGTATTCCGGTTTGCCGCCGGTGAGGTGGGGTATCGTTTTTTTGGTGTTGTAATGTGGAGCGCAGCTATTACTTCTGTGGTGGGCGCTGCCTATACCTCTGTTTCTTTCTTAAAAACATTCCATCCTTTTATTGCTTTGAATGAACGCTGGTTCATTTCCTTTTTTATTGTGTTCTCTACGCTGGTATTTATCCTGGTAGGGCAGCCGGTGAAACTATTGATCATGGCGGGCGCGCTGAACGGGCTGATATTACCTGTAGCCCTGGCTGTGGTATTGCTGGCTGCTACCCGCAAACGCTTAATGAAGGGTTACCGCCATCCTGTATGGATGCAGGCGGCAGGCTGGCTGGTGGTAGCGGTTATGAGCTGGCTGAGCGTAGTAACGATACAGAAATGGATTGTGAGTTAATTACGAATGAATTAAAGTAGATGATTGGCCCGTTTTTTTAAACACGTGGTTAAACCGCTGCATTATAATTCCCATTTCGTAGTTGACAATTCGTAATTTTCGCAAATTTATGCGTCAACTTTCCGCCGGTTTTCTTTTTGCTATATTATGGGCTTCTGCTGCTGTGGCTACCAAATTTGGTATCCGGGATGCAGATCCGCTGATACTGGCAAACGTGCGTTTCCTGGTAGCCGGCCTGCTTATGTTATGCTATGTGTACGTATTGCGCAGAGATAAACAATATGCCTTACCGAAAGGAGCAGAATGGGGCCATCTGATCATTTTTGCCCTCATGAACACCACTATTTACCTGGGCTGTTTTGTATTGTCTATGAAAAAGGTATCAGCCGGCATTGGCAGCCTCTCTACCGCTACCAGCCCGCTTTTCATTATGCTCATTTCCGCCATTTGGGTAAAAAGAAAGCTGCGCTGGTACGAGATCATAGGCGTTATCCTTGGATTGGCCGGCGTGGGACTGGCCACCTATCCCCTGCTGCAGGACAGCCATGCTTCCCTTGACGGCTTAGCTATTTTGCTCTTTGGAATGGTATCGGTATCAGTTGCTACGGTGTATTATAGCCGGGTACAATGGCAGCTGCCCAACATTGTAATTAACGGGTGGCAGGTATTGCTGGGTGGTTTACTATTATTTCCCTTTACCGGGTTTGCGGCGCATTTCAGCACTACCCGTTTAACGCTCACCTTCTGGGCATCTGTATTCTGGCTGGTCGTACCGGTATCTATCACCGCCTTACAGCTCTGGTTTTACCTGGTAAAACAGGATGCGGTAAAAGCTTCTTTCTGGTTATTCCTGTGCCCTATTTTCGGTTTCATATATTCTTCCCTGTTATTACATGAACCCATTACTGCTTATACCTTTATAGGCACAGGATTGGTGATAGGCGGCCTGTACCTGGCACAAAAAGAAAAATTTACCAGTAAAGCTTAATAAGCCAGCAGCTCCCGGATGGCGGCTTCCACCTTTTCCGGTGTGGGCAGCATAGCGCTTTCCAGCATTGTATTAATGGGAATGGCCGGCAGGTTAAGGGCGCCCAGCGTAAACACCGGCGCATCCAGCTTACGGAAACAGCTTTGCTGTATGCGGGCAGCCAGCGCCTGTGCAAAAGAATTATTCAATTGTTCTTCTGTAAGCACCAGGCATTTCCCATGTTTATTCACGGTGTTAAATACCAGGGCTTCATCCAACGGGTATAAGGTGCGCAGGTCAATAATCTCTATGTTACCGGGAAATGCTTTGGCAGCGGCTTGTGCCCAGTAAACACCCATGCCATAGGTGATGATGCAAAGGCTGTTGCCCTGCTGTACATCTTTGGGATGGGCCTGTAAGGCAACCCTGCCTTTGCCCAGCGGTATCATATAATCCTTATCCGGCTCTATGGTCATAGCATCCTGGGTACCGGGTACCTTGCTCCAGTACAGCCCTTTATGTTCCAGCATTACTACGGGGTTAGGATCCAGGAAGGCCGCTTTCATGAGGCCTTTCATATCGGCGCCATTGGAAGGGTATACCACCTTAATACCTTTAATACTCAGCAAAGTGGTTTCTATGCTGCCGGAATGGTAAGGCCCGCCGCCGCCATAGGCGCCAATAGGCACGCGGATCAGCGTTTGCACGGGAAATTTACCGGCGCTTAAATAACAGGATTTGGATATTTCCGTAACCAGCTGGTTAAAACCGGGATAGATGTAATCAGCAAACTGCACTTCCACAATAGGCTTTACCCCCACTGCTGAAAGCCCTGCAGTAGCGCCAATAATATAGGCTTCCTGTATGGCTGTGTTGTATACACGGTGATCCCCGAATTTTTCTGCCAGGGTAGCCGCTTCACGGAACACACCTCCCAGGCGGCGGCCTACATCCTGCCCGTAAAAAATAGCTTCGGGGTATTGCTGTAATATTTCTTCTACTGCATGCAGGGCGGCATCTACCATCACCACCTTGCTGCCACTGGTTGGGGTGCGTGTACCGGTTTCCGTTGTTACAGCTGCAGGTGCAAACACATGCTCCTGCACGGTTTGCGGATCCGGTGCCGCAGCTTCTACAGCTATTTCAAAAGCAGCTGCAATAGTGTGTGCTGTTTCATCATCAATGGCAGCCAGCGTGGTTTCTTTAATGCCCTTTTCCAGCAACAGCTGCCGCAGCCGGGGCAGGGGATCACGGCGGTCATGAGCTGACAGGTCTTCTGCGGATCTGTACCATTCTTTACGTACGCCGGAGGTATGGTGCCCCAGCAAAGGCACGCTGGCCTGTACCAGTATGGGTTTTCTTTCTGTACGTACATAATGAATGGCGGTTTCCATGCCCTGGTAACTTTTTTCAAAATCGCTGCCATCTATACGCATGCGCTCCAGTCCTTTAAAACCGGCAGCATATTCATATGCATCCATTATGCGGGTTTCCGCTGCGGTAGCAGAAATGCCCCATTCATTATCCTGTACCAGGTAAATAATGGGCAGCTGCCATAATACGGCGCATTGCCAGGCTTCGCTTACCTCTCCTTCCGTTACACTGCCATCGCCTAAAGAGCACAATACCACGGGCAGCTCCCCATCCGGGCCTTTACGTAATTTACCGGAGTTTGTTTTTTCCAGGTAGCTAATGCCCTGGGCCATACCGGTGGCGGGTATTACCTGCATACCGGTGGCGCTGCTCTGGTGGGGGATCAGCGGCCGGTCATCCCGCCGGCTGCTGGGATGGCAGTAATAAGAGCGGCCGGCAGAAAAAGGATCATCCGCTTTTGCCAGCAATTGCATCATAAGCTCCTCAGGAGAAAAATCCATAGCCAGCAGCAGGCTATCGTCGCGGTAATAGGGGCTGGCATAGTCCCATGGCTGCAATTGCAGGCCGGTGGCTATTTGTATAGCTTCGTGACCGCTGGAGGTGGAGTGTACATACTTGCAGGTGGAGCGGTTAGCTTCATAAGTGGCGGCCATGTAGCGGGCCAGGCGCATAAGCCGGTAGGCCTTCAATAATAAAGCTTCCCGGTTGCCGGAGCGCTCCTGCCCATTGGCAGGGGTTTTTAAAGTTGGAACGCTTGTATTATCTTTAAACATGTAAAATTGTTTTGGTGTAAGCTATTCCCTGGAAAATAATAGTTGCTATAACAACTATTGCTATTGCAAATTACTGAATATGCCCGATACTTACGTCAGTAATCCATCTTTTTTTAAGCTGGATGCTACTTTAAAAAAGATCCGCAACTATTGGCAAAAGAGCTTTGATGCCCAGCAAAAAGATTTGACTGTGGACCAATGGTTATTGCTGGAAAACCTATACAAGCATAAAAAGATCACCCATAACGAACTGGCCCGTTTAACCTCAAAGGATATTACAACGGTATCGCGTATAATAGAACTGATGGTAAAAAAGGACCTGGTGCTGCGGGAAGGCGCTACCAGTGACCGGCGCAAGGTGTTTTTACAGCTTACCCCTGCCGGTATTGAAAAGTACAAGGATGTGCGTCCCCTGGTGCTGGAAATGCGTAAAACGGGCTGGAAGGATCTGACTGAAAAGGATTTTATGGAATTAACCAGGATACTGGATGTTATTTACAGCAATATTCCTTAATAATGTGCAGTTGTGCAAATATGCAGATGTGCAGATGAATGAAAGCGAAGTCCAACATTTGCACATCTGCACATCTGCATATTTGCACATTGAATTTATTTTACCATAAACTCCAGCAGGCTGTCGTTCTCAATAAAGGCTTCCAGGTTGTCCCCGATCTCTACCGGCCCTACTCCTACCGGTGTGCCGGTAAAGATGAGATCCCCGATGTTGAGGGTAAAGAATTTTGAAATGTAGGCTAACAGAAAATCAAATGTAAAGATCAGGTGCTTGGTGTTACCCTGCTGTACGATCTCTTTGTTCTTGTACAGGCAAAAGTTAATATCCTTTTTATCTGTTTCAGGAGTAAGGGGAATGAATTTACCTACTACCGCTGAGTTATCAAATGATTTGGCGATCTCCCAGGGCAGGCCTTTTGTTTTCTGCTTATCCTGCAGGTCGCGGGCGGTAAAGTCAATACCTACGGATATTTCATTATAATATTTATCGGCAAATTTTTCCTGTATGTGCTTACCGTTCTTGCATACACGCAGCACCAGCTCACATTCATAGTGGAGATTATCCGTAAAATCAGGATAATAAAAAGGGTGGTTATTTTGTAACAATGCGTTTTTGGGCTTCATAAACAACACCGGCTCTGTTGGCACCTCATTATTGAGTTCTTTGGCGTGTTCAGCATAGTTTCGTCCAACGCAAATAATCTTCATAATGCGTATTTTTAAAGGTTAAATAATATGGCCTCTGCTGCCGTTACTACCCGGCAGAAGGGAAAGTCAGATTATTATAAGTATTCATAGTTCTTTCAATGCCAATGGCAGCAAAGCTTTCAATGATCTCTACTGATTTTTCGATCTTCTGCTGCACCAGCGGCTCCTCCTTCGGCTCCCATCTGCCCAATACATAATCCACCTGCTGGCCTTTCGGGAAATTATTGCCAATGCCAAAACGCAGGCGCGGATATTGATTGGTGCCCAACAGCTCCTGGATACTTTTTAATCCGTTGTGCCCCGCATCACTACCACCGGGGCGCAGGCGTAATACTTCCAATGGAAGGGCCAGCTCATCCATGATCACCAGTAAATTTCCTACCGGGATCTTTTCCTTATCGATCCAGTATTTCACGGCTTTACCACTCAGGTTCATAAAAGTGGTGGGTTTTATGACCACAAAGGTCTTTCCCTTCCACCTGCATTCCGCCACATCCGCCAAACGGCCACTGGCAAATACACCGCCATGTTTAGCCACAAAAGCGTTTACAACGTCAAAGCCTATATTATGGCGGGTGTGATCGTATTTATCACCTATGTTTCCTAAACCGGCTATTAAGTATTTCATTTAATATACCCGGATATTCCGGCTGTTTAAATTACAATCAAAAATAGAAATTTAATCTGCATACATCCTATTAACATCCTATTCATCAGGAATGAAAAAAAAGCCCCGGTCTCCGTTGTACCGGAACCGGGGCTTTTGCGGAAATATTTGCAAAAGAAATTATTTCTTCTTAGCGTCTTTTTCAGCGTTGGCTTCGTCCTGACGTAACTGACGGGTCATTACTACAGAAGCGATCGGAATACGGGGAGAGTTCAGGATCTCCAGGTTTTCGTCCTTTACATCTTCTACGCGGATGTTAGCATTCAGATCCAGGTTGTCGATGTTCACTTCAATGTTCTCGCGCAGGTGTTTAGGCAGCGCCTTTACTTTCAGCGCTTTCATTTTTACTACCAGCTTACCGCCGGCTTTTACACCTACAGACTGGCCTACCATTTTCAAAGGCAGGGTAGCTACTACTTTTTTGTCTTCTACCAGTTCCAGAAAATCTACGTGAGAAAGCTGGTCTGTTACTACATCAAACTGTTTGTCTTTCAGGATGCATTTGTAAGTTTTGCCGTTCACGTTAATCTGGGCCAGCTGGAAGTCAGGTGTATACACCAGGTCTTTAAAAGCCTTTGCCGGAGCGGAAAAGCTCACGGTATCAGCACCCCCATAAATAACGCAAGGCACTTGCTCCTCAGAACGAAGTTGGCGGGTGGCTTTTTTGCCTAAGTCGCTCCTGAGTTGTCCTTCGATGGTTATTGTTTTCATTTGTTAAACATTTATATAAATTAATAAAACGCTTACATTCCTCTCCGCTGGCTATGTACAAACAGGCTGGTAATAGACTTGTTCTCGTACATATTACGGATGGCCACTGCAAAAAGCTCTGCTACACTGATCACCTTGATCTTTGAACTTTCCTGTTTCAAAGGCATGGTATCACATACCACCAGCTCTTTTAATACAGAATTTTCAATATTGTCATACGCCTTGCCGCTTAACACCGGGTGTGTACAGAAGGCCCGCACACTTTTAGCACCTTTTTCTATCAGCAGGTTAGCCGCTTTGGTAAGGGTGCCTGCTGTGTCAATAATATCATCTATCAGTACAATGTCCTTATCTGTCACATCCCCTATCACCACCATAGATGCTATTTCATTTGCCCGTTTACGGTGTTTGTCGCAAATCACCATTTCTGCATTGAAATATGACGCTACTTCCCTTACCCGGTTGGTGCTTCCCACATCAGGGGACGCAAAGGTAAGGTTTTCCAGCCTCAAATTCTCAATATAGGGGATGAAAATTGCAGAGCTATCCAGGTGATCCACGGGAATATCAAAGAAACCCTGGATCTGGGGAGCATGTAAATCCATGGTTATCACCCTGTTAGCGCCTGCTGAAGTAAGCAGGTTAGCCACCAGTTTGGAGGCAATAGCCACCCTGGGTTTGTCCTTTCTGTCCTGCCGTGCAAAGCCAAAGTAGGGGATTACAGCCGTAATATACCCTGCAGAGGCCCTTTTAGCGGCATCTATCATCAGCAGCAGCTCCATCAGGTTATCTGAGGGAGCATTAGTGCTTTGGATCAGGAAAACATAGTCACCGCGGATACTTTCCATGTACACCGGCTGGAACTCGCCATCGCTGAACTTCTGGATCTGCAGCTTACCTATACCATTGCCATAACGTTTGGCAATTTTCTCGGCTAGTGCGGGGTTGCTGTTGCCCGTAAAGATTTTAACTGTTGGTTGCATGATTGTGGTGGAAAAGAGGTTGCAAAACTATAACTTTTGAAGGGATCTGCCCCATTTTTTTTGCCGGGCCGGGCCATCCTAAGCACTTTTGCGCTTTCAGTCATGAGTAAAACCAGCAATACCAGGGCTTTCAGGGCATTAATTTGGGAGGGGGAGATTGTGGAATAAAATATTTTTTTTCCGGAAAGGGAAGAGGTACATTTGTGTATGTGTGTGAATGTTAACCCGTTGTACATCTCCATCAGAGATTGGGCCCCCGACAATCAACCCAGAGAAAAGTTAATGAAAAGAGGCACCAGTGCATTAAGCGATGCCGAGCTACTGGCTATTTTGCTCAATAACGGGCACAAACAAAAATCCGCTATAGCACTGGCGCAGGAAGTATTACAGGCAGCCCGTAATAATCTTAACGAACTGGGCCGGTTAAATATACGGCAGCTTAAAAAACTGAAAGGTATCGGGAATGCCAAAGCTGTTACCATTATAGCAGCTATGGAGCTAAGCCGGCGCAGGCAGGCCGGTTCCATTTTAGAGAAAAAAGTAATATGCCGGGGCGCAGATGCGGCGCTGTTCTTTAAACCGCTTTTAAGCGACTATGATCATGAAGCTTTTTATGTGGTATACCTGAACCATAACTGCCGGGTATTACATTACCGCTGCATCAGCAATGGCGGCATGTGCAGCACCATTGTAGATCCCAAACTGATCTTTAAAGAGGCACTGGAGCTAAGCGCTTCCCGGCTGCTTTTATGCCACAACCACCCCTCCGGCAACCTTTCCCCCAGCTTTGCAGATATAGGGCTTACCCGCAAGCTTAAAGAAGCCGGTAAGCTATTTGACATTGAGGTTATGGACCACATCATTGTTTCGGAAGCTGGTTATTACAGTATGGTAGAAGAAGGTACTATGGTATAAAGCACTTTTTACATAGTTAAACTTTTGGATATAATAATTCCCTTTTTCCTTACATTCGCAGATATTTCATTCTAACCCGTATTTCATTCTTATCCGGTATGTTGAAAATTGGAATTTTTGGTGTTGGACATTTAGGGAAGATCCATCTTTCCCAGCTGGTAACTATGAAGGATGTAGAAGTAGTAGGTTTTTATGATCCCAGCAATGCCAATGCAGCCAGCGTAGCAGAGCTATACCAGATCCCACGGTTCACCATTGCTGAAGAACTGATACAGTTAGTAGATGCCATTGATATAGTAGCCCCCACTACCCTGCATTTTAAGCTCTGCGAAATAGCCCTGCGCAACGGCAAGCACATTTTTGTAGAGAAGCCCATGACCAATACTATGGATGAAGCCAAAACACTGGTAAAGCTGGTGGAAGAGGCGAATGTAAAATTCCAGGTGGGGCATGTGGAGCGTTTTAACCCGGCCTTTCTGGCGTTGAAGAGCTATAATCTGAAGCCCATGTTCATAGAGGTGCACCGCCTGGCTGAGTTTAACCCGCGGGGTACAGATGTAAGCGTAATACTGGATCTGATGATCCACGATATAGATATTGTGCTCAGCATTGTGCAATCCACCATCAGCCGTATTTCGGCCAGTGGCGTAGCCGTGATGAGCGATACACCAGACATTGCCAATGTACGCATTGAGTTCCATAACGGCTGCGTAGCCAACCTTACCAGCAGCCGCATTTCCCTGAAAAAGATGCGCAAAATGCGCCTGTTCCAGAAGGATGCCTACATTGGGATAGATTTCCTGGATAAAAAAACAGAGATCATTAAGCTGAAAACCCCGGAAGATGAAGGGTTATTTACACTAGACATTGAAACCAACTCCGGTAAAAAGACCATTGCTATTGATAACCCGGAAGTAAAACAGTCGAACGCCATTCGTATGGAGCTGGAGCTGTTCCGCGACAGCATTCTGCAAAACAAACCGGTAGCCGTGAATGTAATTGACGGCCTGCAGGCCCTGGATGTAGCTCACCAGATATTGCAGAAGATTAGTAAGAACCTGTCTGCTCCCAGCAACTGATCTTAGCTCTTAGATTTTAGATTTTGAGGGAAGTTGTTAGCCTGAAATTCGTAATTAATTTATTGCCTCAACAGCGCTTCTGCAATTACCAGGTCTAGCGGGCGGGTAATTTTTATATTCCGCTCTTCTCCGGGCACCAGGTGTATAGGGTGTCCCATCCTTTCCACTACGGTAGCTTCATCTGTAAACAATGAATCATAAGGCAGGGCAAAAGCCGGCAGCAGCTGTTCTGATAAAAAGGTTTGGGGGGTTTGTATGATCTTGAACTGCTCCCGGTTCACGGCCCTGTTGCCGGCTGCATTTGTTTCCCGCACACTGTCTTTCATGTCTATTACCGGTATGGCATTGCCATGCAGCAAGGTTTGCTCATAACAGTGATGTACCAACGTTGTTGTTAATAACGGGCGTACCCCATCATGCACAAATACCACTGCATTATCCGGCACTTGCTGCAACCCATTCTGCACAGAGTGGAAACGGGTTTCCCCGCCTTTTACCAGGGTAACCGGTGGCGGAGCACTAAAGCTATTCAATACCTGTTGGGCAGGTGCAAAATGCGCTTCCGGCACTACCAGCACCACCTGCATATCTGCATAGGCATTGATGAAAGCAGCTATGGTATGGTATAACACCGGCTTGCCGGCCAGCTCCAGGAACTGTTTGGGAACAGCGGCCCCCATGCGGGTACCGGAGCCGCCTGCTACTATAATGGCAATTTTTTTGCGCTGCTGCATAGTGCTAAAACAGGTATGAATGTAAAAAATTACACGAATCCGCGGAGGTAAAACCTGCACAAATTCGTGTAATCATCTTTACAACTAAATATTCAACTGCTTACAGGATCAGCATAGCATCGCCATAGCTGAAGAAGCGGTATTTCTCTTTAATGGCCTGCTGGTAAGCTTCCATGATCAGGTCGTACCCTGCAAAGGCGCATACCATGATCAACAGGCTGGTTTTAGGCAGGTGGAAGTTGGTCACCAGCGCATTGGGAATAGAAAAATCGTAGGGCGGGTGAATGAAGGTGTTGGTCCAGCCTTCAGCTGCCTTTAAGTGATTTTGCGCGGTTACGGAAGATTCTACAGCCCTTACGGTAGTGGTACCAATGGCGCAGATCTTACGGTTTTCGTCCTTGGCCTTATTCACGATCTTTACGGCGTATTCCTCAATATGGAAATACTCTGCATCCATTTTATGTTTGCTGAGGTCTTCCACTTCAATGGGGCGGAAAGTACCTAAACCAGTGTGCAGCGTTACTTCTGCAAACTTTACCCCTTTAATTTCCAGGCGTTTGATCAGCTCGCGGCTAAAGTGTAAACCTGCGGTGGGAGCGGCTACAGCACCTTCGTATTTTGCATATACGGTCTGGTAACGCTCTTTGTCCTCATCTTCAGGCTTACGTTTGATGTATTTAGGCAGGGGCGTTTCACCCAGGGTGTCCAGCACTGCCTTAAACTCATCATCATTCCCTTCAAATAAAAAGCGGATGGTACGGCCCCTGGAAGTAGTGTTGTCAATAACTTCTGCTACCAGTGATTCATCGTCTCCAAAATACAGCTTGTTACCTACACGTATTTTACGGGCAGGGTCTACGATCACATCCCACAGACGGTTCTGTTTGTTCAGCTCACGTAACAGGAATACTTCTATTTTGGCGCCGGTTTTTTCTTTACGGCCATACAAACGTGCAGGGAATACCTTGGTGTTATTCACCACCATTACATCCTTATCGTTGAAATAACCGATAATGTCCCTGAAAACTTTGTGCTCAATTTTCCCGGTGGCACGGTTAACCACCATTAAACGGGATTCATCTCTTGATTTGGAAGGGTGCTGCGCGATCAGATTTAAAGGAAGATCGAACTTGAATTGCGATAATTTCATATTACGGTATGAATGAATTTAAAGGTTGCAAAGGTATTAATAAGTGTCAAGGATACCAAAAAAACATTCTCAAAATTGTAAAACAACTGTTTATGCATAAATGTTTTTAGGAATGGCGGCGATCAGCTGTTTTGTATAGGCACTTTCCGGATGATCATACACCTGCCCTGCCGGACCGCTTTCCACAATTTTACCTTTGTTCATTACCATCATCCGGTCACTCATAAACCGTACCACGGATAGGTCATGGGAAATGAAGATGTATGTAAAACCATATTCTTCCCGCAGGCTGATCAGCAAATTCAGCACCTGGGCCTGGATGCTTACATCCAGGGCGGCTACCGATTCATCGCAGATAATAAAGGATGGGTGCAGGGCCAGGGCCCGGGCAATGACCACGCGCTGGCGCTGCCCGCCGGAAAACTCATGCGGGTAACGGTAAAAATACTCAGGGCGCAGGTTCACCTTTTCCAGCAATTCCAGCGTTTTTTGCTTACGGCCCTGCTCCTGCCCGTATAAACCATGCACCAGCATAGGCTCCATAATAGCCTGCCCTATGGTGAGGCGTGGGTTCAGGGAGGAGTATGGATCCTGGAAAATGATCTGCATATCCTTACGGAGATCGCGCATTTCTGCGGCAGATAAGGTGGTAAGCTCTTTCCCTTTGTAAAGAATACTGCCGCCGGTCGGTTCTGCCAGGCGAAGCAAGGTTCTGCCCAGGGTAGTTTTACCACAGCCCGATTCCCCAACCAGTCCCATTGTTTCGCCCTGCCGCACAGTGAAGCTTACATCATCCACCGCCTTCACCCAGCCCTTTACTTTGCCCAAAAGGCTGCGTTGGGCCGGGAACCAGGTTTGCAGGTTAGTTACCTCTAAAAAGGGCGGGCTTTGCTGCAGCTGCTGCTCCCGTGCCATAAGCCGGGACTGCGGTATTTCCAGGTTATGTACAAGCTCCTTTACAGCGTAGTTCTTTTCATAGATGTTCCCCGTTGCATCTACCTCCATAAAATCGGCCGTAACGGGCAGCCGGTACAATTGTTTATCCAACGGGGGGCGGCAGGCCAGCAAACCTTTGGTATAAGGGTGCTGCGGGTTACGGAAAATGTCCTGCACGGGGCCTTGCTCTACAATACTGCCTTTATACATTACCACCACCTCGTTGGCTATTTCGGCAATCACGCCCAGGTCGTGGGTAATGAATACGATGCTCATACCTGTTTGCTGCTGCAGCTCTTTCAACAGCTCCAGGATGGCTTTTTGCACGGTTACATCTAATGCGGTGGTAGGTTCATCTGCAATCAGGAGCCGGGGCTGGCAGCTGATGGCCATTGCTATCATCACCCGCTGCTTTTGCCCGCCTGACAATTCATGCGGGTAGCGGTGCAGGAGCTGCTCCGGGTTGGGGAGCTTTACCTTGTGAAATAAGGCAATGGTTTGCTGTTCGGCCTCTTTATAAGATATTTTTTTATGCAGGCGGATGGCTTCTGAAACCTGGGCGCCGCAGGTGTGCAGCGGGTTCAGGGAGGTCATAGGCTCCTGGAAGATCATGGCTATTTCATTACCACGCCGGGTACGCATGTCTGCCGGGGAAAGTTGTAATAAGTTTACAGGAGCTTGCGCTGGTGCGTGATAAAGGATACTGCCCGCTGTTATTTTGCCGGGTGATTGTACCAGGCGCATCAGGGATAAAGCTGTTACCGATTTTCCGGAACCAGATTCACCCACGATGCCTAAGATACCGCCCCGGGGGATGTCCAGGGAGATGTTGTTCACTGCCTTCACAGCTTCCTGCTCTACTGCAAATGTTACGGTGAGGTTCTGAATAGACACCAGCATGCAGTAATATACGATTTTAGATTTACGATCTTAGATTTTGGGGAAGATCCCCGTTGTATTCAAATCTAAAATCATACATCTAAAATCTAAAACCGTAGGTGCTTCACCGTTTGGTGGCTGTTGATCAGGTTCTTCAGGGAATCTACACCTATTTTTAAATGGCGCTCTACAAAGTTGGTGGTTACTTTCTTATCACTTTCCTCTGTTTTTACGCCTTCGGGTACCATAGGCTGATCGCTTACCAGCAGTAATGCACCGGTAGGTATTTTGTTGAAAAAGCCTACGGAGAAAATAGTGGCTGTTTCCATGTCCACTGCCATGGCGCGGATACGTTCCAGGTATTGTTTAAATTCCAGGTCGTGCTCCCATACCCGGCGGTTGGTGCTGTAGCAGGTACCGGTCCAGTAGTCGCAGCCATATTCCCGGATACTGGTTGAGATGGCCTTTTGCAGCGCAAAAGCCGGCAGGGCGGGTACTTCCGGCGGAAAGTAATCGTTGGAGGTACCTTCGCCCCGTATTGCTGCAATGGGGAGGATGAGGTCACCAATATTATTCTTCTTCTTTAAACCTCCGCATTTACCCAGGAACAGTACTGCTTTGGGGCTGATGGCGCTTAGCAGATCCATGATGGTAGCGGCGCCGGGGCTGCCCATCCCAAAGTTGATGATAGTGATATCATCTGCAGTGGCGCATTGCATAGGACGGCCCTGACCAATAATGGTAGCATCATTCCATTCTGCAAAAAGTGTTAAGTAATTACTGAAGTTCGTGAGGAGGATGTGGGAACCGAAATTTTCCAGCTTTTCTCCGGTGTAGCGGGGGAGCCAATTAGCTACAATGTCTTCTTTTGTCTTCATAGCCTTTTGACACGCAAATGTACACCTTTTTGGCCGTATTTTTTATGTTAGTTTTGTGTTATGATTGCCATTGAGTTTCCTGCGCCCGATTTTAAGCTGGTACGTGAAGGCAACAAAGAGCTGATATTTGACACGTACCGCAAAAAATATGTAAGCCTTACGCCGGAAGAATGGGTGAGGCAAAATTTTCTGAACTACCTCGTAAAAAGCCTGCAATACCCGGGTAAGCTCATTGGTATTGAAAAAGAGATCTACTTAGGCGAGCTGAAAAAACGCTGTGATATTGTAGTGTATAACCGTGCCATGCAGCCCTGGATGATCGTGGAGTGTAAAGAAATGAACGTGCCTTTAAGCCTGGCAACGGTAGAGCAGATTGCCCGTTATCATATGGTGCTGCAAGCGGTTTACCTGGTGATCACCAACGGGGTGCATACTTATTGCTGCCTATACCAGCCGGACCAGGGGAAGTGGGTGTTTCTGGGGGAGATCCCCGCCTATGGCATTTAATTACGAATTGAGTACTGCATAAACAAAAGTCCTGCATTTAAATGCAGGACTTTTGTTTATAAATAAATCAGTTTGCTGATTATGTATTGAACTCCGGTTACGAACTACTCAATTCGTAATTCGTAATTAAATAATTCGTAATTCTTACGGGAATATGCCCAGCTGCTCATATGCAGCACCTACTTTATCAATAGCGCAAACATAAGCGGCGGTACGCATATCATGGATCTTGCTGTTAGTAACCATTATTTCGCGCACTTCATGCAAAGCGGTGTGCATGGTTTCTTCCAGGCCGGAATATACCAGGTCTACCTCATCGGCGCCATGGGCAATGAACTTCCTTTCTTTTTCAGAAACTTTCTTACCGGTCAAATCTTCAATGGTGCTCAGGATGTGAATGTTCATATTCTCATCAAAGCGTTTGCCCAAACGGCCATAACGTACGTGGCTCAGGTTCTTTAACCATTCAAAGTAAGAAACCGTTACCCCACCGGCGTTCAGAAACATATCCGGTACTACAATAACGCCTTTTTTATTCAGGATAGCATCTGCTTCCGGCGTTAACGGACCATTTGCTGCTTCTCCAATGATCTTAGCTTTGATGTTGGGTGCATTGTCTTTATGGATCACGTTCTCCAGCGCAGCCGGTATCAGGATATCGCAATCCATTTCCAGGCCGTCGGTATTTTTCTTTAAGTTGGTAGCGCCGGGGAAGTTTACAATAGAACCGGTTTCGTTGCGGTGTTTCAGCACTGCATCCGGATCTATGCCCTTTTCATTATAAATGGCGCCATCCCACTCGATCAGGCATACTACAATAGCGCCTGCTTCATGGAAATATTTAGCGGCGTGGTATCCCACATTACCCATACCCTGCACAATTACCCGCTTACCTTCCAGGCCAGGTTCCAGGCCCAGCTTCTGCATATCTTCCTTAATATTACACAGCTCGCGCAGGCCATAGAATACACCCATGCCGGTAGCTTCCTTGCGGCCGCGTACCCCGCCCTGTGACACCGGTTTACCGGTTACACAACCGTAACCGTCAATTTCACCGGGGCGTAAGCTCATGTAAGTATCCAGGATCCAGCTCATTTCACGTTCGCCGGTACCGTAGTCAGGCGCAGGAACATCCACACCGGGGCCAATGAAGTTCTTCTTCACCAGCTCCGCAGTGTAACGGCGGGTAATATTTTCCAGCTGAAAAGGGCTGTAATTGCGGGGATTGATCTTAATGCCCCCTTTGGCGCCGCCAAAAGGCACATTCACAATAGCACATTTGTAGGTCATCAGCGCGGCCAGGGCCATTACTTCGTCCTGGTTCACTTCCTCACTGAAACGGATACCACCTTTACAGGGCAGCTTGTGATGTGAGTGCTGTACACGGTAGGCTTCTATTACTTCAATGGTATCTCCCACCCTTACCGGGAATTTAATACGGTATACTGCGTTGCAGGCTTTGATCTGCTCCAGGATCCCTTTTTCCCATTTGGTGAATTGCGCAGCTTTATCGAAGCTTCGTTCTACGCTTTCAAAGAAATTATAATGCTGATCTTGCGACATAAAAAATTGTTTTGGAAAGTATTGCTTTGGTTATGATTTAGACTGTTGTTGGTGTTCCAGCTTAGTGATCTTCCGATCCAGCCGTATGAGGTATAAAATAATCCCGATAAAAATAATCACCAGCACTACAACCACTACGTAAATTTTGCCATTGCTGCGCAGCATTTCATTCACAGGGCCGGTTTCGGTATTCTGCTGTTGTGCCTGTGCTAACAGGGAGGTAAACAGTAAGACCAGGGTAGAAAAAAAGTAAGATGCTCTTCTGTTGATCATTTAAAAATATTTTTTAGCTCTAGTCTTTTATAACGTGCCAGCAGGGTGTAGATCCATACGCTTAACAGGGTCCAGCCAATGAAGGCAGGGTAAAATACCATCATTAATGTGCCATCTGTATCCTTTGACTTAAACCCCGGGCTGCTGGCGCTGCCGGGATGCAGGGAATCCACCATGCGGGGAATGATATAGGTCAAGGGTATTAAGAGCGCAAAAGCAAAAATATTATAAATAGCAGATACCCGCGCCCGCTTGTCAATATCTGTAAAGGACATGCGCAGCACCAGGTAAGCCAGGTAAATGAGCAATGCCACCGCGGTTGCGATCTGTTTAGGATCATTGGTAAGGGTGCTGCCCCAGGTATAGGTGGCCCATAATGAACCGGTTACAAAGCCCATGAGCCCAAATAATACGCCTACATTGGCTGCACAACTGGCCAGGATATCTTTTTTGAGATCGTATTTGGTGAGATAAAGGACTGAATTGGCTACGGAGATGGTGAACAAGGTGTACATGCACACCCACATAGGTACGTGAAAGAAGAGATTGCGCGTGGATTGCTGGTTATTTTCTATGACCGGCACCTTTACCAGGAACCCGGCTATGATTGTATACAGCAGCAATAGTACCGCCAGCGCCTTCCACCAATGTTTTGCCATTTTTTTGTCAGCTATATTGGGGGCAAACCTACAGGTTTTATCACTAATCACAAAATTGGAGAGGGAGTTGGTATGAACCGGGTTGTTAATCTTTCCATAAAAAAGGGAACAGGATCATGGCCAGGCCAATGATCAGCACATCCATACCTATGAGCAGCAGGAACATATTGAGCAACCCGGGCTGGTATACCGGCACAAATGCAGAGCGGGCAATGTTGGCCAGCATCATCAGTAAAGGCATCATGATGGGGAAACCCATAATGGCCATGAGCGCTGCATTCTGGTTAGCCTGGGCCGCAATGGCCGCCAGCATAGTGAATAACAGCGACAGGCTAATACCGCCCAGCATAACCACCCCGATGAAGTACCATACATTAATAATGGGATTGCCTAAAAACACAATGCAGCTTACCAGGGCTATAATGCTCATAATGGCCATCAGCAACATATTATACAGCAGCTTGGCGGCTATAAAGTAACGCGGATGCACTACAGAATAAAAGTACAGCAGCCTGCCGCGGCTTTCCTGCATAAAACTTTTGGCGATAGCATTTACAGATACAAACAGCTGCACTACCCAGAACTGTGCATTCCAGATCTGCTCTTCGGGTTTACCCATCATCATATTGATCACAAAAACGGTGGATATAATATATAGTAATATGCCGTAGAATGCATATTTCTGGCGCAGTTCCAGCACCAGGTCTTTTTTAACCAGGGTAAGTGTTTGATGAAGGGCAGGCATATGGGGTGTAAAGATAAGTATTATATTCGCTCCTTAACAATCACAACTGCATGCAAAAGATACTGGTCGCTAACCGGGGAGAAATAGCTTTACGGGTAATGCGTTCTGCAAGGGAAATGGGCATACAAACCGTGGCGGTATATTCAGAAGCAGATCGTACCATGCCATTTGTACAATATGCTGATGAAGCTGTGTGTATTGGCCCGGCGCCCTCCAACCAGTCTTATTTACTGGGTGAGAAGATCATAGCGGCGGCAAAGCAAACCGGTGCTGATGCCATACATCCCGGTTACGGCTTTTTGAGTGAGAATGCCCGTTTTGCCCAGCTGGTGGCAGATGCGGGCCTTACCTTTATAGGTCCCAGCGCGCAGTCCATTGAAACAATGGGCAGCAAGCTGGCCGCAAAACAGGCGGCGCAAAAATTCGGCGTGCCCATGGTACCAGGCACGGAAACGCCGCTACGCAGCCTGGAAGAAGCGCAGGAAGTAGTAAAGAAAACCGGGTTCCCCATCCTCATTAAAGCCTCTGCAGGTGGCGGTGGTAAAGGAATGCGGGTGGTAAATAATGAAGGTGAGCTGGCCGAGCAGATCCGGCTGGCCAAAAGTGAAGCGCTGAATGCTTTTGGAGATGATGCCGTGTTCATTGAAAAATATGTAAGCGCACCCCGGCATATTGAAATACAGATCCTGGGCGACCAGCATGGTAATTATGTATACCTGTTTGAGCGGGAGTGCAGCATACAGCGCCGGCACCAGAAGCTGATAGAAGAGGCCCCCTCCTCCTGCCTTACACCCGCTATACGCGCGGCCATGGGCAAATGCGCCCTGGATGTGGCCCGCGCCTGCCAGTATTATGGCGCCGGCACAGTGGAATTCCTGGTGGATGAAAACCTCGAATTTTATTTTCTGGAAATGAATACCCGCCTGCAGGTGGAGCACCCGGTGACTGAAATGATCACCGGCCTGGACCTGGTAAAAGAGCAAATTCGTATAGCCAGGGGCGAAACCCTTTCCTTTACACAGGACAGCCTGCAAATAAACGGGCATGCCATTGAGCTGCGTATTTGTGCGGAAGACCCGGCCAATAACTTTTTACCGGATACCGGCACCCTCACTACCTACATTCGCCCGCAGGGCTACGGGGTTCGGGTAGATGACGGGTATGAGCAGGGCATGGATATTCCTATTTATTATGATCCCATGATCGCAAAGCTGATAGCGTGGGGCAGCGACCGGGAAGAGGCGCGGCTGCGGCTGATCCGCGCTATTGAGGAGTATCATGTAAAAGGCATCCGCACTACACTGCCCTTTGGCCACTGGGCCCTGCAGCAGCCTGCTTTTATTGATGGGCAGTTTGATACGGGCTTTATTGGCAAGTATTTTGTACCAGAGGTGCTGCGCAAAACGGATGATGCAGCCACACGTGCAGCAGCCATCCTGGCGGCGCAGATCTGGGAAGAAAGCCGGATCGGACAAGTACCTTTGCCTGTTACTGCGGCAAATGGCAGCTGGAAGAAAAGAAAAACCTTAAGATAATAACCAGGCGTTGGCTGATAGATAAATTGGGCTAACTTTGTAATAAGTTATAGTTTGAAATGAGGAACCTTATACTACAGGTCATAGATTTTTTCCATCGTCCTTTTGCAAAGCTGATACCTTTGCAAACCTTCCGCTACCTGGCCTGTGGCGGCGGTAATACCGCACTGGATATTGTTCTTTACTTTATTATGTACAACTTTGTGTTACACCAGCAAATGGTGCATTTGCCGTTTGTAACCCTTACCCCGCACATTGCAGCGCTGTTCATGTCACTGGCTATTACTTTCCCTACCGGCTTTTTATTGAGTAAATATGTTGTGTTCTCAGAATCTAACCTGCGCGGGCGTACGCAATTGTTCCGTTATTTTATGCTGGTAGGCGCCTGTATATTGCTGAACTATGTATTTATGAAGTTATTTGTGGAGCATTTGCATATTTACCCTACTATTTCCAAGATATTTACCACCTTCTTTGTAGTATGCTTCAGCTACCTTACACAGAAGAAATTCACCTTCAAGGTGAAGCCTGAAAAGTTAAAGTTATTCTAAAATTTAAGCGATATACCAGCGCCCTGACAGGTTTATAACTCATCAGGGCGTTTTTGTTTTCAGGCATTTTTGTTCTCGCCTTCATAGTAGCAATGGCGGCAGCGGGGTTCATATACATCCTGCTCACCCAATACTACAGTGGCTTTGCTGGCTGTTTTACGGTAGGAGTAGCTGGCGATGTTACCGCACCTTACACAAATGGCGTGCAGCTTGGTAATGTAGTCGGCCTTGGCCAGCAGTGCCGGCATGGTACCAAAAGGGCGGCCCAGGTAATCCATATCCAAACCGGCCACAATTACGCGTATACCGCGCAGGGCCAGCTGGTCGCAAACGTAAGGCAGTTCTGCATCAAAGAACTGTGCTTCATCAATTCCCACCACATCTACCTCCTGTGCTAACAGCAATATCTGCTGCGAGTTATCTATAGGTGTTGACAGTACTTTATTCTCATCGTGCGATACAATGTTCTGCTCATCATAACGCACATCTATACCGGGCTTAAATATTTCTATCCGCAAATTAGCTATCCTGGCCCGTTTCAGCCGTCTTATCAGCTCTTCCGTTTTACCGGAGAACATGGAACCGCATATCACTTCAATCCATCCTCTTCTTTCCCCTGCAAGGGAAGGTTCAATAAACATATTATACCTGTTTAGATTAGCAAAATGTCTGAAAAACGCTAACTTTATGCAAATAAAATAAATTCTCTCACAACGCGTTTAAAACAATTAAGGCATGGAAAAGATCAATGCATTAATTGACAAATTACAGGAATTGAAAAATTCCAACGCAGACCTGCAGTCCATTTCATATTATGTGCAAATGCTTCAGGCTGAGGTGTTACATGTCCGTACACAACAAAAAGCACAGGAACAACAGCAACAGGTAAGAAGCCATATTGCTGTAATAATGCCTGCGCCCGCGCAAACGATCACTATAACGGAACCGGCGCCGGCTGCTTACGCCAACGGATATACGAATTCAAATAATGCCACCTACCATACCACTACCGCTGTACCGGAAAAAACACCGGAACCGCCGGCAGCAAAGCCACAACCTGTTGAAACAGAAGTGATAAAACCGGCTGCCGTTATTGTGGATGCTCAAACCTTTGAGCCCAAACCGGTAGTGGCCGTACAACCGGCTGCTGTTCCTGAGACCAGGCCGGCTGAGCCCAAACCCGCTATGGTTCAGGTACCCCTGCCTGCCGCTGAAACCAGGAGCTATGAGCCTAAGCCTGCTCCCCTGCCTGAAAAGCAACCGGTAAGCGCTACCCTGTTTGAAGTGGAAACAACCGCGCCCGCTAAAAAGGCAAAGGATAACAGCAACCTGCGTAAAGAGATCAATGAGCTGGCAGCGCAAACCATGCCTTCCCTGAACGAGAAGCTGAAACAGTCTAAATCGGAAATAGGTGAAAAGCTGGGCGAAATGCCCGTAAAGGACCTGCGGCAGGCCATTGGTATCAACGACAAGTTCCAGTTCATACAGGAATTATTCCGCGGGGATGTGGACATGTACGAGCGTTCCATTAAAACCATCAACGAGTTCCATACCCTGCAGGAAGCAGAGTACTGGATTGAAAGGGAGCTGAAGATCCGCCAGGGATGGCTGGATGATACCCGTGCGGTGCGGCACTTTTACACGCTGGTCAAGAAACGTTTTTCCTGAATATAAGCCAGTATTTTACCGGTGGCGCCCCTGCTTTCCGACACATATTTGCCGGCAATGTAACCGGCCTGTGTGCATAATTCATCGTTCATCAGTAATTCCTCCATCTGCTGGGACAGCGCGGGCTCATGCGGTACAGTAAAAGCGCCGCCCAGGGCCACCAGCTCCACCGCCTCTGCATACTCCTGATACACGGGGCCAAATACTACCGGCTTGCCATAAGTGGCAGGCTCCAATACATTGTGAATACCATCTTTATCAAACCCACCACCGACATAGGCCACACAGGCGTAACGGTACAGGGAGGAAAGCATACCGATGTTATCGATGATCAACACCTTGCCAGGGTGCTCAATATCTACATGGGGCACATCTCCCGGGTGGCTTACGTGCGTACCTGCCAGGTCGGAGTAACGTAAGGCGCCGGGGAACAGCTCCAGCAAGCGTATAATATGGCTTTCGTTTATTTCGTGCGGGGCTATTACCAGGCGGCGGTCCGGCTCATAATGCCCGGCCCACCAGGCAAACAATGCTGCTTCATCGCTTTCCCAGGTACTGCCGGCCACCACGGTTTTCCGGTTCCTGGCAAATTGTTTCACCAGCGGCCGCTCTGCCGCCTCCTGCTGCAGGGCCCATACCCGGTCGAACCGGGTATCTCCGGCTACAGTAACATGCTTTATATCAATTTGTTGCAGCATATCACGGGAGGCTTCATTCTGCACAAAAATATGTGTAAGCTGCTTTAACAGCCTGCGGAACAGGCCTCCATACCATTTAAAAAAGGGCTGGTCCTCCCGGAAAATACCGGAGATTAGGATGGCCGGGATCTGGCGCTGGTACAGCGTATTCATGAAATGGTACCAGAACTCATATTTAATAAAAATGGCGAGCTTAGGCTGTACAATGTCCAGGAAAAGGCGCGCATTTTTACGCGTATCTAACGGTAAATAGTACACGTAATCCACCCCTTCATAGTTCTTCCGCACTTCATAACCGGAGGGGGAAAAAAAGGTAAGCAGCAGGCGGCATTCGGGGTGCTGTTTTCTGAAAGCCTCCAGCACGGGCCGGCCCTGCTCAAACTCCCCCAGGGAAGCTGCATGCACCCATACCAGGGGGCCGCCGGTACCGGCTGCAAGGGTTTTCTGCATTTGGGCAGCCCAATCTTTGCGGCCGTTCAGCCAAAGTGCTGCCTTGGTATTTCCGGTGGCAGCTGCTATTTTTAGACCTGCGCTGTACAAGGCAATGCCCAGGTTATAGAAAATGGTTGAAAACATGCTCGTAATAATGGTTGAATGAATTTATTGTCAGCCATTTAGCTGGTGTTCCGGCAATAATAGCGCTACCTGCAAACATCCTGACAAATTTTAAGGGTAGCACAAAGATAATCGCCTTCCAATGGCAATTTTTGTAAATTTGCCCACTTTAAAACAAATTAAAATACCTATTCCGCATGGTTCCTATTCAGATGGTAGATTTGAAACGCCAGTATTTAAAAATTAAACCGCAGGTGGATGCTGCCATCCAGGAAGTGCTGGAAAGCGCCGCTTTCATAAACGGAGCGCCGGTACAGCAGTTTAGCCAGGAATTACAGCAATACCTGGATATTAAACACGTAATTCCCTGCGCCAATGGTACTGATGCGTTGCAAATAGCCATGATGGCCCTGGGGCTGCAACCCGGCGATGAGGTGATCACCCCGTCTTTTACCTTTATAGCCACCGCAGAAGTTATTGCGCTGCTGAATCTGAAACCGGTGTTTGTGGATGTGGACCCAAAAACCTTTTGCCTGGACCCTGCGGCGGTAGAAAAGGCCATCACCTCCAAAACCAAGGCCATTGTGCCGGTACACCTGTACGGCCAAAGCGCGGATATGGAACCACTGATGGCCATCGCCCAAAAACATAATATTCCTGTAATTGAAGATAATGCCCAGGCCATTGGCGGCCATTATACCTTTAAAAATGGCAGCGTTAAAAAGCTGGGCGCCATCGGGCATATTGGCTGCACCTCCTTTTTCCCTTCCAAGAACCTGGGGTGCTACGGAGACGGCGGCGCACTGTTCACCAATGATGATGCATTAGCCGCCAAGATCAGGATGGTGGCCAATCACGGCCAATCTGCCCGCTATTATCATGATGTGGTGGGCGTTAACTCCCGCCTGGATACTTTGCAGGCCGTGGTGCTGCGCATTAAGCTGCAGCTGCTGGATGAATATGTTAGCGCCCGCAGAGCTGTGGCAGATGCTTATGATGCCGGTTTTGCAGGCATTCCGCAAATTACCACGCCTTACCGCGCGCCCTACAGCTACCATGTGTATCATCAATACACCTTACAGCTGAACGGTGTTAGCCGGGATGAGCTGCAAAAGTACCTGCAGGAGCGTAATGTGCCGGCTATGATCTATTACCCTGTACCGGCGCACCAGCAAAAAATGTTTGCCGACTTTGGCGGTGCTGCCTTTAACCTGCCGGTTACAGACGATCTTACCACCAAAGTAATTTCCTTGCCAATACATACTGAAATGGATCCTGATCAGCTGGATCATATTATTAACGCAGTCAAATCATTCTTAAACTAATTCCCCAATGAGAATTACTGTAGTTGGCACCGGTTACGTAGGATTAGTTACCGGTACCTGTTTTGCCGAAACAGGGAACAATGTTACGTGTGTAGATATTGATGAGAACAAAGTAAAAAAGTTATCATCCGGGCAGATCACCATTTATGAACCCGGCCTGGAAAAGCTGTTTGAGCGTAACCTGAAAGAAGGCCGCCTGCACTTTACCACCAGCCTGGCAGAGGGTATTAAGGATGCGCAGGTTATTTTCCTGGCGCTGCCTACCCCGCCCGGCGCTGACGGTGCGGCTGATCTTTCCTTTGTATTAAAAGTGGCAGAACAGCTGGGTAACCTGATGACCGACTATAAAGTGATTGTAGATAAAAGCACCGTGCCGGTAGGTACTGCTGAAAAAGTGCATGCTGCCATTGTAAAGAACAGCAAGGTTGAATTTGATGTAGTATCTAACCCGGAATTTTTACGGGAAGGCGTAGCAGTAGATGATTTCATGAAGCCGGACCGTGTGGTGATAGGTACTAATTCCGAAAGGGCCCGCAAAGTAATGGGCGACCTGTATGCGCCTTTTGTACGCCAGGGTAACCCCATCCTGTATATGGATGAAAGATCTGCGGAGCTCACCAAATACGCCGCCAATTCTTTCCTGGCCACCAAAATATCTTTTATGAACGAGGTAGCGGTGCTGTGTGAAAAGCTGGGCGCCGATGTGGATATGGTGCGCAGGGGCATTGGCAGCGATGACCGTATAGGCAAGCGTTTCCTGTTTCCCGGTATTGGTTATGGCGGCAGCTGTTTTCCCAAAGATGTACAGGCGCTGGTAAGATCATCTGAAGAAGTGAAGTATGACTTTAAGATCCTGAACGCGGTGATGGATGTGAACGAAAAACAAAAAGTATTCCTCATCCCCAAAATAAAAGCTTATTTCAAAGACGGTTTAAAAGGCAAGCGTTTTGCATTATGGGGCCTGGCCTTTAAGCCTAATACAGATGATATCCGTGAAGCGCCGGCCTTATATATTATTGATGCGCTGGTAAGCGAAGGTGCAACGGTATGTGTATTTGACCCGGAAGCCATGCCTAATGTAAAACAGGTAGTGGGCGATAAGGTGCAATATGCAGAACACCAGTACGATTGCCTGGAAGGCGCCGATGCGCTGATCATAGCTACAGAATGGAGCGTGTTCCGTACACCGGACTTTGACCAGATCAACACCATTCTGAAGAATAAGGTGATCTTTGACGGGCGTAACCTGTTTGACGTACAGCGGATGCAGGAATTAGGATTTTATTATGAAAGCGTAGGCCGTGCGGTATCTAAACCGTAAGCCTTAAAATCTAATATAGAATATGAGCAAGAAAAGAGTTTTAATAACCGGCGCCGCTGGTTTCCTGGGATCGCACCTGTGCGACCGGTTTATTAAAGAAGGCTACCATGTAATAGGCATGGATAACCTGCTTACAGGTAATATCAAAAATATTGAGCACCTGTTTCCCCTGGAGGATTTTGAGTACTACCATCATGATGTAACCAAGTTTGTGCATGTACCCGGCAACCTGGATTACATTCTGCACTTTGCCTCACCCGCCAGTCCTATCGACTACCTGAAAAAGCCCATTCAAACGCTGAAGGTAGGCTCCCTTGGCACCCATAACTTACTGGGTTTGGCCAAGGAAAAAAAGGCGCGCATACTGGTGGCTTCCACCTCTGAAGTATACGGTGATCCGGCTGTACACCCGCAAACGGAAGAATACTGGGGTAATGTAAACCCTGTAGGCCCGCGTGGTGTGTATGATGAAGCCAAACGTTTTATGGAATCCATTACCATGGCTTACCATAATTTTCATGGTGTGGAAACACGCATCATCCGTATTTTCAATACCTACGGCCCGCGTATGCGGCTGGATGACGGCCGTGCATTACCGGCTTTTATGAGCCAGGCGCTTACCGGCCAGGACCTGACGCTGTTTGGCGATGGTTCACAAACCCGCTCTTTCTGTTATGTAGATGACCTGGTGGATGGCATTTACCGCTTACTGCTCAGCGATTACCACCTGCCGGTAAATATTGGCAACCCGGTGGAAATTACCCTGAAACAGTTTGCAGAAGAGATCATTGCGCTTACCGGCACCAAACAAAAAATTGTATACATGCCGTTGCCGAAAGATGATCCGAAACAGCGCAAGCCGGATATTACCAAGGCACAGCAGATCCTGGGCTGGTCACCGAAGGTAGACCGCCAGGAAGGGCTGAAGATCACATACGAATACTTTAAAGAAGCGCTAAATAAATAATTACGGCTTTTCAATTACGAATTACAAATTGAGTTGAACGCGGATGGCATACTGCCGGTGTATGAAATGTTTCCGGGATAGCGTTTGGCATTAAGCGTTCAGCATTCGGCCCCATTCGTAATTCGTAATTGATAATTCGTAATTCCAAAACTTGCCATATGCAACGTACTTTATTGATCACCGGTGGTGCCGGTTTCATTGGATCACATGTAGTGCGGTTATTTGTTGATAAATACCCGGAATACAAGATCGTGAACCTGGATGCACTGACCTACGCAGGTAACCTCGAAAACCTGGAGGATGTGAAGGATAAACCTAATTACGTCTTTGAAAAGGGCGACATTACAGATGAAGCTTTTATAGACAAGCTGTTTGTTACCTACCAGTTTGACGGGGTTATACACCTGGCCGCTGAAAGTCATGTGGACCGCTCTATTATGGACCCGCTGGCCTTTATTAAGACCAATGTGCTGGGTACTGCCGTATTGCTGAATGCCAGCCGCAAATACTGGCAGGATAATATGGAGGGTAAGCTGTTCTACCATGTATCTACCGATGAAGTGTATGGCACGCTGGGTGCAGAAGGCTTTTTCACAGAAGAAACAGGCTACGATCCCCGCTCGCCCTACTCTGCATCCAAAGCCAGCTCTGACCATTTTGTGATGGCTTATCACCATACCTATCACTTACCGGTTATTATCAGCAACTGTTCCAATAACTATGGCTCCCACCATTTCCCGGAAAAGCTGATCCCGCTGGCCATTCATAATATTAAGAACAACAAGCCGGTACCTGTGTACGGTAAAGGGGAAAATGTGCGCGACTGGCTGTGGGTAGATGATCACGCCCGTGCTATTGACACTATTTTCCATAAGGGCCGTACCGGCGAAACCTATAACATAGGCGGGTTTAATGAATGGAAGAACATTGACCTCATTAACCTGCTTTGCATGGTAATGGATAAGAAACTGGGCCGTGCTCCCGGCACTTCCGCCCAGCTGATCACATTTGTAAAGGACCGTGCCGGCCATGATATGCGCTACGCCATTGACGCCACCAAGCTAAACAAAGAGCTGGGCTGGGAGCCTTCCCTGCAATTTGAAGAAGGCCTGGAAAAAACGGTGGACTGGTACCTGAGCAATGAAACCTGGCTGGAGCATGTGACCAGCGGGGCTTACAAGGAATATTACGAAGATCAATATCAAAAAAGATAACCAACCATAAGATGCCATTTACGGAAACAGGAATACCGGACCTGCTGGTATATGAGCCCAGAGTATTTGCCGACAGCAGGGGATATTTTTTTGAGAGCTACAACGCCGGTACTTTTGAGCAGGAAGGGCTGCGCTTTCCCTTTGTACAGGATAACCAGGCCCGATCATCCTACGGGGTATTACGCGGCCTTCATTTTCAGCAGGAGCCTTATGCACAAACCAAGCTGATAAGGGCTTTGGAAGGGCGTATACTGGATGTGGTAGTGGATATCCGCAAGGGATCGCCAACCTATGGCAAAGTATTTACCATAGAGCTAAGCGCAGAAAATAAAAAGCAGCTGCTGGTGCCCAAAGGTTTTGCACATGGTTACTCTGTGCTGAGTGAAACAGCAGAGGTGCTGTATAAGTGTGATAACTTTTACCACAAAGCCAGCGAAGGCGGTCTTATTTACAATGATCCTGCCCTGAATATTGACTGGGGCTTTGATCTGAAAGATGCCGTTGTTTCCGATAAAGACCAGGTATTACCTACGCTGGAAAACTGTACACATAACTTTGTTTATAATTCTTAGTGTTTATGCAAAACATTCTGGTAACCGGCGCACATGGTCAACTGGGGCAGGCTATACAACTGATAGCCGGCAGCTTCCCGGATCTTAATTTTATTTATACTGACTACCAGGAGCTGGATATTACCAACCCTGAAGCCATAGCCGGCCTTTTCTCCCAGCAGGAGATCCATGCCTGTATTAACTGTGCCGCCTATACGGCTGTTGATAAAGCAGAAACTGATGAAGAAAGGGCTTTTCAGCTGAATTTTGAAGCGGTGCTGAACCTGGCGGAAGCCTGCCTGCAGCACAACGCACAGCTGGTGCATATTTCTACGGATTATGTATTTGACGGTAAATACTACCGCCCCTATACCGAAGAGGATGAGGCCAACCCGCAAAGCATTTACGGCGCATCCAAACTACGTGGGGAAGCCGCTGCCATAGGCGCCAATCCCAATACCATTGTAATACGTACGGCCTGGTTATACTCCCAGTTCGGCGTAAACTTTGTAAAACGCATGAAAGAGCTAATGCAGGAACGCCCCAGCCTGAACGTGGTATTTGACCAGGCAGGCACGCCTACCTATGCGGTAGACCTTGCAAAAGCCGTACTGCAGATCTTACAATACCGGAAAGAAAACCCGGATACGAACGTAAGCGGTATATACCACTACAGTAATGAAGGCGTTACCAGCTGGTACGATTTTGCCGTTACGGTGAAAGAGCTTACCGGCGCAGCCTGCGAGGTATCTCCCATTACTACGGACCTGTACCCTACCCCGGCGCAACGCCCGGCCTACAGCGTGTTAAACAAACAAAAGATCAAAACAACATTTGGCATCCAGGTGCCTTACTGGAAAGATAGTTTAAAGGTGTGCTTACAACACCTGTAAATAATACGTTCTTATTATAAGCAATAATCGCCGTTCTCTTAACAGGAACGGCGATTGTTTTTTGGTATTATTCTTCTATATGCTGTTTCAGATCCGCCCGCGCTGCTTTATCTGTAAGCCGCTCTGCATAAGGTTTTGACAGCTCATTCAGCGCAGCTATCTTTTCTTCTATCACTGCTTTATCATTGGTGGCTATTACATCCTGCAGGTCGTTTATAGCCTGCCGGGTATTCTGCATCTCTTCGCCGGAGAGCAGCTCTGTGTTCTTATCCAGGAAAGCAGTAGTTACATCCAGCAGCTGTTGGGCGTTGGTTTGTATTTCCAGCAGGTCACGGGTTTGAAGATCTTCCTCCGCATAGCGGATGGATGATTGTAACATGGTATCTACCTCCTGGCCGGTTAGCCCGTACTGCGGCTGCACCTGGATGCTTTGTTCCACACCGCTGCGCAGCTCCCTGGCTTTTACCAGCAATATGCCATCCTCATTCAAAGAAAAAGAAAGCTGGATCTGCGCCAGGCCGGCATTCATTTCCGGGATGCCGGTGAGCTCAAATTCCGCCAGCTTGCGGTTATCTTTTACCTGGTCGCGCTCTCCCTGGTAAATGCCTACTTTCATACTGGTTTGTCCATCCTGCTGCGTGGTATAATTACGGAAAGCGCTGGCCGGTATTTTCGTATTACGCGGTATCAACACATCCATTAAGCCGCCCATGGTTTCAATACCAAGGGATAGCGGGGTTACATCCTGCAGCTGCATAGCGTGGCGGTTACCAGCCAGCATATCCGCCTGTATGGCGGCCCCCAGGGCCACCACTTCATCGGGGTGCAGTGAATCATTTACCGGCTGCTCAAAAAATCCGCTCACCGCTTCTTTCACCAGGGGCATGCGGGTGGCGCCGCCCACCATCAGCACCGCATTTATATCTTTCACAGTTAGCTGCGCATCTGTGAGCGCTTTGCGGCAGCAGTCAATTGTTTTGGCTATGAGCGGTTGTACCAGCTCTTCCAGCTGCGCCTGGGTTAGCTGCAGCTCATAATTATCCATCCGGGTATGAAAGTAATCAGTGGTGGACAGCTGCTGTTTGGCCTCCGCAGCCTTTAGCCGTAAAGCCTGTGCCAGTCCTTTATTACTGCCTAATGCTTCGGGCTCTATTTCATGCAGCCAGGCCCAGTGTTCAACAATGGCCTGGTCCATATCATCGCCGCCCAGGGTGGTATCCCCGCTGGTGGCCAGCACTTCAAATACGCCATTAGCTATTTTCAGGATGGAGAGGTCAAAAATACCCCCACCCAGGTCGTACACCGCTACAGTTTTTTCTTCATTAGGCTGTAATCCCATACCATAGGCCAGCGCGGCGGCCGTGGGCTCATTAATGATACGCAATACATCCAGCCCCGCCAGCTTACCGGCATCGCGGGTAGCCTGGCGCTGCGCGTCATTAAAGCTGGCTGGTACGGTGATCACTGCTTTATTGATGGATGTTTGTAAAATATATTCTGCCCGCCGCTTTAAGGCGCTCAGCAGGTAGGCGGATAATTCTACCGGAGTATAATGTTTATCAGCCACCTGCACTTTTAACAAGCTATCGGTTTCATCATTCACCAGGCGGTAGGAGAAAAACGCTTCCTGCTCCTTTACATCGTTATATGACCGCCCCATAAGGCGCTTGGCACTGTACACCGTTTGGCGGGGATGTGTGATCAGCGCCGCTTTGGCCTTATTGCCCACCACCACGCTTTCGGTTTCCGTAAAATACAATACGGAAGGTACCAGGGCGCTGTTGTTATATTCCCGCAGGGCTACCGGCTGCCCGAATGATGGATGTATAATGGCCACCAGGCTGTTGGTGGTGCCCAGGTCAATGCCTGCAATTACTTCGGGCTGCTGCTGTATATGTACAAATGCCGGCTGCTTGCTTGTGTTTGCCATGGTTTTGGGTTTAAGCGGGTGAAGAGTTGCTATTAGCCTGAGCAGCAAACAACAGGCCAACCGCCTTATGTGTCACAGTGCAAACTGTTACAATAATGGTAACTTTCAGTATATGACACTTACAGCCGCAGGGACTTGCCAGGCAAACTCAGGGCTGCAAACTGCCAACTATTTATTAGGTTTGCACAAATTTTCAACTTTACCGATGAACCTGATAGATGAATTGCGCTGGAGAGGCATGTTACAGGATATAATGCCTGGCACGGAAGAGCAATTACAAAAAGAAATGACCACGGCTTACGTGGGTTTTGACCCTACAGCAGATTCCCTGCACATTGGCAGTCTGGTACCCATACTGCTGCTGGTACACCTGCAAAAGGCCGGGCATAAGCCGCTGGCCCTGGTAGGCGGCGCTACCGGCATGGTGGGCGATCCTTCGTTCAAAGCGGAAGAACGCAAAATGCTGGACCTGGATACCCTGCAGCATAACCAAAGCTGTATTAAGGCGCAGCTGGAAAGGTTCCTGAACTTTGACACCGCCCTGCCCAATGCTGCAGAAATGGTGAATAACTACGACTGGTTTAAGAACATCTCTTTCCTTGACTTTATACGTGATGTGGGCAAGCACATATCCGTTAACTATATGATGGCCAAGGATTCTGTGAAGAAAAGGCTGGAAGGCGACAACGGCATGTCTTTCACAGAGTTCAGCTACCAGCTCATACAGGGGTATGATTTCTACCATTTATACACTGCCAAGAACTGCAAGCTGCAAATGGGCGGCTCTGACCAGTGGGGCAATATTGTAACCGGTACCGAGCTGGTTCGCCGTAAAGCCGGCGGGGAAGCATTTGCCTTTACCTGCCCGCTGATCAAGAAGGCGGATGGTACTAAGTTTGGCAAAACAGAGCAGGGCAATGTGTGGTTAGATCCGGCAAAAACTTCGCCTTATTTGTTCTACCAGTTCTGGATCAATACTTCTGATGAAGATGCGGAAAGCTACATCCGCACTTTCACTTTCCTGGAGCAGCCTGTGGTAGAGGCATTGATAGCGGAGCACCGGCAGGATCCCGGACGACGCCAGCTGCAGAAAAGGCTGGCACAGGAAGTAACCACTTTTATTCATGGTGAAAAGGAATATGAATTTGCTGTAAAGGCATCCGAAATGTTATTCCGGAATGATACGGCTGAAATGCTGTTGTCCCTTACAGAAGCCCAGCTGCTGGAGGTAATGGGCGGCGTACCGCAGGTAGAAGTGCCGCTGGCAGAGCTGGAAACTGGGAAAGATATCATTAGCTTTATTTCCGATGCCAAAATACTGGCCAGCAAAGGCGAAGCACGTAAAATGCTGCAGAATGGCGGTATCAGCATTAATAAAAGCAAGGTAACGGCGCAGGATTTTGTGGTGAATAGATCTTCGTTGCTGCGCGACCGTTATATTCTTGTACAGCGGGGAAAAACAAACTACTACCTGGTAAAAGCGGTTTAAAAAAATATGCATCATAAAAAAAGGCGCGGATAGTTCCGCGCCTTTTTGCTTTTTATACTTACTTCAACCCATATTTATACTTATATCTTTCATACAGCTGCTTGTGCTTGTTATCCAAACTTACTTCCCTGCCCTGAATAAAAGCATGGGTAATATTATTGGAGCGCATATCCAGTATATCGCCTGTGCTTACGGCAATATTAGCGTCCTTACCGGGTTCCAGGGAACCGGTAGTTTTATCAATACCCAGGATCTTAGCAGTGTTCAGCGTAATGGCGCTTAAAGCCTCTTCCTTACTCATACCATAAGCGCTGGCAGTACCGGCTTCAAACATCAGGTTGCGCTGCTGCCAGAAACCTTCATTGCTGATGCAGAATAATACTCCGGCCTTTTGCAGCTGGGCGGCTGTTTTATACGGCTGGTCCACATCATCATCCTGCATGGTGGGCAGGCTATGCGGCTGCGCCAGTATTACGGCTATATTATTTTGCTTCAGGATGCCGGGGATCATATAAGCATCGGAACCGCCCACAATTACCACATCGAAACCAAACTCTTTGGCAAAATCCACTGCCAGCAACATTTCCTTTACGATGTTACAGTGTATGTACAGCTTTTGCTCTTTGTTGAACAGCTTGCGCAGGGCTTCAAATTTCAGGTTGGTTTCCGTATGCTTGCCTTCCTGTATATAGGCTTTGGCTTCGCGGAAAAAAGCGCGTACGCTTTCTATTTTTTCATAGGCTTCTTTCTCCCGGTCGTTGGCGGGCGGCTGCTGTCCGCGGAAAGGGTTGGAGGGCGGCAGCAGCTGCGGCATAAAAAAGTGCTGCCCGTCATCTGCCTTGTAAGCGGCATCTTCCCAGTTCCAGGCATCCAGCTGCACTACAGAGGAGGAGCCTGATAACAGGTCGCCGGCTGGTGTTACCTGTGCCAACAATATACCGTTCACCCGCAGGGTATTGATCACTTTTGAATCTGTGTTATAGGCAATCAATGCACGTACAGAAGGGTTCAGCTCTCCTACTTCCTCATAATCATTGGTAGCCCGCACGCTTTCCACTTCTGTAAGGCCCACATCAGAAGCGGGTGCAATAATACCGGGATAAATGTGCTGCCCCTGTACGTCTATTACCTGGGCATCGGCACTGCTAGGCACATCAGCGCCCACAGCTGTTATTTTTCCATTGGCAAATGCAATGCTGCCGTTCTCTATTACCTGCCCGTTGCCTACATGAATAGTAGCATGGGTAAGCACTATTGTTTTTTGCTGCGCGGCTGCCGGGTAAATGGTTTCCTGCGCCAGCGCCCTGCCAGTGAAGGTCAGGCAAGTGATATATAATATGAGATGTTTAGTCATAAAGCTTTGATTTGAGATCTTAGATTTGAATGCAGCGGAGATCTTCCTGAAAATCTAAAATCGTACATCTAAAATTTTTACTGGTTGTCTGTTGTACCGTGTTGGTGGCCGCTTTCCATATCCTCACAATTCCACAGCTCATCGCGGGTAGGTTTAATTTTATCAACCGGGCTGCCCTTTTTCTTTTCTGCCAGCATTTTCTGGATCAGGCGGTTGCGTTCCGCAGCTATGCGCTGGTGCAGCTCTGCATCGTGCTGCCGGTCAAAGTACACCACGCCGTCTACAATCGTTTTTTCTGCTTTGGCATAAATGCTCAATGGATCATCGGACCACAACACCACATCGCCATCTTTTCCGGGTTTAATGCTGCCTACCTTATCTGATATATGCAGCAGCTTAGCCGGGTTCAGGGTTACCATTTTCAGCGCATCTTCTTCGGACATGCCGCCGTATTTGATGCTTTTGGCAGCTTCCTGGTTCAGGCGGCGGGCCATTTCCGCATCGTCAGAGTTAATGGCTACAGTAAGCCCTACACGCTGCATAATGGTAGCATTGTAGGGAATAGCATCCTGTACTTCCATTTTATAGGCCCACCAATCAGCAAAGGTGGAGGCGCCGGCGCCATGCTTTTTCATTTTATCGGCCACCTTATACCCTTCCAGGATATGCGTGAACGTATTTACGGTAAACCCGAATTTATCTGCCTCATGGATCAGCATATTGATCTCGCTTTGCACATAGGAGTGGCAGGTAATGAAACGTTTATGGTTCAGTATCTCTACCAGCGCATCCAGCTCCAGGTCGCGGCGTTTGCCGGAGCCTTGCTTTTCGTAATCACGTGCACGGGTAAACGCATCATCCAATACCTGGTCTACCCCCATACGCGTTTGCGGAAAGCGGGTGCGCTGGCTCTCACCCCAGTTGGACTGTTTTACGTTCTCGCCCAGTGCAAACTTGATGAACGGATCCCAGCCGGCAAACTTCAGGTCTTCTGCATTAGCGCCCCAGCGCAGCTTGATCAACTGTGTTTGTCCGCCAATGGTGTTGGCAGAACCATGCAGCAGGTGGCTGGAGGTAACACCGCCACTCAGCTGCCGGTAAATATTAATATCATCCGGGTTCAGCACATCGGCTATACGTACTTCTGATGTTACGGACTGGGTGCCTTCATTTACACCTTTGGTAATGGCAATGTGGGAGTGTTCATCTATAATACCCGGCGTAAGGTGTTTGCCGGTACCGTCTACTACCAGGGCATTGCCTGCCGGCAGGTTTTTGCCTACCTGGGCTATTTTTCCGGCGCGGATCAGCACATCGGTATTTTCCAGCTTGCCCTGCTGCTCGTTGGTCCATACCGTAGCGTTTTTAATGAGAATGTCCTGTTGTTTCGGTTGAGTGGTTTCCCAGCCATACCCGTTAAACGGATAATATATTTTGGTAAGGTCCAGGTCTGCTTTCTTTTTAGCAGAATCTGCGGGTGGTACAAATGCTTTGGAAAAAGCAGCGCTCCATTTCACGGTGTTACCACTGGTGTCCAGCCCGTTGCCGCTCCAGGCATCGCCGGATATTACACCACTCAGGCGCAGGGTGCGGGTACCTTTTTTAGTTAAGGGAAATGCCAGCCTTACCAGCTTATCTTCCAGCACAATAGTGCCGCTAATGGTATCTGCCTGCTGTAACAGCGACAGGGAAGGCGCTACCGGTGTACCTTTCACCAGTATGTTATAGGTGGCGCCCGGACTTAGTGTAAGCGTATACGTACCCCGGATATCCGTCCAGCCATCTTCATTAATAATATAGCGTTTGCCCTGTACCCAGTTCTGGTACAGCACTGTATTTTCTTTAAACAAAGGGCCGGAGGTAATGAGGAAGTTAGCCAGCTTACCGGCATCCAGCGTGCCTACCTGGTCGGTGGCTTTTATGAAGCCGGCCGGTACTTTAGTAAGCGCATCCAGCGCTTTTTGCTCGCTTAAGCCATACTCAATGGCTTTACGCACATTGCTCAGGAATTGTTTGTTATCCTTTAAGCCTGCTGCTGTTAAGCAGAACGGGATCCCGGCTTTTTCAAATGCTGCTGGTTCAGTAGGCGCCAGCTCCCAGTGTTTCAGATCGCTTAAGGCTACAAAACGTGCGTCATTAATATCTTCCACATCCATTGCTGCCGGGAAGTTCAGCGGCAATATAAACGCTGCTTTGGTAGCAGCCATTTCAGCCACCCGCTGATATTCATTACCAGCTGCTTTAATGATGTACTGCACACCAAATTCATCGCCTATCTTTTTTGCCCGCAGCACATCCCATTTATCACTTACTTCAAATACCTGGGGCAATGTTTGCTCATCGTTCCAGGATTGCAGGCTCAGGTTAATACCTTCTTTGGAAGGATGGCTCTTATACCACAGCGCATCCAGGTACGTTTGCCGCAATAATGCAATGCTGCCCATTAATGAGCCGGGATAATTTTGTGTGGAGCTGCCTTTGTCGAAAGAATATTGTGCAGATGCTTTTTCGCGCACCATTACTTTATTTTCACGGTCTGCCGCTAAGGTTACCAGTGCGCCGGTACCACGAGCAATACCATCCTGCTGGTGGGTTAGCACCGCGCCAAAACCGGCCTGCCGCAGGCTTTTAGCCTTGGGCTCATCTGTTTTAAAAATGGCAGCGGCATTTATTTCACTTTTAATTGCTTCATTCCAGCCAAAGGCGCCTTTGGTATTTGACAGGAACTGGGGTGCTGAGCGGAATCCCTGGGAACCTTTTTTCACGGGCTGTGTACCGTAATCGCTGTATATATCTACAAAAGAAGGATAGATGTATTTCCCTTTACAATCCACTACCACAGCATCTTTGGGAATGGCCACGCCAGGGCCGGCGCTGATAATGCGGCCATCGCGGATCACAAGTGTAGCATCCGGCAGGGTGCTGCCGGCTTCTTTTACAATAGTAGCGTGGGTAAATGCGTAACAGCCTTCGCGGGGATCGGCCACTCCATTTACGGGAAAGGTTTCCTGTGCTTTTGCATAGCTGCCGGCCAGCAGGGCTGCCAATAAAAGGTAAAAGATCTTTGTACGCTTACGGCGTGTAAGCCCCGGTGGCGGCACCAAATGGCTCATTCGGCCGGTACCGGGTACATAAGCTAAGGGTTGCTCCATACGATCGATTTTGTTTTTGCGGTTTAGATGATGGTTTGGTTTTCAGGCAGTGGCAGGGTTCCTGTTCAGCTGAATACGCGCAAATTGCCTGTGAAACCTTAAATTTAATACAGGTATATTTATTTTATGGGATTTTTTATGAGTGGTAGTTTCAGTACCTTAGTCCAAGCCAAATTTGATTGTAAGACACAATCCTTTTACTATGAATAAACATATGATGTTGACCACCTTAATGTTATGCCTGATGTTTGCTTTTACAGCACATAGCCAGGCGCCGGTTAAGGACAGCAGCCATACCATTAAAAAAGGCCGGTGGACCGCGGAAAAAAGGGCCGATAAGATGAGCGATAAGCTGTATCGTGAACTAGGCCTTACCCATGCCCAGGATAAACAGATCTATGCTATCAACGAAGATATCATCCGCCGCCGTGATGCCATCAAAGCAAACAAAAGCCTGGCAGATAAAGACCGTATGCAGCAGCTGAAAGCACTGAATGAAGAACGCAGCCAGCGTTTTAAGACCGTATTAAATCCTACCCAATATAAAAAGTGGAACGACTGGGAAATGAAAAAGCGGGAACACCTGGAGGCGAAAATGGATAAGAAGCAGGAACGGAAACTGGCCAGGCAGGAGAAATGAGTGATGCAACATCCATAGCCATATCCATTTTTAAACAGGCCGTAGCTGCTGTACAACCGGAGCACCTTATTCCCCGGCAGGTGCATGCACAGGATAACGGTCTATGGATATCCGGTAAATTTTTTCCATTACAAAAGAACAGCCGCATATTTGTTACCGGCGCAGGCAAAGCCGCTGCCGCCATGGCACAGGCGCTGGAAGCCCTGGACCTGCCCTATGAGCTACAGGGGCTGGTGATCACTAAATATGAACATGCTTTACCCTTACAGCATATTAAAGTAATGGAAGCCGGGCACCCCGTACCGGATGAAAACGGCGTACAGGCTACGCAGCAAATGATGGAACTGCTGACAAAAGTTGCCCGGCAGGACCTGGTGCTGTTCCTCTTATCAGGCGGCGCATCGGCATTATTAATAGATTATCCGCCCGGCTCCAGCCTGCAGGATGTACAAACCTTATTTGATCTTTTGCTGAAAAGCGGCGCCACCATTCATGAAATGAATACGGTGCGCAAACATATTTCCGCTGTAAAAGGCGGGCAGCTGGCATTAAAAGTATATCCGGCCACGTTATGCACGCTTATTCTGAGCGATGTGGTAGGCGACGACCTGGATGTGATAGGCTCAGGCCCTACAGTGCCCGACCCTTCTACCTTTGCGGATACGCAGGCCATATTGGAAAAGTATAAGCTGCTGCAAAAAATACCAGTCTCCCTGCAAAACCATTTGCAGCAGGGAGCCAACCATACTATTCCGGACACGCCCAAACCCGGCGATCCCGGTTTTAAAACTACCCGCAACTACCTAATTGGCAGTAACCGTATTGCGCTTGAAGCAGCAGCACAATATGCCACCGCCCAGGGCTATCATACCACGCTGTTAAGCAGCGAGGTTACCGGTAACGCACATACACTGGCACAGGCTTTGGCGCAGCAGGCCATTCGCTGGACAGGCCTACGCCCGGCTTGTTTATTAATGGGCGGGGAAAGTACGGTGGTGGTAACGGGGCAGGGCTTAGGCGGCCGCAACCAGCAATTTGCGCTGGCAGCCGGTATTACCTTACAGGCATACCCGCATATTACCCTGCTGAGCGCAGGTACCGATGGTACAGATGGCCCCACAGATGCTGCCGGCGCCGTAGTAAATGCCGCCATTATGGAAAAGGCCGCCAGCCTGGGTTTACAGCCGGAAAGCTATCTGGAAAATAATGATGCTTACCACTTTTTTGCCCCTGTTGACGGCTTAATAAAAACCGGGCCTACCCAAACCAATGTAATGGATATCATGATGGCCCTTATTCATGCTTAATTATTAATTTTTAATTATTAATTCTTCTATTTTTGAGCCTTGATACAAAAACCTATATGAGTTATGCCGAGAATGGAACAGACCTGGCGATGGTTCGGCCCAAAAGATCCTGTTAGCCTGCAGGACATTAAACAAGCGGGTGCTACAGGCATTGTGACAGCGTTACACCATATTCCTAACGGGACCGTATGGACCAAGGAAGACATTTTGCAACGTAAAGCTGAAATTGAAGCAGCAGGCCTTACCTGGTCTGTTGTGGAAAGTGTGCCCGTGCATGAGGACATTAAAACCCAGAGCGGCCGCTTTAAAGAATACATCCGTAACTACCAGCAAAGCCTGCGTAACCTGGCCTCCTGCGGTATTTATATTGTTACGTATAATTTTATGCCGGTGCTGGACTGGACCCGTACCGACCTGGCTTATACTGTGGCAGACGGCTCCAAAGCGCTGCGCTTTGAGAAAGCAGCCTTTATAGCTTTTGACCTGTTCATACTGCAAAGGCCTGGTGCGGAGAATGACTATGATGAGGTGGACATTTCCCGCGCCAAAGAACACTTTGACAGCATGACTGATGCAGAGAAAACCACCCTGCAACGCAACATCATTGCCGGCCTTCCCGGATCAGAGGAAAGCTTTACCATTCAGCAATTCCAGGAAGCATTGGATAAGTATAAAAATGTAGATGCTACCCAACTGAAGCTGCACCTGTTCTACTTCCTGCAGCAAATAGCACCGGTGGCGGAAGAAGTTGGGATAAAGCTGGCCATTCACCCCGACGATCCTCCCTTTCCTATACTGGGCCTGCCCCGCGTGGTAAGCACCGAACAGGATGCCCGCGAGCTGCTGGCAGCAGCGCCTTATGCGGCCAATGGCCTTTGCTTTTGCACCGGCTCTTACGGTGTGCGTGCCGATAATGATCTACCTGGTATGGTAGAGCGTTTAGGGGAGCATATCCATTTCATTCACCTGCGCAGCACCCTGCGCGATGCTATGGGCAACTTTCACGAAGCCAACCACCTGGAAGGCGATGTGGATATGTATGCTGTTGTAAAGAGCATCTTAACGGTGATGAATAAACGTAATATCTCTATTCCCATGCGCCCGGATCACGGGCACCAGATGCTGGACGACCTGCATAAGAAAACCAACCCTGGTTACAGCGCCATTGGGCGTTTACGCGGGCTGGCAGAGCTGCGGGGCTTAGAGCTGGGAATAGGAAGAGGAATGAAATAATTTGTAAATGTGCAGATATGCAAATGTGCAAATGATTGGCGGGAGCTTATCATTTGCACATTTTGCTTTTAATGCATTCACACACTACTTATTGAAGGCATTCATTTTCATCTGCACATTTCTTTCTACATGAGCATCATTTAAGACATCCAATTTGCATATCTATTACATTGCCTCGTTCAAGGCATTCCATTTGCACATCTGCACATTTTCATATCTGCACATTTTTACAACCCCAACCCACCATCTACCGTAATCACCTGCCCGGTTATAAATGTATTGTGGATCAGCTGTGCGATCACTGTGGCAATATCTTCCGGTTTGCCAACACGGCCTGCGGGTGCCGCTTGTGCGTATTGCTGAAAGGTGGCGGAACGGGCTTCTTCCGGTAAAAAGCTCCACCAGGGCGTATCAATCACCCCGGGAGATACGGCATTGATCCGCAAGGGTTGTAGTTCCTTTGCCAGTATGGGCACCATTATTTCCAGGCTGCCGTTAATGGCTCCCAGGCCGGATGTACCGGGCGCTTTAGCATGCCCGCTTACCGCTGTAATCAGGGTTACGCTGCCATTTGCGGAGAGGTAGGGCAATGCTGCCTGCAAGGTTTGCAGCTGCGGGAAGAATTTTTCTGCAAACCCTGCCTGCAATTGTGCAAGGTCCAGCTCTTTAAACAGGCCGCCACCTTTGGCGCCGCTTAACGCTATTACCAGGTGATCTATAGCGCCGTGGGCGGCCATAAATGCTTTGATGTGGTCTGTATTAACGGCATCCACACACTGCCCTTTTACATTGTCGGGCAGCGTGGCCAGGGCTTCTTCCATTTTTTGCGGGTTACGGCCGGTAATGGTAACCGCTGCATTTTCTTTTGCTAACAAGGCGGCAGCAGCCAGTCCTATACCGGAGGTACCGCCTGCAATAACAACTTTCATCTGTGACATCTTTAAACTTTTTGTTTGTTGGATGTCTCAAAGGTAGCTACGCCATTAGCGGGGCTTTTCCCTGTTCTTGCGATCCGTTTTGCATTTCTTGCTATTCCGGCTGCAGGCCCATACAAATAATGCGGGTATGCCGGGAGTAAGGTTTGGAAAGGTCCATGTCGGTAATATGCTCATAACCGGGATTGCCCTGTATAAGCCGGTACCCGCTTTCAGGCAGCCAGCGGTGCTTTACAAACAGGGTATAATCCATGGCAATTTCCAGCTGGCCCATTACCGGTATCTGCGCTATGGTCATGGGGGTGGTGGTATAACTTTCCCGTCCGGTAAAAGGGCGGTGCAGGCGAATGCCTGCCAGGTAGCGGCATTGGGCCAGGGCTGTGGTGAAAGGCGTATCCAGGAATACGCCATAAAATTCAGGGTGCTGGTCCAGCAGCTCATGTGCAGCAGCCCAGCGATGCAGCTTTTTAAAGGCTTGCATAATATGCTCTTCCTGCAGGACGGTTAATTCACAGGCCAGGTGCAGGCTTTCAGACCGGGTAATGCTGATGGGGTATTGGTGCACTTCCAGGGAAATGGCCGCTGTTTTTTCCCGGATGGCGCTCAACGCCTGTTCCCGGTATTGTTCTGCTGTAAGCTGGTACTTATTTTTGAAGGCCCGCGCAAAAACGGACTGGGAGCTGAAACCACAATCTATGGCAATGGCGTACACGGATTTGTAGGGGTAAAAGATCAGCTCTTTGCACGACTTCTCCAGGCGTAAGCGCAATAGGTACTGTTTCGGGGCCTCCCCCACCCGCTGCCGGAACAGGCGGTGGAAATGGTAGGGTGAGTAATGCGCCTGGGCAGCCAGGTTATGAAGGGACAGATCCTCGTTGAAATGTTGTTGTATATAATGCAGTATATTGTCGATCACTTCCATGGCCATAACAAGATAATAAATATATATTTGACTAAAATAGCCTATCATGAACAGTCCGTTGGATGAGCGTTTACAACAATGCATAGCGCTAAGACCGCAGATGTTGATCCGTATGGTGAACCTGATCAAAAAGGATATGGACAACCGGCTTACTGAACAGCTGCAGCAACGGGGGTATGCGGATTTTAAGATGGGGGATATGGTATTGATCGCCAATATTGCCCCGGAAGGCATTATTAATAATGAGCTGGCTAAAAAAGCGCTTATTACCAAGCAGGCCATGAGCAAAGTGGTCAAAAACCTGGAAGCGGCGGGCTATATTGAAACCCGCAAGCATGAAAGCGATAACCGCGCCATTATGATATTCCTGAGCGACAAGGGTAAACAGCTGTTGATCGACGCCACAGAAGGCGTACAGGAAATGGAACAGCACTATGCTTATTTAATTGGTGAAGAAGATAACAAACACCTTAAAGAACTATTAATGAAACTGGTACATAAGGTATACCCCGACATGTAACCCCTTTTACAATTCTGGCACGTAAAGTGTATAAAAGAACCGGCTGTTTCAAAATTTTTTGTGTGTTGGACAAGGTTTTATACTTTTATACCGGCAGCTAAATAATAAGAAACAACCGGCGAACGTATGACCTCTACCCGGCTTTTATATAACGACGACGAATACATAGACGGCTTGCTGGATAGCTCCCCTGCCATTATAGATGCCATTTACCGGCAATTTGCCAAAAAGGTTAGCTCCTTCATCCTGCAACATGGCGGCAATAAAAAAGATGCAGCGCATATTTTTGAAATAGGGCTTACAGACATTTATGTGTATGCCAAAAAGCATCCCATAGAGCTGACCACCCGTTTTGAGCCTTTTTTTATGCTGGTATGTAAAATAGCATGGCGTAAAGAGCTGCATAAAAGGGGAATGAACGTGGCAGAGGCACCAGAGCCGGAAGTGGCCACCCTGGATAATGCCCACCTGAAATATGTACAGGAGATCACCAACAATGGTGAAAAAAAGCGGCATTGGCTGCAATGCTTTATGGAATTAACGCCTGCCTGCCAAACGGCTATACAGCAGGCGATCATCGTTCCCCAGGCAGATGGGGCAGGCACTAACCTGCATCCCACTTCGGGGCTGGTACCGGATAACTTCCCTTCCTGCATGGCTAAGCTGCTTGAGCACGGCCATCAGCTTCAAACCGATAAGCTATTATCCAATAAAAGTTATGAACAAACGGCCCTGTATGTAATGCAATCCCTGCCGGAAACGGAAAAGCAAAATTTTGAAATTGAGCTGAAAGAAAACGGTAGCATACAGGAAATTGTAAAATCAGGTAAGGAAGCAATAGAATGGTTGCGCAGGGCTTTAACACCGGATAATACCCGCCGGGAGCTGGCCCAGATACTGGTTGATATGCGGCAGCGCTGGTTTTACGGCAAAGACCGGGATATGAACCGTATGGGACTGTATGTGATGGGCATTACCGTGCTGGCTATCATCATGGCCGGCCTGTTATTCATAAGCCCCTGGCGAAAGGATGTATACCGGCAGTTTGCCCCTACGGAAATGGTGCACCACCATACCGCAGATACCAATAATGCTGCTAAGCTGCTGCATGAGGCAGCCCGCAATTTCAATAAACGCCGTTTCAGTGAAACTGTAGAGCAGCTGAACCAGGTTTTACAAATGGACAGCGCAAACACCTACGCCCGCTATTACCGGGGCGTGAGCCTGTTGGATATGAATCTTTTGCCGCAGTCCCGTACCGACCTGCAAACCGTGTATAAAGATGATAAGTCGCCATACCGGTACGACGCCGCTTTTTACCTGGCGCTCAGCTATCTTAAAGAAGGAGATAAACAGCAAAGCGTTGGATGGCTGCTGAAAATACCAGAGCAGGCACCCATTTACTGGAAAGCAAAAAAGTTGATTGATGAAATAAGATAACCGGTTTAGTTCAGGTATATCATGCTTTTGCTGTGGTGAATAATGCTCTCCACTTCCCCCTTGATCACTTCATAGATCTGTACCTTGTCTTTTTTGATCATTACCAGCTGCTGTAATACCAGGTAGTATACTTCCCCTGCATTGCAACCGTACACTTGTGCTTTCAGGATCTCTTTTTTCACCTCCTCAAAACCAGTAGCGTCCAGCTTCTGGTAAATACTGTATAGGTCTTTCATCCAGTTCATAGGAATAGTTAGTTTACATATATATAAAACTATTCATAATATTATTCAAAAGCAAGTTTTCAAACGGAAATTTTTCGTTAAATAATTGTGATTCACAGGTTAACACATTTGTGTGATATGCATGAATTATGATCCCGCATCCCATAACCAGATCACGGGGTTGCGGATGGGAACATTCCGCAGCACTTCCTCTACCTGCGGGTCATGTTCCAGCTGTAACCACAAGCGGTAATAATCCATGTTATTAAAAGTCACAGCGCCAAACAGCAAAAAGGGCTGAGCCACGGGCCAGTTATCCCAGTACATTACATCCTTTGCAAAGGGCCACTGTTCTTTATCCTTTACATAGGGATACATGTACGCCATGCCTTTGCCAATGTTCTTCCCATCTGCGGTGGTATATTGCCAGAGGTTGTGATCCGGATTGCTTAACAGCCGGCAAACCATGGTCATGGCATCCAGGTTGAACAGCGAGTAGCCGTAAGGTTTAGTACGTTTTAATTCCAGCGGAAAGCTGCCATCAGCAGCCATTTGTTTAGGCAGCAATACTTCTTCGTAACGCTTTACGCAAAAGTCTATCCACTTCTGATCCTTTACCCATCCTGCAAAAGCAGCTGCCTGCATTACCCAGCAGGTGCCGTGGTTATTGGCGGCATTCATTTCATCATGCCCGTATTGGTGGGTGGTGATCCATTGCAAATAATCCGTGAACCAGGCTTTAATGGCTTTCAGATCTTCCGGCGGCAGGGCGCCTGCTTTTTCCATAATGCGCAATGCCTGCACTACTTCCAGGAAATGAATAGTATCTATAATACCAATGCCCCGGCCTGTAACCCGGCCTTTAATGGCCTGCGCATATTGCAGGTTAGGATGCATCAGGGTGGCAGGATCTACAAACCAGGCGTGCGCATGCGCCAGTGCTTTGCGCAGGTAAGTTTTATCTTTTGTAACTACGTAACCCGCTGCCAGTGCGCCCATAATACGGCTAAAGCGTACCATTACCCTGCGGTGCTCCAGGAAATTATCCGGGTTGGTTTGCCCGTCCCGCTGAATATAGGGGCTATCCGGGCTGGCTGGGTTAGGCCACCAGTAATCTGCTTCTGAATAAAAATCATGTTTACCCCCTGCACTACGGGAACAGCTATACGCTGTAATGGTAAGCGGCGTTTGTTGCATAGCATCCGCAGCTCGTTTCAGGATAAATGTACGCTGGTCTTTTATAACGCGTTGCAGCCAGGCCTGCTGTGTAGCCGGTGTTTGGGCTGCCAGCATGCAGGTGCAGGAAAGTAAAACAAGAAGCAATCCATATTTTTTCATAACGCAAAAGTTAGAGTACGAAAAACTGCTCTCTCAAAACTATAGATTAATAAATGCATCGGGCACGCCCTGCACAGTAGCTCCTACCACGCTCTGTCCTTTATTTAAACGGATGCTTATCTGCGCCTGCCCGTTCACCAGCTGTACCCTGCGCGATCCACCGGCAGTGCCCTGGTCATCTATTAATGTGCCGCTACCTGCAATAGAAAAGCTGATGTAATCCTTTGCATCCAGACAGATCACTTTTTGCACATCCGCCAGCTTTACTTTTACCGTTACCGTATCATTACCGGCCGCTGTTTTTTCCAGCAGCAGCCGGGCCGGTTTGCTCCAGGGACCGGACTGGTAGTTAAAAGTAATTTCATCGCTTACTGTTTGCCTGCCGTTGCGGGCCACTACTTTTACCTGGTAGCTGCCTTTGTGTAAGGGTAGCTGCCAGCGCAGGCCTGCAGCCGGAAAGTCCTGGCTGTTACGCTTTTTAACACCATAGCTTCTACCATTCACAAACAGCTCTGCTTCCGGGCAATTGGAGTATACCCAGATCATTTTTTCTTCTCCTTCCTTACCCCATCGTATGGGCCAGCTATGCCCGTAAATATGCGCCATAGGCTGCGTGGTCCAGTACGACTGAAATACATAATAAGCCTCTTTGGGTGTAAGATCGCGGCCTACTACGCCTTTTTGATTCACATAAGGCACAGGATTCTCCGGCCGCAGCGGGGTAGAAAAATCTTTGAAGATCCAGTAGGCGCTGCCGGTAAGCTGCGGTATGGTTTCCTGTTCTTTCAGGTGCCAGTCAATAAGGTTGCAGGCATAGGTTTCAGACCAGTCGCCGTCTTTAGAGGCGCGTGCGCTGCCGCCGGTAAGTGCAAAATCACCAGTGCGTTCATCAGCGCCTTTGCCGGTAGCTACTTTTTTAACGGCTTCTTCCGGGTACTCTGCATGCCGGCCCTGGTGGCTGTCGGCCCCCCATTCTGCATGAAAGAAATGCGGCACGCTGGCAACAGCTTTCAGCGTTTCTTCCTTATACTCGGTGTAGCGGCCACGGTACCAGCCGGCCCAGATGGAGGGTGAGTACACATCTACAATATCCTTACAGAAATCGCAACGGCGAATGGTGGTTTTACGTGTACTGTCCAGCGTATGCGCCAGCGTGTTTAGCTCGCTCATAAAAGCATGGATCTTTTGCTTATCAAACTCCGAGAAATCGCCGGGCCAGTCGTTTTCATTACCCAGGCCCCAAAGGATCACAGCCGGGTGATTGTAGTGCTGAGTGATCATGTTGGTAAGCATACGGCGGGCCTGCGCTTTATACACCTCTCCTCCCAGGCCGCCACGGCACCAGGGAATTTCCTCCCATACTAATATTCCCAGGCTATCGCACAGCTGTAATACTAATGGTGATTGCTGGTAATGTCCCAGGCGAATGAAGTTGGCGCCCATATCTTTGATCAGCTGCATTTCGCGCCGTATCATGTCTTCTGTAAGCGCAGCAGCTACCCCGGCGCCATCCTCATGCCGGTGGGTGCCCTGTAATAATAAACGCTTGCCATTCAGCATGAATGGCCCATGCGTTATAAATTCAAAATTGCGGAAGCCAAAATGCCCGCTCCATATGGCTTCGCCGGCACTGCTTTTCAAACGCGCCTGTACGGTGTACAGCTGCGGCTGTGCGGGCGACCATAACAAGGGCTTTTTAATAGTAAGAGGTTGCAGCACCTGTACACTATCTAGCAGGGTAAGTGGCTGTGTCCAGTGCTGTACTATTTTTTGCTGCGGGTCCAGCACGTTAATATCCAGGGTTGCCTGTGTATGCTTTAATGGGTTGCGGAAAGCAGCCTGCAGCCGTACAGTGCCTGTTTTTCCCTGCGCATCTACCTGCGCCTGTATATGCAGCTGCTCAAAAGATAACGCAGGTGTATATACGATATTTAGGTAACGGTATAATCCCCCGTACACGTTAAAGTCCGACATATCAGAAGGGATCATTTCCACATCCCTTGCATTGCTGCAACGGATCTCCAGCGGCACTTTACCATTATAACGTTTAGCATCTGGGCTTTGCAGGAACTGTTGTACGGCATCTGTAATATCTACAGTCCATTCATCATAACCACCGGTGTGGTGGCCTACTTTGGTAGTGAAAATGTAAACATCTGTTTTTTGACCGGCGCCTTCAAAGTGCAGCAACGTGCGGCCCTGCGTGTAAGGATTCTTTACCTCCAATACGGTTCTGTACCAGCCCGGTCCTTCGTAATAATTTACATCCGGATCTACTGCATCTCTTGCATTAAAACAATGTGGCAGGCTTACCTTTTCCCACAAAGGCACTGATTCAGGGCTGCCTTCTGCTGCGGGGCGTACGGCTTCCCAAACGCTGCCTAAGTCTTCGCGGAGGAATTCCCAGGACTGGGTAAGGCGCAGGCTTTGCTGGGCGTGGGTTGTAGGTGAAACTAAACAAAATAAAAGTCCGGTTAAAAGCAGGTAGCGGATCATTTAAATCAGTTGATAACGTGAAAATCTGTGCAACAGACAAATATATACAATCGATTGCATAAAATCGGGAATGTTTGTGGGAAGGCGAAAAATAAGGAAGGAAAGGGGAAGAAAATGGAGGTGGATGCGGAGAAGAGATGGGGAAGTGGGGGAGTGAATACAGCCGTAGCTGATCAGGTGTTGGGGGATAGGAAGATGGAGGAAAGGAGGCTCATCATACTCATACTTACACTCCCACATGTGCTGGTTCTGTTCTTACATTGTTATATCCCGGTGAGTGCAGCATAAACAGCTCTCCGTTGCGGTTTAAGATCAAACAGGCAATTTCGTATAGTCCAAGGCGTTCCTCATCAGGCAGGCCATCTGCCTGTATTAAAAAGATACCACCAGGATGACCGGTTACATCGGTTCCGGTGCAGCTGACAATAATTTCCATGATATGCGCTTTCAGAAAATGCCGGTAGCAGCTGTCATCCTCAATATATAATACCAGGTTAGTTTTTAGCCCCTGGGCCTGCCAGTAAGTGTGCGCCTGAATGAGCTGCCGTACCTGGTTAATGTGATCTGCATTTTCCACCTGCAGCAATATAGTGGGTATTTCCTTACTGATACCATACCTACGCAGGATGGTTTGCGCAAACGGGCTTTCCTGCCCAGCACTGCTCATATGCAGGTTAAACACACGGCTGGCCAGGTTGCGGCAAAACTCAGCTTCTGCAGCTATCATGCCCAGCTGTTTTAATAATAAGTATTGCTGGGTGTGAGCCTGCGCAAATACCTGATCTGCGAAATGTTGCGCCTGGCATTTATTAACCATCAAAATACAGGCTTCGCGTGTTTCAGCAGCTCCCAGGTATATATGCAGGGTTACTGTTTCCTGCGGCTCCAGCATTATCCGGTGCTGCAGGGCCACAATGGCATTAAGCATGATACCCTGGTTGTTAGACAGCACCGTATTCTTACGTATTGCATTCGGATCAGCGCGGTCATATCCGGGGCCGGTAAATTTCAAACCGTCTGTTTCATAGTTCACAGCCTCTACCCTGCCCCCATAAGCTTTTGCCACATGGAACATAGCAGCTGCGGGAATGTGCGGGTCATCAAGATACTGGGTGCATATAATTGCATGCTCACCCGGATGAATAGCCGTGTGTACAAAAGATCTGTCCGGGAATGATGAAGTTTTATCTACAGGCGACAACATTACCTCTGCATAGCTGGTTACTTCAATGGTGCGCTGCCGCTTTGAGCGGTTATGTATCACCAGCTTTCGTATTTCCAGGTCATCCTGCGGCGATACTGCGATGGTAGTATCCGTAACAAGCTCCTGGTGCGTATGCTGGAAAAAAGCCTTCCCTGGTGCAAATGCAACCCTGAAGTGTTTATTTATTTTATCGGGCGGCTGGCTGGTAACGCAGCAGGTAGTATCTTTTTCCACATCCCGTATATAACAGCCTATGCCATGGTTATTATACACATCGGGTTGCCAGGGTGTAACAGCTATGTGTTTCCAGCGGCTGGCATTTGTACCGGTATTGGTGATCATTACCTGATAACGGCCATTGGATAGCCATTGCATTTCCGGGTCTGACGCAGCTAACATATTCACAGCTGCCGGATCGGCGCCTGCAAGCGCTGTTGCAACAGCAGGCAATGTATTGTCCGGCTCAACAGAGGGTAAATGAAAGGCGGTTTCCTTTGCTGTTTTCTCCTGCAGTAACAACAATGCAGCTTTCATTACCGGGTCGGCCTCAAAATGTTTTTGCATGGGTTTACCATGCAGCAGGTAAGCCAGTGATAAAAAACCCATTCCCTGGTGGTGGATCATAAAAGAGCGCACAATGGCATGGGATTCCCCTTCCGGCAGGCGGGAAGGCAGATAATCCACGGCTTCATAAAAACCATATTCCCGCTGAAAGCCTTGCTGTGTTAATACTTCCAGGTTGCGGCAGGCAGCTTCCGGCGCTACCATCAGCGCCATAACAGTTGCATAAGGCGCAATTACAAGCTCTTTTTCCAGTCCGCGCTTTACGCCTAACCCAGGCACCCCGGTTGGCCGGTAACGGTAGCTTAAGCTGGCTTCTATTACATGCTGTGCGCATTCCGACATTCCCCAGGGAATACTATTTTCCCTGCCGTATTCTATTTGCCGCATTACCATTGCCTCCATGGTCTGGTGCAGTAATGTTTGCTCATAATCCGGCATTACCAGCAATGGCATCAGGTATTCAAACATAGTACCGTTCCACGATAGCAGGGAAAACGAGCCTGCGGTGCTGATCACGGGCCTCCCCAACGCAAACCAGCTACGCTGCGGCAGCTTGCCCTGCGCTATTGCCACATAAATGCCCAGCCTTGCTTCTGATGCCAGCAGGTCATAACAGCCTGTATCCCGCTGATGCGTTTCCGGTTTATAGCCAATAGCCAGTAAATGACGTTGCTCATCATACAGGAAATCATATTCCATTTCTGCAAAGTCAGCACATGCAACACCTAATTGCTCAATGGTGTTTATACGCGAGGCTGCAATGCCGGCGGTCTTTTCCAGCGCGTTCAACAAAACATTCTCTTTTGCCTGTGCCAGCCGGGAACGGCATGCTGTTATATATTCCGCTGCTTCATTGAGCGAGGGTATCTGTTCAGGTAAACCTGTTGCGGCTGCAGGCAGGTACAGCCAGGGCGCCCATAGCTGCAGTTCGTCCCGGATCTGCTGCAAATGATCGCTGATGGCCTGTAGCCAGCGGGATGTTACCTGCGCTTCATCTATATAAACAGCCAGCTGTGTAATGCAGCCGTGCAGCTGGGAAAAAGTAAGCGCCGGTACGTTGATAGTTTGTTCCAGCAGCTGAAAGGCAGGGCGAAGCAAATCAGCATCATTGGTTTCTTCTTCCAGCAGGTACAGCTCATCCTGCAAACCCTTTAACAGGGCGGGGCCCAGCACCGGCTGCTTTAACAGGTGCCGCATGCCCTGGCGCAGCACCAGCACATGGCCGGCCAGGTTACCACTGTCTACTGTAGATACATAACGCGGCTGCGCCGGCTGAAAGGTGATGGTATCATACCAGTTATAAAAGTGACCCTGGTACCGTTCCAGCTTTTTCATAGCATTAACGGTACCGGCAGTACGTTCTATAAAAACGGCAGGAGTTATATAACCAAAGTCAACGGCGCTCAAATTCGCCAGCAGCGCCAGCCCCAGGTTGGTAGGAGAAGTATAGTGCGCTACCCTGTTTTCAGGAAATTCCTGGTAATGGTCCGGCGGCAGCCAGTTTTCCCAGGGGCCTACAAAAGTTTCAAAGAAATGCCAGGTTTTGCGCGCCAGCTTGCGTAAAAAAAACTGTTGAGCCGCCGTAAAACCAGGAAGCGGCTGCTGAAGGGTTTTGCCTGTTTGCCAGGTTACCAGGGGAGATAAGATCCAGGCTACCAGCAGGGGTTCGGCTATTAACAGCTGCAGGGGGTGGAACAGCGACAGGTAGATACCGGCAGCTATGCCGGTAAAAGGGCCGGCCCATAACAGCCGGTACAAGCCGGGCAATGTTTTCGTACTTCCGTGCAGGTTAGCAGACTGGTTCCATTCCAGCAGCTTACGGCGGCTTACCCACAGGCGCCAGTGCACCCGTACAATGGCATCTGTTGCACAAAAAGCTTCAGCCGGCAGCCACACCAGTGTAAGCAACATTTGTATACAGGGACCTATTGCTGCTGCTACGGCATCTGCCAGATATTTATTAACGGATCTGTTATTGCGCTTTTTCAACAGGGCGCCGGTAAAGGCGAGCAGGCAGGGAAGCAGCAGTATGCCTGTTACAGCACCGGTCCAGAAAATGCCGCTTTTAAATACAGTCCAGCCCATTACCAGTAACAGCAACAGCGCTACCGCATGCAGGCTGCGGCAAAGGTTGTCAAATATTTTCCAGCGGGATAAAAGGTTGATGGGGTTGCGTTGCAGCCGGCCACCCGCGCCGGGTACCCATGGCAGCAGCCAGGCTGCAATCTGCCAGTCGCCGCGGATCCAGCGGTGCCTGCGTTGCAGATCAATATGGTAGCTATAGGACTGCTCTTCATACAAACATACATCACTCAACAAGCCGGAACGCAGGTAACAACCTTCCAGCAGGTCGTGGCTAAGAATGCGGTTTTCGGGTAAGCGTTCCTGCAGCACCTGCAGGCAAACATCCACATCATATATGCCTTTGCCAATAAAGGAACCTTCGCCAAAAATATCCTGGTAAAGATCCGGCAGCGCGCGGGTATAGGGGTCTATCCCTGCATTGTGCCCGTGCAGGCGTGCATACCACGACCTATTGGCCGCCGGTATATCAACCGACACACGGGGCTGTAAAATGCCATACCCCGCGGTTACCTGCCGTGTAACTGTATCACAAACAGCACTGTTCAGCGGATGTGCCATGGCTGCTGCCATTTTCCAGGCAGCATCACGGGGCAGCTGCGTATCAGCGTCCAGCGTAATTACATATTTAATGGCAGGAAAAATGTTCTGCCGTCCTACTATTAATGAAAAACTGTCTTTTGCGCCACCGCGCAGCAGGGCATTCAATTCTTCCAGCTTGCCGCGTTTACGCTCATACCCCATCCAGGTACGTTCTGCTGCATTCCAGCACCGTTTGCGGTGAAACAGGAAAAACAGCTCTTGCTCCGGGCTGCCATATTTTATATTGAGGGCGCTGATGGCTTCTCTGGCTGCTTGTAGCAGCGGCGCATCTTCCGGTAATGTTTCCCGGTCAGCATCCTTATAATCCGTTAATAAGCCAAAATGGAGGTGCTTACTTTTATTGCCCAGGAAACGCAGCTCCAGCGCGGCTGCCAATGTTTCCACATCCTTGCGGCTGCCCAGCAGAGCGGGTACCACTACCAGTGTGCGCGCATAGGCCGGAACGCCTTTTGAAAAATCCATGCGTGAGAGCAGGGCCGGACGAACCAGTAAAGACAGCAGCCAGTTAACTGCTGTACCGGCAGGCTGCAGCATAGCTATAAATAAGAGTGCAGCTGTAAACGACAGCAGCCATACATTTGAAACCTGGCTATGCGCCTTTATGAATAAACCGGCGCCGGTTATTACCGTTAACAATATAATGGCGCTTACATAAGTGCCGGCCGGCTGCTGCCTGCGTAATGTTTCCAGCGCCGCTACCCGGCAACCGGCTTCTTTTTCCAACCGGGTACGGCCCGGGCCTAACAGGTAATAACCCACATGCGCCATGCGGATATTTACAGTGATATTTTCTTTTGCCAGCGAAATAGCTGTTTGCGCGATGGCATGCTCCGGCTTTCCGCTGCCGGCGGCAATTTCTTCTATTGCCTTACGGTATTGCTCCCGGGTATAAATATCCATTTGCGTATAGGCGGCACCGGGGTCTTTACCCAGTGCCTGCTCCACTACGCTGGTGGATTCCACAAACCTGCGCCAGTCCACCGCTGCCAGCTGGTGCAGGCTATGCACACTGTTCCATAATGATAAATAGTTGGGGGCCTGCTTTGCGGTTTCCTCCGCTGTACCTGTTCTGATATGGCTCATACCTGCAGAGATGCGCCGGATATTTTCGATCAATGCTGCACGGATAGCTACATGCAGCAGCTTCAGTTCCGCCAGCTTCAGAAAAGATACTTCCTGGTAAGCAGCTACAAAATCCTTTACAGCTTTTTGATCTACCTGTGCATTGCTATGGGCGATGAGCTCCACTGCTATATCATAGATCCTGGAAAAGGTATCTGCAGGATAAGCTGATCTTTTCAGCCGTTCTTTATCTTTCAGCAGCTGGCTTTCTATCAGATGAAGGTTATTCAGCAAACAATCTGCTGCCGGCGTAACCGGCAGATCCTTTTCAATTGCTTTTGCCACTGCCGTACAGATCTGCTGCAATTCCCTTTCATTCTCCTCCAAATGCCTAAGTATGTTTAACGGAGCAGGAGCCATAAATAAGTGCTTCCGGGCCAGCCTGCAGGCATGTTCCTTCTTTTCCGCAGCTGTGGTAAGCAGTGAAGAACGAAAGGGAGGTATAATATTGGTGGGTTGAGCATTCACATGTTTACGGCGCTCCACAACAGGGTTTTTCAATATCATAACTGGGTTTTCGGGTTATTCTGAGGCACTATTCACTATAGTTGGCCATTTTTCGCAGCTCTCTTTTTGCGAAATAAAGGGAGTCATTCCTTTGTGTTAGCGCAGGATCGTTCCAGCCCTGGGCAGCACCATGGTTCAGGTGCATGTACAACAGGTCCGGGGCCCTGACCTGGTATATGTTGCGGCCCAGGTACCGGTCTAAAAAATCCATATCTTCTGATCCCCAGCCTTCAAACCGCTCATCCCAGGCGCCTATCTGCTCTATCCGTTCACGGCTGAAGAGTGGTATAACGGCAAACCGGTGCCCATCTATCAGCTGCCGCCGCAAAAAGCTTTCCGTACAGTCGCCGATATCAATGGCCGCACTATATTTTGCATTGTCAATTTCTTCAATGTGCATGTACTCTTTTTTATAGTTCAGCCGGTAGCCTGATACCAGCAGGTCCGGGGATTTGCCTGCCATAGCCAGGTGCTGTCTGAAAGAAAGATCGGCCGGCACCAGGTCCACATCATAGGAGGAGACCAATTTTCCGGTACTGTTATTAAAACCGATGTTCAGCAATCTTGCCTTATTAAAATTTTCACCACCGTCTATATGGAAGTACTTGATATTTCTACCGGGATCCGTTGTGATAGATGGTTCGGGGCTGTCTTCCATAATCACCAGCTCAATTCCGGGATTGATAGAGCAGGTTACGTTAAACCATTCCATCAGGCATTTCAAATGCAACGGACGGCCACGATAAGCTACCAGCAATGATAACACAACATTTTCTTTCAGGGTGTGGGTCATTATCTTACGTTTTTTGATTTATCCAATTGCCAAATTCATTGCGGCACCGGCTGTTAATTCAATTGTTCTCAATGTCCAGAGAGTTTGCATTTCTTCAATAATAGCAGCAGCATCTTCGGGGCCAGCATCGGGCAAACCGGCTATCAGCTTTCCCAGCTGCAGGCTGCCATCACTGTTCTTTAATAAAGCATACATGTTGCGGGAAAGGGGATGTTTTCTTTCATTAAATGTGTTGCCGATCTCATAACGGATCTTCCCGTTCTCATGCAAAACATGTAAGCGCGTATAGGCGGGCACCAGCGGGTATAATGAAAGGTAAAAGGCAGCGGGTTGCTGTTCCCGCTTGCGGATAATGAAATTACCGATAACAAGGTAGTCGAGATGGGTGGTAAGGAAACAGTTAATGGCCTGCTGCGGCGTATCCACAATAGGCTCACAGTTATTATTAAAGGAGGTGTTTAACAATACGGGCATACCGGTTAACTCACCAAAGCTGTTGATCAGCTCATAATACCGGGCATTTGTTTCCCGGGTCACTGTCTGCAAACGGGCGGTTCCATCTACATGTGTAATGGCGCCCAAACGGCTGCGGTACTCCTCCTTTACTTTCAGTATAAAGGTCATAAATCCATAACGGTCCTGCCTGTGATCCGGCAGCTCAAAAAACCGTGCTACTGATTCCTCTGTTAAAGAAGGCGCAAAGGGGCGGAACCCTTCCCGGTTCTTGATTTTTCTGTTGATCAGGTCTTTATTACCAGCCGGCCGGGGATCGGCCAGTATGCTACGGTTGCCCAGGGCGCGCGGACCAAATTCGGAGCTGCCCTGAAACCAGCCTATTACATTACCAGCCGCGATCAGGCGTGCCGTTTCATGGGTTATTTCATCTGCTTCATAATATTCAATTACATCCTTCCACTTTTCCAGCGTACTTACCAGCGCAGTGGTTTCCGGCGCTTTATTTCCCAGGTAGGCATGTTTGAATGTGTAACGTTCCGCATGGGGCTGCGCCTGGTAATAGGTATACAAGGCGGCTCCCAAAGGCAGACCGGTATCATTGGAGGCGGGTTGTACAAAAACATCCCGGAAAATATTCTCATACAGCAATCTTCCGGTCATGGTACAGTTCAGGGATACCCCGCCTGACAGGCACAGGTGATCATGCCCGGTAACAGACTGGTAATGCTTTACCAAATGCACTACAATTTCTTCAAGCGCTGCCTGTAATGCTGCTGCAATATCCTTATGTACCTGGGTTACGGGCTCACCCTTCCTGCGTGGCGGCAGCTTTTCGCCTATGGCCCTGAGCCGGTCGCGGTGCAGGTGATAAGCGCCTTCGGGCTGCAGCTCATACAGCTCATCAAAAATATGTTTATAGGTATCCTTATCTCCATAAGGCGCCAGGCCCATTACCTTATACTCATCAAAGAACTCGAATCCCAGCAGGCGGGTTACTTCCACGTAAAAATTGCCCAGCGAATTGTTATGGGACATTTTCTGAATGGTTCTGATCTCATTGCCTTCACCTTCGTAAATGCCTCCTGAAAAGTTATCGCCCCATCCATCCAATGCCAGGATCAGGCTTTTGTTAAACCCGGATACATAGTAAGTGCTGGCGGCATGGGCCAGGTGATGGTTCACAAAAAAAATACGTGCAGGGTCTATCTGCCGGTTAAAATATTGCTGAAAGTAGGCAACAAGATAGGCTCTTGCCGATCCGTAATTAAACGACGGATCTATAGTGCCATAGCGTATGATCTCCTGGTCATAAACAGCTTCTTCATTTGGGAAGGCAAATGCATCTATATCATCCAGGTCAATATTATGTTCTTCCAGGCAGGCTTCTATTGCACGTACCGGGAACTTGTTGGTATGTTTGATCCTGTTTAAGCGTTCCTCTTCAAAGGTGCATATAATGCGGCCGTCCTCTATTAATGTGGCGCCGGCATCATGCATGGTGTCAAAATCCAAGTTGAACCTGTTCTCGCTTATACCGGCAACACTGCCATTAAAGCCAAGTATAACCATATAATATAATTTTTCAGTTTAGTGGATACTGTTGTTACATGCTTTAACGAAGAAAGAGCTTATTTCTCCCATCACAGGATACATGGCATTGAGCACGGCATTCCGCGAAACCCGGTTTACTTCCGGCAGCGGCTGTGCGGTATAAGGCCATTTAATAACCAGGCGGTTAACCCCGGATCTCAATAAACGGTCAGCGATCATGAAATGATGGGTATTCCAGTTATTGCTCATGGGTACAGTAGCTATACATTCCTCGTTATCATTCAGGTAAATTTTTATATGCTGGTCCTCTTCTGCCCTTTCCGGAGTGCGGCAGGTAATGCTGAATGACAGGTATTCATGGTCTTTCCCTGCTACAAAATAAAAGGGCGCAGCCAAAGTGCGGTACTGCAAAAAGGCGCCTTTAGGTACTGACAGGAACTCATTGTAATCACTGGCGCTATAAAAAGAATTGAGCAGGTTTACTCCGCGAGCATCTACCCCATGCTCATTTATTCTTAAGCGGCCAATAACATCTGCCCGTTGTATGTGAATGGTATCCAGCGCTTTTACAATAGCATCCACCAGCTCAACATCCATTAACTTACGGCCTCTCGGATGCGCCAATGATAACAGCCCGCCTTCATATTGCCGCATTTCCCCATCTGAGATGATCTCTTCAAATGACTTACAAAAGAAAGTGGATGCGTGCCTGGATGAAAAATCAATGAAGCGCAACATAGTGTCTTTTATCCGGGAAGAGAATCCAACAGATCTATTGCAGTGATATTGGAGAATGGCCTGCGGCTGACCGTTATGCGCATTATGTATAGCTGCGCCAAAGTGTGCAACAGCCTGTACATGCCTGTCGGGATACAGCCCGGATGCGTGGATGCTTTCAGGATCAACAGGTTTACCGGTAGCCAAACCCATTATGGCAGCTGCAGTATGCCGCATGGCCAGCTTGATGCCTTCTATGGTAAGGTGGCAATAATCAAGGAACAGGCTTTTGTCCGGTATCTTATCAGGAAAAGCGGCGGCAAATACTGAAGGCAGATCTATTATTTTAATACCCAGGCGGGGCGCCACAGATAAGATCTGTTCCCGTATAACTTTATAGCACCGGGGCTTTGTAACGCCCCCGGTAAACAACACCGCATCCCTGGATGATTCAAAACAATCCCTGGCAGCTGCATATTGCCTGCAGGCAGCGTAGTACTGGCCCAGCAGCTCATACCCCAGTGGATTGGATGGATTCAGCGCTACCATGCGGGCGGCTGCTGCTCCAAGCTTTTCCATATCAGCACCGGCCTGCTCCGCCATGTCTTTGGCCTGCAGCCATTCCTTCATTTTTTTCTCAGGCAGCCATAACAGGCCTTGTTCTATATGATCACTTTTCCAATCCAGCAGATTAAATTCCGGAATTACAAAAACAACGGGTATCCCTTTTTCCGTTAAAGAGGCGGAGAGCTGCTCCAGGCATTGGGTGACCAGCTCTTTTAACTTGTTTGACAGGAATTCTTTTATACCGGGAAAACCATCCTGCCTGAATACTTTCAGGATGGTATTCACATCTTCTTCATTCAGTGCATCTGCCAGGTCGGGATCCCAGTTATTACCGGCAAAGATCACCGCCAGATCTGGTTCCAGGGCGATGCAGGAATCAGCCAGCTCCAGCAGCTCTTTCATGCTTATGCTGGTCTTTGCAAGGTCTACCACTTCTGCATTCCAGGGGCCGTTCTTTTCGTTAAGGATCGCGTCCAGCTCTTTGGCCACGTTATAGTGGGGGTCATACAAATATCCCCTGGCTACCGATTCGCCTAACAGCAGCAATCTTCTTTTACTGCTTTTAACCGGCAGCTCATTTATATTAGCCCATAATGCCCATTCAATCTGCCGGGCAGCGTCCCTGCTGTAAATGCTCTTCCCATCTTCCACATGTTTTTTCCAAATACCTATTGAATCTTTACGCGCCTCTTTTGTTCCGCTATCAGCGGCCACCTCATATACGGGATCCTGTTTATTGCCGGCAAGCTGTGCCAGCAGCGGTTCGCATGCTGCACTGATGTTACCCGCGCTTATGTGACGGGCAAGCGCTGTTGCAATATTTTTCAAGTCGTCAGACGGCCTGTTTTCCATATCGTGTTTTATAAGGAGTTAGATAAAGGTGTACACATCATGCTGGATCCCGCTTTTCCCGGGAAAAGTATAGAGCAAAAGGTATTTCAGGATGTCCAGGCTGTTCTCGTCCCTGTCAATTATGAAATCTTCTATTACCAGGCAATCAATGTCGGTAGTAACAAAACACCTTATAGCATCTTCGGGGGTACATACTATGGGCTCACCTTTGATATTAAAGGAGGTGTTCAATAAAATAGGGCAGCCGGTAAGGGATCCAAATGCTTCCAGCAAACCATAAAAACGTTCATTTGTATCCCGGTGCACTGTTTGTACCCTTGCAGAACCATCCACATGTGTAATGGCGGGTAATTCCAGTGATGATACGACCTGGCAGGTTTCCAGCATGAAAGGTGAATGATGATCCAGGTTAAAATGTTCCTGTGTTTTTGCATCAAGTATGGCGGGGGCAAAGGGCCGGAACCCTTCACGCTTTTTAACCATGGCATTTATACGGTCACGCATATCCGGATTCCTGGGATCAGCGAGGATAGACCTTGCTCCCAGGGAGCGGGGGCCAAATTCCATACGGCCCTGGAACCAGCCGATCACTTTTCCTTCACTGATCTTCCTGGCTGTCAGCTCCAGCAGCATGTTCACATTCTCCCTGCAGTTAATGTATTCAACAGAAGTAGATTCCAGTAAGCGGTGCACCTCATCTGCGCTGAAAGAGGGCCCCAGGTACACATGCTGCAGCCTGTCCCGGCCCGGCCTTTCGCCACTCAGCTCTACATGCGCCATTGCAGCAGCGCCTATTGCACCGCCGGCATCATTTGCGGCCGGCTGCACAAACAGTTTTTTAAAAGGTCCGTTCCTTAATATGTACCCATTGGCTACACAATTCAACGCTACTCCGCCGGCCATGCACAAATTATCCGTAGGTACCTTGCTGTGCAGGTAAAGGGTTTTTTCGAGCAATATTTCTTCCAATACTACCTGCAGGCTTTTGGCTACATCTGCATGGAACTGGTTTAAGGGGGCATCCTCCTGGCGCTGCGCTTTCCCAAATAACTCCGGCAGCAGGTCTGTATACATGCAACGGCTGGTCATAAATCCAAAGTATTGCATCTCCAACCGGTACTGTCCTCCTTCTTTTACCGATATCAATTTCCGGATGTTATCAGCATATAATGGTTTACCATAGGGCGCCAGTCCCATTACTTTATATTCACCGTCGTTTACACCAAATCCAAGGTAACTGGTAATGGTGCTATATAGCAGGCCAAGGGAGTCAGGAAATTCAACCTCCTCAAATATATGCAGGTCATTACCATCACCTTTTCCATAAGTGGTGGTGGCCCATTCGCCTACACCATCTACAGTGAGCACGGCTGCTTCTTCAAATCCGGAAAAAAAGAAGCTGCTTGCTGCATGGGATAAATGATGGTCTATAAATTTAACCGGCCCCTCAAAGCCCAGCTGCTCTCTTATTCCTGACAACACCATATTGGGCTGCAGCCGGGACAAAAGCCCGGGCCTGTTTCCCCATACGCCGCTCCATAACTGGCGCGCCAGTTTTTTTTCAGGGTTTTCATAATAGGCAATACAGTCTATGTCGGCAATAGTAATGCCTGCCTGTTCCAGGCAATATTTAAAGGCCTGTACGGGCATGGAGGGGTCGGCTTTAATACGGGAAAAGCGCTCCTCTTCCGCAGCCGCTTTTAGTATGCCGTCCTGCAATAGGCAGCAGGCCGCGTCGTGAAAGAACGCGGAGATTCCTACAATATTCATAATGGATCCTGTTTTAAACGGGAAGCAGAGAGTAAGGGGTAAATGAAAAATAAGTGATTGTTATTCTGATCTTAAACTTTTCAGGGGATTAGCAATGGCTGTTTTAACAGCCTGGTAGCTGGTTGTAACGGTGGTGATAAAAATTGCGATAAAAGCTGCTGTTAAAAAAGCGCCAACCCCTATATTAATACGGTAAGCATATTTTTGCAACCAGTTCTGCAGAAAGAACCAGGCCAACGGTGATGCGATCAGGCAACTGATAGCCACCAGGATCATGAAATCTTTAAGCAATAACATCCACAGCTGTAATACGGAAGCACCCAGCACTTTCCTGACGCCTATTTCCTTGGTGCGCTGCTCTGCTACATAAGCAGCTAATCCCACAAGGCCCAGGCAGGAAATAAGAATAGAAAGGCTTGCAAATAAACCGGCCAGCTTTCCTAAAAAAAGCTCAAGATTAAATTTACCGGCATATACTTCACTTACAAACCGGTAACTGTAGGGATACCCGGGACTATACTTGTTAAAGATCTGCTTAAGCTTTTCCACCACAAGCTCAGGATCTGCATCGGGTGTTAACCGGTACATAATAGTATTACCGGCACTTTGAGCGGGATTGTAAATAAACATGGTGGGTTCTACAGAAGCGAAAGGTGATTCCATCAATGCATCCTTTACCACGCCCGTTATTCTAAGCTTTACGGTATCGTGCCAGGTTATGCTCTGGTCCAGCGGTTCCTTCAGTCGTAATCTTTTTACAGCGGCTTCATTCAGGATCACGCTCAGGGAATCTGCGTCAACACTTCCCAAAAAGTCCCTCCCCTCCTTAAGCTGCATACCCAATGTTTTAAAATAATCAGTGGCAATGGCAATAGTACCCATGCTGCCGAAGGTTTCATCTGCACGTTTACCCGGCCAGTAATCAATTTTAGAATGTGAATAAATGTTGGTTGCCGGGCTGGATGCTTTGGTTACGCTTTCCACGATACCGCTTTGCAGCAGCTCATCTTTTAATGCAACATAATTATGGCTAAGGTCTTCATTGTCGTTCGTCATCATTAACCGGCTGATGTTGTAGCCTATGGGGCGGTCCTTTGCGTGCTGCATTTGCTGATAAACAATGATGGTGCTTATTATCAGCGCTACGGAGCAGGAGAATTGCAGTACAATGAGCACTTTTCTTGGGATGGTACCTCCTTTCCCTGTCCGTAAATCACCTTTCAGCACTTTCACCGGTCTGAAAGAAGAGAGGTAAAAGGCGGGCCGGCAACCGGCTATAAAACCCGTGATCAGCACATAAGCCATCATTAAACACCAGAATGTGCCGCTCAGGAACGGGATGCTGATCCTGCGCCCGGTTAATACGGCAAAGCCGGGGATTGCCAATTGCACCAGCACTATTGATATAACGAACGCAAAAAAAGTGATCAGAATAGATTCTATTAAAAACTGCAGCACCAGGTGATTCTTCCGGGAGCCCAGCGCTTTCCTGATCCCCACCTCTTTGGCCCTTTTTCCCGAACGGGCCGTGGAAAGATTTATAAAATTTATACACGCGATCAACAGTACCAATATGCCTATAATACCAAACATCCGTATGTAATCAATAAACCCGCCTGCTTCTTTTCCATTCTTATAATCTGAATACAGGTGCCAATTCTTCATTGGTTGCATAATAATCTCTGTATTCACAGAGGGATCATTACTTTTTGCGATGTTCTTTATTTTGGCCGCTACCTTTTCATAGCTTGCTTTCTCCTGCAGCTGTGCAAATACCTGGAATGAATTTTCTTTCCATCCTCCTCTTCTGGCGGCCTTCACCCAATCGGTAGTTTGTTCAAAAAAGCTGAAAGGAATAAGAAATTTAAACTGAAAGGTGGAATTGGCCGGCAAATCAGCCAACACGCCTGTAACCTTCAGGTCGTAGGTGTTATCAACCCGCACTATTTTATCCAACGGATCTTCGTTACCAAACAAAGATGCGGCGGTGGATTCAGTTAATACAATTGAATAGGGCTGCTGTAATACAGTAGCAGCGTTCCCCTGCAGCAAAGGGTACCGGAACATTTTTAAAAAATCCGCTCCAACCTGGCCACCATTCATATAGAACTTGCGGTTACCTACCATTAATCCATGCGGACCCATCCAATCTGTTTCTGCTACGTACTTTATTTCAGGCACATTCATGCGAAAGGCATCTGACAGTGCCAGGGAAGTGGAGCTGTAAGTGGTTATCTCCCCATTGTTATTTGCATTCATCTTAACCTGGTACAGATCTTCGTAGCCGGGCAGGAACTTATCATAGGAATGCTCACTGTATACCCACAAGCCGATCAGCAGAGCCACTGCCATGCCGATAGCCAGGCCGAGTATATTCAGGGTTGTGTAAACTTTGTCATTAACAATATTTCTCCAGGCTGTTTTAAAATAACTTTTAAACATAACTGCTTATTTTATTCCTGAAAAGCGGGGAATGGGATAACCCTATTAAGATACTGTATTTTCTGTATAAAAATTCAAAGCCCCTGTATATATGCAATAAAGTCATTTATCATGAGGCTGATAGATGCGCTGGTGTACAGGCTGCTATCATATTCTACGATGATGGTTAATCCTTCATCAGTGACCACAAATCCAACATACATATCAAATGGGGTTAACATTATACTGTTGGCCGGATCCGGTAATAGCTTTATATCAAAACTGGTGGTGAGCTCATTGAACACCTGATCCGTTATCTGGTAACCAGTGGTATCATCATATTTCAGGTTCACTTTCCACACCGTAGTCCGGAGGTCTACACCCGGCGGCGTTAATTCCAGTAAATATCCAAGCAGGCTGGCTGCAGTATACTGCATCATTTCCAGGTTAGCCTGTTTCACTTTAAACACCTGTGCTGCAAAATCATCCTGCTCTTCAAATACAGTCCTTACCAATACAGCCCTGGAGTAGCTACCTATCTGGTTTTGCAGCCCCGCGTGATCCCGCCCGTGAACATCTGCACCGATCACGATATCCAGCTGCCCGGTCTTATGATGAAGGTAACTTTTAAAGGCAGCCTGCAATACTACAAAAAGGCTTGTTGAAAAACGGCCTGCATACATTTTTAGCTGCTCATACAAATGGCGCGGAACCGGAAAATTAAGCGTATGAACGATCCGCTTTGAAAAGCCGGCAGACCGCTCTTTTTGTTCAGCCGGAATAATAAGCTCATCCGGAAGCGTCTTGTAACGTTGCCGCCAGTATGCATCATGTGATTGCCAGTTTGCCCTTTCATAAGCCAGCACAAAAGAAAGATACTCTTTGAACTGGTACGGTAAGGGAGGCAGCTGCGGCAGCTGCTGTTGCTCATAAGCGTTATAAGCAGTAAACAGGTCCCTGCCCATTATTTCTACAGTCCAGGTATCTGAAATTACATGATGGATCCTTATAGACACGATATGTTTATCATTACCGGTCTTTAACACGCGTACCAGGAACAAAGGGCCCTGTTCAAAATCAAAGCGGTGATCCTTAAAATAAATAAAGTCTTCAGCCGTTTCATCCAGTATATTTTCCTGTGCGGCTTCGCTATACTCAGGAAAGTGGGAAAAGGCTGCCTGATCTAATATTTTCATCACACATTTCCCATCTAAAAAACGGAAAGTGGCGCGCAGGCTTTCATGCCGCTCAATCAAAAACTGCACGGCTTTCCTAAAAGATCCGATATTAAAGTCACCATTTATTTCCAGTATAAGCGACATGAGCCCGTGCCGTTTATCATGTTCCTTATATTCCTTATCATGATACATGTTTACCCAGTACTGCTGGCCGCCTGTAACTTCATAAAAAGTTTCATTGCCTGCTTCCAGCCGGAAAGTGTGACCATTAATTTCAGCCGGCGAATTATACTGCGGGTCCTGTTTCTTTAATTCATTGCACAGGGCCCTTATGGTTGTATTTGTAAAGATTTTGTTGAGCGTTGTTTGTATACCAAATGCTTTATAGATCAGTGAGATCATTCTTATTGCCTTTATCGAGTGCCCGCCCAGCGCAAAGAAATCATCTGACACACCTATCTTTTCACGATAAAATACTTCTTCCCAGATCTCCGTCATCTTTTGCTCCATCTCATTTTCCGGGGGTACGTAATCAAGTCCCGGCAACAATTCCGGTAATGGCGGCAACCGTTTTTTATCTATTTTACCACTGGCAGTAAGCGGCAGATCGTTCAGACCAACATAAACGGCCGGATGCATATACAGGGGCAGGCAGGAATGCAGATACATTCGTACGCCTTCCTCATCCGGCTGCCCTGCCCAAATAACATACGCTGCCAGTATGTTGTCGCCATTTACCTGGCAGGCCACTACCACTCCATCTTTGATACCTTTATATTTTATTACGGCGGCAGTTACTTCCTCCAGTTCAATACGGTAGGCCCTGATCTTTACCTGGTCATCATTACGGCCCAGGAACAACAGGTTGCCATCCCATAACCATCGTGCAAGATCCCCGGTATCATATAAACGTCCTAATTCCGGGTGCTCAATAAATTTCTTTTCTGTAAGCTCCCGGTTATTCAAATATCCCCTTGCCAGCTGAATGCCGCCAATAAACAAACGTCCCTTGGCGCCCAGCGGCTGCGGCTTATTCTTATTATCCAGCACATATAGCGCCGTATTCGCTACCGGCTTTCCAATTGGCACCAGGTCTGAAAACGGCGTATGCCCCGGTGCATGCCAGCAGCTAACATCTATGGCTGCCTCTGTTGGCCCGTATAGATTATACAGGCCGGCATGGCTAAGCTTTTCCCTGAAGCTGTTTATATGATTGGATTTTAACGCTTCCCCACTGCAAATAACCCTTTTTAGCGATGAACAGCCATTGCTTTCAAGATCAGTAAGGAACACATCCAGCATAGAAGGCACAAAGTGAATGGTGGTAATAGCTTCCCTTTCTATTACTTCTTTAAGATAACGGTTGTCGCGGTGTCCATCCGGCACTGCTACTACTAGCCGGGCTCCGGTGCATAAAGGCCATAAAAACTCCCATACCGATACATCAAAACAAAAAGTTGTTTTCTGCAGCACCCGGTCGCCTTCCTGTAAACGGAAATATTCCTGCATCCAGCAAATACGGTTTACGATCGCAGCATGTTCGATCATTACTCCTTTTGGCCGGCCGGTGGAGCCGGATGTATAGATCACATAAGCCAGGTTGCGGGGCTCAGGACCGGTATCAATGTTTTCAGCCGGCATAGACTGCACCTCGCTCCATTCAGCGATCAAATTTAAGATCTCCACGCCTGCTATATTTTCCATGAAGGGCACAGCGCCATCTGTTATTACCAGCTTTGCTCCGGTATCCTGCAAAATATAGCGGATACGTTCTTCAGGATAAAGCGGATCAACCGGTACATAGGCGGCTCCTGCCTTGAGGATAGCAATAATAGCTATCACCATTTCCATAGATCTTTCCAGGCATACCGGCACAAGCGTTTCTGCAGTTACTCCCTTCTGCATTAACAGCCTGGCTAACTGGTTGGCCGCCCTATCCAATGCTGCGTAAGTTAAGCGCTCCTCTTTAAATACAAGGGCCACGGCATCCGGGGTACGCTTTGCCTGCAGCTCCAGTAAATGCTTAAGGGTTAGGCCGGGAGGATAAACCCGGTTTGTATCATTAAAACCGTTCAATAGCACTTGCTCCTCCTCCCCGCTTAAATATTCAAGCTCCTGCAGCGGTATGTGCGGGTAAGTAATGATGGCCTGCAGCCATTGTTTGAAATGAGCCGCCATATTTTCAATACGCCGGGGTCCAAACAATTCCTTATTATATACAATAGATAGCTGTAACCCATTTTCTTTTTCCTGGAAATCATAGGTCAGGTCAAACATGCTTACCTTACTGCGCAGTAATTCCTGCGATTCCAGCGCTATACTTGTATTGATGTTATTTTCATCTTCCTTTTTTTCATAAATGATCATCAGATCAAAGAGCGGATTCCGGCTGCGGTCCCCGGCAATATTCAGGTCTTCTATCAGCAGATCAAATGGATATTGCTCGTGTTCCAATCCATCCAGCACTACCTGCTTCACCTGCCGGAGTAATTCATAAAAAGTGTTCTCACCGGAAAACCTGCTGCGGAATACGACTGTGTTCACATATAACCCGACCTGCTGTTCCAGATCGGCATGCGCCCTGCCGCTGACCGGCGTTCCTATCATAAGATCCTGCTGGCCGGTATAGCGAAAAAAGATACCACTCAGCGCGGCAACCAACACTGCAAAAATATTTGTACCTGCCTCCAGGCCAATAGCGGTTAAACTGTTCTTTAACTCCTGGTCCAGCCAAACTTCTTTGCTGCTGCCTTCATACCGCCTGACCGCCGGCCTTGGATAATCGGTTGGCAGATCCAGCACCGGCAGGTCACCATCCATTTGCTTATTCCAATAAGCGCGATGGCTACCGGCGCCCATTTCCTGCAATGCCTGCCGTTGCCATGCGGTATAATGCCGGTACTGGACCGGCAGCTGCGGCCACCTTGAATGCTGCTGCGTGAGGTTTTGCTCATACAACCATTGCATCTCATTCAACAACAGCTTCATAGACCAGCCATCTGCAATAATGTGATGCACATTGAAACAAAACATGTATTCCTCATTGCTGCAATAGATCAATTTAATGCGGAACAGCGGTCCCTTCTCCAGATCAAATACATAACTGGCCTCTTCCTCCAAACAATCCGACAATAGTGTTTGCTGCCGGTCCGCATCCTCAAGATGTACATATAAAACCGGGGAAGGCAATGTTCCTTTGTTACAGATGCGCTGTTTTATTTCCCCGTTCAATGAAAAGAACACGGTACGCAGGCTTTCATGTTTGTCCATCAGCTGCTGTACCGCTTTTTCCAGCATCCGGGGCTCGGGGGCTCCTTTAAACCCGGATATAGATAGTGTGTTATAGGCGCTTTTGCCCTCTTCCAGCTGGTGTATGATCCATAACCGCCGCTGGGCATATGAAACATTGTAGTATTCCTGATCCTCTATAAGCGGAATATTACTGTACTTTTTATAGGAATAACCCTTGAGCGCATTAATGATATCAACCTTTCTATCCCTGATCTGCTCCAGTATATCTGATGACAGCTGCTGCCGTGCGCCGCTTATTTTCAACTGCTCACCGGCCAGCTGCATATGGATATCAGCTGCATGCAGCTGCGCTATAAACTCAAATATGTTATCAGATTGTACCGTTTTCATCTTTCAAAGCGTAAGTGTAAAGCGCATGGGTGATCATTTCCAGGATCTCCCGGCCGTAATTGAAAATAAAGAAATGGCCGCCGGGCAGCTTGCGGAACGTTACCGTAGCAAAGGTTTCCAGCTGCCAGGGTTTTATTTTTTCGTCTGCTATGCTTTCTTCACTGCCGGTTATAACGGTAATGGGCAGATCCAGCTGCGCAGGTTCCTCATAGCGGAAACTTTCCACCGCCTGAAAATCTGCTCTTATAATAGGCAGGAACAGGTCCAGCAGCTTATGATCTTTGAGCACTATGTCCGGCATACCGCCCATTTGCTGCAGGTCTGCCACCAGCTCGTCCTGTGGCATCAGGTGCCGTATCTTCCTGTTGAACAGAATGGAAGGGGCGCCTTTCCCGGTCAGGAACAGGTGCAATGGTGCATTCAGCTTTTCCTGCGCTATCCTTTTGGCCAGCAGGTAACATAAAAGGGCGCCCATGCTATGCCCGTACAAGGCGTAGGGCTGGCTCAGGCGGGGTCTTATCTGCGCCATAATATCCTCTACCATTGCATGCAGGTCCGTAAGCAGGGGTTCTGAATAGCGTGTGCCCCTGCCCGGTAGCTCCAGCGGTATAATGGTTAAGGCTTCCGGGGCCAGCTCTGTAAACCGGTAATAGGCGGTTTTACTGCCGCCTGCAAAGGGAAGACAGAATAAATTGATACGCAGCATATACTTATTGTAAGGAAAACGTACGGTCCGTTCTTTGATCTGACAGTACCTTGCCGTAACCAAATTTTATAATACGGTCGCAGCAATGGTAAAAATCATCATCGTGCGTAATGGCTACAATGGTTTTTCCTTCTGCTTTGAGATTGGATAACAGAATTTCATAAAAGTAGTGGCGGAAAGCTGGGTCCTGCTCTGCGGCCCATTCATCCAGCATTATAAACGGGTTCTCTTCCAGCAGGGCATAGATCAGCGCCAGGCGTTTTTGCTGGCCTTTTGACAAATGAGTGTCCAGCATATTACGCTTATCATCCATCCTTAAAATGCCATTGAGCTTCAATAAGGTTATCAGCCCTGCCAGCCGTTCATTTTCCGGGTTCATATCAAACCCATCATAATTTTCACCAAACAGGTAGCCATTGGTGTAAATGGCCGACATACGGTTGCGGTACACTGCCCTGTTATCTTCTGTTACCGGTATATTATTCAGGTAAATAGTGCCTTCCGACGGGCGGTACAAACCGGTGAGCAAATAGGCAAAGGTAGTTTTGCCACTGCCGTTACCACCTGCTATAAATACGGTTTCATGCTCTTTTATTTCCAGGTTCAGAGGGCCCAGCACAAAGTTGCGCTGTTCCCGGGTGTCAAAGTATTCAAACTTCACCTGTTCAAAACGGATACTGCGGAAAGGTCCAAAGTTGTCTGTTTGCGCTGCGGTGGTTTCCTGTGTAATGTGGGCCTTTACCCTGGCGTTAAACTCATCCAGCCTTTGCAGCGCTATCTTCACATTCGTATAGGTGGGCACCAGGGTAATAAGCACTGCTACAGGGCCCATCAGGTACAGGATGGTGATGAGAAAGGCGGTTACATTTTGCTGGTCCAGGCTGAACATGCGGGGCAGCAGGAACATAATGGCGCCCAAGGTCAGGTACCAGCTATAATTGCCGGTAAGCTCATTATCCAGGTAACGGGTGCTGGCTTTAATACTCAGCGCTTTGCTTTCGTTAATGTTCTTTTCCAGGAAACCGGTGTGAATATTTTCATTGCGGGTAAAACGCATTTTTGTTTCCCTGAATCCGCCCAGCAGATCGCCCAGGTATTTCCAGAAATTGTTCTGCATATTCCTGATCTGGTTCAGCTGCTTTTCCACACTCCGGTTCCTGACCAGGTAAAATACCAGCAAACCCGCCATCATCAGCATGATCAATGTTGCGCCAACAACCGACATTAAAAACAGGTACACAAAACAACAGGCTACTGTTATCAGCGCATTCATCATGTTCATGAACACCTCCGGCAGGTTGCTAAGCATATTAATATCGCCCATGGCCGTAAACACCTTTTCATTGCCCAGCTTTTCAAACTCCTGGTAATTGGCATGCTTCAGCTTCCGCAGAATGGAGATCTGCAGGTCTGAACGTATATCCGTAGTAAGATTAACCATGTAGGTGTGAAACACCTTACTTACGATCAATGACACGGTTACCAATGCCAGGAACAGCAACCAGTCGTACCCGGGCAGGAAAGGCAATGGAGTGTGCGTGATGGTTTTATTGATAAACATCAGCAAGCCTGTATTCAGCAAACCGTTAAAGATGCTCAATATTGCCAGAAACAGGTAAAATGATCTTGACCTGCCAAAAAGGATTTTCAGAAATTCCAATACAATAAATTGAGAAGAATGAGTGAATAATTAAACGGTTCAGAGGATCACCTCTTCCATATCCGGAAGGCCTTTGCGGCCACTGAGAGTGCTGATATTCTTCAACAGCAGGGTGTTTTCTATTTCTGCGGCCAGCTTTTCCACTGTAGGGTTCCGGAAGATAGCCGCCACATTAATATCTGCGTCCAGCTCTTTCTGCAGTCTGAAAACCACCTGCACTGCTTTAAGCGAATGACCGCCCAGATCAAAGAAATTATCTTTAATGCTTACCTGCTCTCTCCCTAATGTTTCTTCCCAGATGGCGCAGAATTTTTTCTGCAGTTCCGTAGACGGCGCTACGTAAGCATTATGCGGGGTGCTGATCCTGGTGGGGTCCGGCAATGCGGCCTTATCTATTTTACCATTGATGGTGAGCGGAAACCTGTCCAGCATTATAAAATAGGCCGGGATCATGTAATCAGGCAGCCACTTTTCCAGGTGGGCTTTCATCTGGTGCTGGGCAACCGGCTGTTTCAGCACCAGGTAAGCGGCCAGGTAAGGTTCCTGCTGCGCATCTTTCCGGTCTGTTACATACGCTTCGCTTACTTCCGGATGTTTCAACAGCAGTTGTTCTATTTCTCCCAGCTCAATCCTGTGGGCCCTTATTTTTACCTGCCTGTCTTTACGGCCCAAACATACCAGCTCATTATTTTCCAGGCGGCGGCCCATATCACCTGTTCTGAAAACTTTTAATCCCTGCAGGGCAGGCACCTCTACAAATTTTTCTTCCGTTAGTTCCGGGCGGTTCAGGTAACCACGCCCCAGGCCTGCGCCGGCTATACATATTTCACCGGCTACGCCTTCAGGCACCGGCCGTAACTTATCATCCAGCAAAAATATTCCGTTGTTCAGCAAAGGCTGCCCGATAGGCAATATTGCTTTTTCTTTCAGCTGCGTTATATCAGTTACTTTGTAACAGCAGTTATCTACCGCACATTCTGTTAACCCATATTCATTCAACAGCAGCGGCGGTTCCTGTTCCGGACCGTATAATTCAAACAGGGACAAGGCCAACGGCTGCGGCAGCACTTCTCCGCCTATCAGCCAATAATGCACCGGTGTATCGCCGCCCGGGAAACAGCTCACTAACAGCTGTAAGAAAGAAGGCGTACCATCTGTAAGCGTTATCTGATGCCGGCTATAATATTCCCATAAACCGGTACCTGATCTTTTAACATCATCCGGCACTATATACAGGCTATGGCCGTTTAACAGCGCCAGGAAAACCTGTTTTCCAAAGGGATCAAATACTACCGGCGCAATGGCGGCCATGCGTAAAGGATGCTCAGCACTCAGCGCTAATAAATGATTAAGGCCATTGGTCAGGTTCACCAGTGAATGATGTTCTATGAGGCTGCCTTTGGGCTGCCCGGTGGTGCCGGATGTATAGATACAGCAAGCCAGGTCGTTTGCCGCGATATTGCCGGCAAGATCTTCAGTGCCGGTTTTCAGCAGATCCAGCTCCAGGTCGGCTGCAAACACATTGCCCTCATAATCTTCCAGCTTCATTAAGTGATCGGATTGTGTAATGATCACTTTGGGAAGCGCATCGCGGAGAATGTATTGCAGGCGCTCTGCCGGATGCGCAGGATCCAGTGGCAGGTAAGCGGCGCCGGCTTTTAAAACCGCCAAAATACTCAGCACTGTATGGTCCGATTTATCCAGCAGGATAGCGATCTTATCATCTGCAGCAATGTTATAGGTTTCGCGTAAATGCGCTGCCAGCTGGTTACTTTTTGCATGCAGCTGCTGGTAGGTCCAGCTACGGCCTTCATACCACAATGCCTGTCTTTCGCCAAAAGCGGCAGCACTCTGCTGCCACCGGCTTACCAGCGTATCTTCTGCTGTGTGATCTGTCATTGCCAGTTTGGCCATGCGTGCGCCGGCCTGCAGTTTTTCCAGCTCAGCGCTGTCTGCCAGGGAAAAATCATCTATTGCCTGCAGTGGCTCCCGCAGGCAGGATAACAGCAGCTGTTGCAGGTGTATCCCCATGTTATTGGCAAAATGCGCAGTATACAGGGCGCTGTTAAATACCAGCTTTAAAGTAATGTCGTTATCCGATTCATAAAAATCAAAGGTGAGGTCAAACCGGCTGATGTCTGTATCCAATGGGTAATCATCCACTTCAATACCCTCCATAATCAGCTCATTACCCTGCCCCCCGACATGCTGATATACCGCCATAATATCAAACAGGGCAGAACGGCTGGCATCCCGTTCCAGGTTCAGCTCATCTATCAGCAGGTCCAGCGGAAAATCTTTATGCTTATTCGCATTGGCAACTACCTTCTTTACTTTTTCCAGCAGGCTTATAAAAGTATCTGCCGGGGATACGGATGTCCGGAGCGGCAGTGTATTCACATAAAAGCCTACCTGGTTTTCCAGGTCATAATGCCCTCTTTCCGTAACGGTAGCGCCTACTACTATTTCCTGTTGTGCAGCGTAGCGGTATAACAGGATGTTAAGCGCGGCAAACAGGGTCATGAAGGTAGTGGCATCCTGCTGTTTACCCAATTCTCTAAGCTGCTGCTGTACGGTGCTGTCAATGGTAAAGAACAGTGTTTCCCCCCGGAAGGTTTGCACAGCGGGCCGTGGTTTATCTGTAGGCAGGTTCAGCACCGGTATTTCACCGGCAAACTGCTGCAGCCAATACTGGCGGTGTTCCTGAAAAACTTCTTTCTTTGTTTGCTGCAACTGCCAGGCGGTATAATCTTTATACTGTATGTTCAACGGCGGCATGATCACGGGCTGCCCGTTATTGCAGGCATTGTAAACATGCAGCAGCTCGCGGATAATTATCTCGCTCGACCAACCATCGGAAATAATATGGTGTAGCGTAAAGCTGAATATAAATTTGTTTGTTTCCAGCTGTATAAGCTGCGCCAGTATGATAGGCCCTTTAAAAAGATCAAATCGTGTGTCCACCACTTTTTCTACCAGCCGGCGGGCCAGCTCATAACGGTTTGCTTCCCGGCTGATGTCCTGAAACTTCATGCGAAAGCCGGAGGCTCCGGGGTCCAGCACTTTTTGCCGGGGTGTGCCATCGATGGTCAGCAGTACAGTGCGCAGGCTTTCATGGCGGCGTATCAGCGCATCAAATGCTGTTTCCAGCGCTATGATGTTCAAATGCCCGTTCAGCACATAGGTAGTGGGAATGTTGTATACATTGCCTTCTACCAGGAAATTCAGGATCCACAATCTCTTCTGTGCAAAGGAAACATTGTAGTGTTCCTGCTCTTCCAGGGGCTGGATCTGTTCAAACACTACTTCCTGCAGCTGCTCATCCTGCGGCAGCAGGGTATCAATATATGCCGACAGATCTTTCACCGTGTAGTAGTCGAAGAACAGCTCAAATTCAATAGTTACGCCCAGCTCTTTTTCAATCCTGTTCACGATCTGAATGCCAATGAGCGAATGGCCGCCCACTTCAAAAAAATCGTCTGTGATGCTGATGCTGTCTGACTTTAATACCTCCTGCCATATATTCAGCATTTTTCTTTCCGTCGGCGTCAACTGGTCCGGTTTTGCGGGTACGGCCTGTAAGGGTTGCGTTGCTTTGCCGGTAAGGAAGTAGGGATTAATAAATGCGCCGGGATCAAAAGGCACTATTGCTACGTTAGCACTGTTAAGCTGCAGGGTGTAATAAAATGCAGCTATACCCTCTTTTACTTTTATAGGCTGCAGGCTCAGTACAGGCATTTCCTGAATAACCGGCTCATCGCGCCCGGTATCCCAGCCAGGCCAGTTAATGGCCCGGTAATAAGTGCTGCCTGCGGCTGAGCGGTACAACGCATAGGCATCTTCAAAGGCATTGGCAACTGTATACGCTGTGCTGTATTTTTTAGGCACCAGCGCATTCAGTGAGGAGCATAATACAAAGAATTGCGGTTCCAGCTCCTGCAGCTGCTCATCCAGCAGCACGGTGCCCAGCACCTTTGCGGCCAGGGCCTGCCTGAAACTGTTTTGTGTAAGCTGATCAAAAGGAATGTTCTCTATTGCCAGTCCGGCAGCATGCAATACACCATCCACCTGCTGATACCTACTTTTAATGCTATTGATCGCGGTTTGCAAAGCGGCTGCATCACTGATGTCCATGGCATGATACTCTACCCTGGCGTCCAGCTTTTCCAGTGCTGTTAAAGCCTTTATTCTTTCCTGTATGGCCGGGTCCTCATTGACACTGGTTAGTATATTCTTCCAAAGGCGTTTATGCGGCAACGTTGTTCTGCCCAGCACAATAAAATTGCTTCGTTTCTGGCGTGCTATGGACAGGCTAAGGGCCAGGCCTATGCCTGTGGCCCCACCGGTTACCAGGTAAGTGCCATTTTCCGGGAACCATTCTATTTCTTCATAATCCGGCAGCAATGTTTCTGCACGGCCCAGCTGCGCTACATAACGTTTATTGTTGCGATAGGCGCTGTAACCGATGCCGGTGACCGTTTGCAGCTCCTGCAAAATAACAGGCAGGTACTGCGCTGCGGTACTGTCCAGGTCCAGGCTGCGGATATTCAGCCAGGGATGCTCTGCCTGTATGCCTTTGAGCAGCGCGGTATGCATGGCCTGGAAAGGATTAGCGGGATCAGCCGGCATTACCTGGCAGGCATTTACGGTGGTTAACAGCAGGCTGCATCCTTTATCTGAGAACAGGTGGCTGGCTGCTCTCAGCACATTGAACAGCATATATACACCGCTCATAGCCTGTTCCATTTGTGCTGATAAGGCTCCATTGATGTTATCTGCATCGGATAAACAGATAATACCATTCAGCTGCCCGGCATTTTGCAGCAGCTGTATTATATCGCTTTCACTTGTTGCGGTGGTGAGCTCCAGGAAATGGATATTATTCTGCTGTGCCATCAGCTGCTGTTTAAGCTCCTGTGCCAGCGGATGGCCGGCGGGTGCGGCCAGCAGCAGGTTGCGGCCTGTAAATATTTGCTGGTCCGGTGGTAATGCATCCTCTACCCACTGAAAATTATAACACCAATCCTTCACTTTATCAAAACGGAGATCTTCTCCCAGCCAGCAGCGTTCCCGGTCAAAGCGGTAAGCCGGCAGCTCTGTTCTGTTGCTGGAAGCGTAGGGCCATAAGGCGGCCATATTAACCGGCACCTGCAGCTGGAATAAGGTGGCCAGGCAGGTAAGGATATTATCCTTATGCCCGGTGGCCAGGGGCACCACTTTAAATTGGGCGTCTGCAGGCGGCATTTTGTTTATCTGCCGCGAAATATCACCAACAGGCCCCATTTCCATGAATGCTACCCGTTCGGTTTTAAAACGGTTCAGCAGCGTGGCTGTACGCTTTTCCAGCTCCTGGTCCTGCCCCGGCGTATATTGTAATACGGCCTGCACGGCTTCTTCCAGCGGTGTGGCGGCAGTGATGGCGGCTATTACTATTTTACCAACATCGCTCCCTGCCATGGTGGTGATATGAACACCGGCATGCGCCAGTAATTTATACAGGCTATACTGGAAAGCAAATTGCTGAAAGTATGGATTACCCGCCTGCTCTCCGGCCAGGACTGCACATTGCTGATAAAATTCAGCAAATACAGGATGTACCGCATATGCCTGCGCCAGCTCAGGATAGGCTTCAGACCAGTCTGAGAACAGGCATACCTGTTTAGGATAATCTTCAGGAGAAGAAGGCAGCAGCGCTGCATCTGAAAGGGATTGGAGGGAGAGCTCGAGCTCTTTGGCAGTGCCGCCCCATACTACAAGCCGGTATTTATGATGCTTTCTGCCTACGGCCAGCGTATAGCTTACATCTTCCGGTAAAAGCGAGGGCTGTTCTCCCAGCTGCTGCAGCAGCGCCTGCATATTTTCTTTCAGGGAAACCTGCGTTTGGGCAGATAACAGTAAAGGATATACGTCTTTTACAGCAGGCCTGTTACTGCTATCGCGTGCCGGCGCTTCCGTTACCACCACATGGCAGTTGGTGCCGGTTAACCCAAAGGAGCTTACACCGGCTATGCGCCGGCTGCAGCTGTCCGGCAAGGCCCAGGGACGTAGTGTATCATTAATATATACCGGTGAGTTTGCAAAATCTATAAAAGGATTGGGCTCATTAAAATGCAGGGTGGGAAACAGCTGCTGCTGTTTTAATGACAGCACTGCCTTCACCAACCCGGCCAGCCCGGCTACACAGTCCGTATGCCCTATATTGGATTTAACGGCAGATACGGCGCAAAAATGTTTCTTATCCGTAAAGCGGGCAAAGGCCTGGCCCATCCCTTCTATTTCAATCGGATCGCCCAGCTTTGTACCCGTACCATGCGCTTCAATATAAGTGATCTCCCGCGGATCAACCCCTGCCTTTTCCCATGCTTCCACAATCACTTCTGCCTGGGCGATGCTGCTGGGGGCTGTAAGGCTGCCGGATAAATTAGCATCCTGGTTCACGGCAGCTCCTTTAATTACGGCATGAATAATATCACGGTCAGCCAGTGCGGCTTCCAAAGGTTTCAGTAATAAGCATACGGCGCCTTCACCGGCGCTGGTACCATCTGCCCCGGCCGAAAAAGTACGGGCTTTGCCACCCGGCGATATAATGCCGAGATGATCGATGCTGCTTTTCTTACGGGGAAACAGGTTAATGCTTACGGCGCCTACCAGCGCGGTATCACATTCACCCGCAGCCAGATCGTTGCAGGCCTGGTGCAGGGCCACCAGGGAAGAGGAGCAGGTAGTATCCACCATCACTGCCTTTTGGCGCAGGTTAAAGAAGCGGGCTACACGGCCTGCCATAATGCTGCTCATGTTACCGGTGTACAGGGTAGGTTCTATTTCACGGGCCAGCTCATAATACTGCAGCAGGGTATCGCCTATATACACCCCGGTGCGGGTGTTATTAAAGTGCTCATAGTTATAACCGGCATTTTCAAATGCTTCATACGCAATTTCCATCAGGATCCGTTGCTCCGGCGACATATTACGCGCCTCTGAGCGTGAGATGCCAAAAAAGGCAGGATCAAAAAGGTCAATATCCTCCAGGTAGCCCAGCAGCTGGTATGTTTCTTTCAGGGAAAGGTTCGTGTTCTTTTTACGCCTGACAGATATTTCCCTTACGCTATCGCGCCCGCCTGCCAGGTTTTCCTGAAACTCCCGGAGTGTAGCGGCTTCCGGCATCCTGATGCCTATACCTATAATTGCGATATCCATGGTATTAATATTTAAATGTCTTAGAAATCTATTACCGCTACGGCGGGTGCATTGCCGGTCATGTTACCGGTGCCTGGCTGCAGCAAGCCGGCCTGCTGCCGGATGGTGGGGTGATCGAACAAAGCGCTGATCCTGAGCTGTACATTAAAGGACTGGCGTATTAAATCGTATAGCCGTACTATTTTGAGCGAGTTGCCGCCCATTGCAAAAAAGTTATCGCAAACGCCCACCTGCTGCAGGTCCAGCGTTTCTTTCCAGAGATCCAGCAAACGCGCTTCCATATTATTCTCCGGCAATACCGGCGGGCCGGCATCATAGGTGGCCTCTGAGGGCGCAGGCAGCTCCTGGCGGCTTATTTTACCGTTTACATTCAGGGGCATTTTTTCCAGTGGTATGCAATAAGCCGGTACCATAAAAGCCGGCAGGGTTTGTAACAGGTGCCCGCGCATTGTTACCGCAGGTATGGGCGTGGTGCTTGTATAATAACATGCCAGCTCATAGTGGCCTTCCTTATCCGGCACGGCTATTACAACTGTGGCTGTAATGCCCGGGTATAACAAGGCAGCGGCCTCTATTTCTGCGGGTTCTATGCGGTACCCTCTCACCTTCAGCTGGTCATCCGCGCGGCCCAGGTACTCAAGCTCTCCATCTTCCATCCAGCGTGCCAGATCGCCGCTGCGGTATAAGCGGTTACCTGTTCCATATGGATCGCTGATAAACCGCTCACTTGTCAGCGCAGTGCGGTTCAAATATCCATTGCCCACACCGGCGCCGCCTATAAATATTTCCCCGGTAGCATTTACCGGCTGAAAATGCAAGGCGGTATCCAAAACATAGAGCTGTGTATTGTGAATGGGCCGGCCAATGGAAGTTACTTCTGCGGATTTACGTATATCCTTCACCGTGCACCCTACCGTGGTTTCAGTAGGCCCGTATTCATTAAAGATACGGATGGCCGGATTCAAGCTTTTCAGCAGCCGGATCTGCGACTCACGAATGGCCTCACCACCCAGGATCACGGTTTGTATGTTGCAATGCCCGGGCGTGAGGCCGGCCAGCAGGTCGATGTGTGAAGGGGTTAGCTTCAGGGTATTTATTTCCTCCTGCTGTTCAAAAAGATAGAATAACAAGTCAGCTGTTTTTGCTTCGCTGTCAAACAGCACCAGCTTATCGCCACGGAGCAGGCCCGAAAACAGCGCGGTAATGCTCAGGTCAAAAGAAAGGGAAGTGAACAGGCCAAAACAATGGCCTGTTTCATTGCTGAAATAATAAGTATTGGCCCATTCCAGGTAGTTAACAAGGCTCGACATATTGATGCCAACCCCTTTTGGCTGCCCGGTGGAACCGGAGGTATACAGCACATAAGCCAGCCGGTCATTTACTGGAGTAACGGGCGCAGGCAGGTTATCTGTTCCTGTTGTATCCAGCAGGTCCATGGCTATCACTTCATGCTCATAATATTCACTCAGCGCAAATAAATTATCCGAGGTGGTAAGGAGTAAGTGGATATCTGCATCCTTCAGCAAAAATTGCTTACGGTCCGCCGGCAATGCCATATCAACAGGTAAAAAGGCGGCGCCGGCTTTGAGGATGCCCCATACAGCCAGCACCATCAGCTCTGTTCTTTCCAGCATAATGCCTACCAGCTTTCCTTCCCCTGCCTGGTAATGCTGCTGCAGGTAGCCGGCCAGCACTGTGCTCCGCCGCCGGAGCTCAGCGTATGTGAGCTCTTTTTGTTTATAAACCAGGGCTACCTGGTTTGGGTGCGCGGCAGCCTGCGCTTCAAACCTGTCAATAAGAGCGGTTACCGGGTAGGTTACAAGACTGCCTTTGCCCAAAGCAATCAGCTGCTGTTTTTCCTGCGGCGGTGTTATGTCCAGCGCTGCGATCACCGCATCCGGATGCGCCAGCACTTCTTTCAACAGCCATTCCCACTGCAGCAGGATGCGTTCCATAAACCCGGGTATATATACCTCACCGTTATAGTCTAAGCGTATAGTAAGGCTGCTGCCTGGTATAAAGCGGATATTAAGATCATAATGGGGCTTTTCAAAGATATGCGGTTCATAGATCTCCGGCAGATCATTTGCGGTGGCCTCCCCGCTGCTTAGCTGCTGTTCTGTTGAAGGATAGTTATCAAACAGCATAATATGATCTATCAATGCCGGCAAACCGCTTAATGCCTGTGTTTCGGCCAGGCTCTGGTAATGATAAGGCTCGCTTTCCAGGGCCTGCTGCTGTACCTCTTTTAAAAGCTGTGATACAGTGGTATTGCTGCTGAACCGGATCCTTACCGGTATGGTGTTAATGAAAAGCCCAACAATACTATCTGAGCCTGGAATGGCCAGGGGCCGGCCGGATACTACGCTGCCAAAGACAATATCCTTTGTGTTATTATACCTGGCCAGCAGTATGCCCCATATACATTGCATTATGGTATTCAGTGTTACCTGGCACCTGGCGGCCAGCTGGCTCAGTCCTGCTGTAACAGCAATATCCAGCTGCAGCTCCTGTGTATTTTTTTTGCCGGCTGCGGTGGTCAGTTTCTTTCCCGGCAAAGCCGTGGCCTTTTCAAAAGCCGATAAATACTGCTGCCAGTAAGCTTTTGCGGCTGCCTTGTCCTGCTCTTCTATCCATTTAATGTAAGTGTTATATGGCAGCGCCGGCGGCAGATCAATATGCGTACCTTCCTGCAGGCTATTATAAATGTGGTAGTACTCGCGGATCAGGATACCTTCACACCAGGCGTCCATCAACAGGTGGTGATGCGTCCACACAAACTCATACTCATCTGATGATAACCGGAAAATGGCTACCCGCAGCAGCGGGCCGGTGGCCAGCTCAAAAGCCTGCTGCTGGTCCTTTCTTTTAAAATCCTGCAGGTAGGTCTGCTGATCGTTCCTTTCACGCAGGTCTTCAAACAAACAACCCGCTTCCTGCTGCTTTAATACTACCTGCACCGGTCTTTTAAGCCCTTCGTACAGGAACACGGTGCGTAAAATATTATGACGGCTGCTGAGATGCTCTATGCTGGCCTTTACCAGCGCGGGGCGCAGCTTAGGCGATTTTACGCGGTAAGAGAGCTGCTGGATATAGGCCGGTGCATCGTTATACAAACAGGAGAACAGAATGCCTTCCTGCATGGGTGAAAGCGGGTAAAGGTCCTGCACAGCATACTGCCCGCAAATAGCAGCCAGGTCCTGCTCACTGATCTGCTTATAGCTAAGGTCCGCAGGTGTAAGCGTTACCTGCTCCCTGGCGGCTGCATAGGTTATAAGCTCCTGTAAGCGCTGCTGCAGCTGGTCAAAGAACAATGGTATGGCAGCGGTATTGCCTGCCCGGCTTTCCAGGCCCACATGCAGCTGGCCTTCTGTAATAACGGCTGTTATTTCCAGCGCATATGGAGAAGGGGCTGACACATCGTGCTCCCGGCCGTGCGGCTCATCTGAAAGACTAAAAACGCCATTGGATGCATCTGCATTAAAGTGGCCCAGGTAATTAAAAAGCAGCGGCACTTTCACATCAGCTGATAAATGATCATCTGCCAGGTATCTGAGCACACCATATCCAACACCTTTAGCCGGCACTTTACGGATCGCTTCTTTTACCGTGATAACGGCATCTTTCAGATCATGAACACTGCTGAGGTCAAACACTACAGGATAAAGGCTGGTAAACCAGCCAACCGTGCGGCTCACATCCATACCAGGCATCACCGGTTCGCGGCCATGCCCTTCCAGCATAACAGCGGTAACAGGTGTTTGCCAAACATCTTTAGAGGCCAGGGCTACAGCCGCAAGCAGCAGATCCTGCACTTCCGTATTAAAGCTTCTGTTGGCCCTTCCGGTAAGCAGTGAAGTGTGCACACGGTCCAGCGAAAAGGTAAAACGCTGTGTTTCTGCCAGCTGTGGCTGTACAGGTATTGAAAGCTGTTGAATGGCCTGCAATTGCGCCTGCCAGTATGGCTTTTCTTTTAAAGCTGCCGGGCTGCCGGCATACGCTGCCAGCTGCGCTGCCCAAAATTTATAGGCATCTGTTTTAAGCGGCAGCTGCAAAGGAAGGCCTGCTTCATACTGCTCATCCAGTGCTGCCAGGTCTTCCAGCAATATGCGGAATGATACCGCATCCATTACCAGGTGATGTACGATGATCAGCAGGCGGCTGCCATCTTTTACGTGAAAAAGTCCCAGCTGCATAAGCGGCCCTTCTTCCAGCTGTATGCTGCGCTGCAGCTCATCTGCGGCTGCACTGAACAGATCTGCCGTATCATCTTTTTCCTGCCAGTCGAACACCTGCAAGCCGGGTATAACCGTGATATCCCGGTTCAGCTGGATCCATTCCCCGTGCTGTTGCCTGAAAACAATACGCAGCGCATCATGATGATTCAGCAGGGACGTGAAAAGCGTTGTTATCTTTTCCGGGGCAACCCGGGTATTATATCGTAACAGTACCGATTGATTGTAGTGATGCGGCGCCCGTGCATGTACGGCAAAAAATTCCCGCTGCACCGGCGTAAGAGGCAGCCCACCGGTTACCGGCTGCTGATCCGGCACTCTTTCCAGCGCTTTTATTACCAGCGCCAGCTCCTCAATAGTTGGGTATTGAAAAACATCCCTTACCTCCATTTTATATCCCAGGCCATGCAGCTGGGAAGCCATCTGTATGGCCTTAATAGAATCGCCGCCATTCAGGAAAAAGTTGTTCCGTATACCGGCAGCCGGCATACCCAGCACCTGTTGCCATATGCCAGCCAGCAGCTGCTGCATGGGTGTTACCGCGGGCGTATATACTTGTCCGTTATCATTACCTTCAGCCCAAGGATCAGGCAGGGCCTGTTTATTTATCTTACCGTTAACAGTAAGGGGCATTTGTTTCATGATACGGTAATAGGCGGGCAGCATATAGGCGGGTAAATACTGCTCCAGCGCCGCCTTTACTGCGGCCGCATCCAGGTGCGGATTACCCGTCCAGTAGGCTGCTATTACATTCCGGCCATCTCTTTCCCGGGTAACAGCTACGGCTTCTTTAATGCCGGGGATCCTTTGCATGGCAGCTTCCACATCGCCCAGCTCAATACGGTAGCCATTTACCTTTACCTGGTTATCCAGGCGGCCCATGCAAATAATGTTGCCGTCCGGCAGCCATTTGCCTATGTCCCCGGTCAGGTATAGCTTACCTGTAAATGCGCTGTAAGGGCTGTCAATAAATTTTTCTGCGGTCAGCTCCGGGCGGTTCAAATAACCACGCCCAACGCCTTTCCCAAGTATCCCAATTTGGCCATAGCTGCCCACCGGCACCATCCGGTTATCTGCATCCAGGATCAGCACCTGGTTATTGGGCAAGGGCCGGCCAATGGGCACCGGCGCATCTTCCTGCAAGGTATCGGGATTCAACAGACAGCAGATGTTATCCACACAGCATTCTGTTAACCCATATTCATTAATAACAGCTATCTGTTGTTCATTTGCGGTAAAGAAATCATATAACCGTAACAGTGGTGCTGCCTTTAATTTTTCGCCGCCTATCATAAAATAGCGGAGCTGCAACGGTAATGCCGGCAGGTCATCTACCAGGATATTTAATAACGAGGGGGTACCGTCGGTCAGCTCAATGTGATGATGGCTGTAAAAGCTCCACAGGTCGGTGGCGCTGCGTTTTACCGCATCCGGTACTATATGCAGGGTATGCCCCTGCAGCAGCGCCAGGAAAAACTGCTTCCAGAATGGATCAAACACGGTGGCAGCTACTGCCGCCATTTGCATATGCGGGGCTGAGGGGAAAAAGGTATTACATAAACCGCTCACCAGGTTCACTACCGCTTCCTGGGTTATCATGGCTCCTTTCGGGATCCCCGTAGTGCCGGAGGTATAAAGTATATAAGCCAGGTTTTGCGGGGTTACCGATAGCGGAAGATTTCCCGCAGGCCCATTCAGCAGCTGCAGCTGTATATCCATCGCAAACACCGTTCCTTCATAGCCTTCCAGCAGCGCAAACTGTGCAGAGTGAGTGATGATAACAACAGGGCGTGCATCATCCAGTATGGTATGCAAGCGCTCCTGCGGAGATTGCGGGTCAATGATAAGGAACGCTGCGCCGGCCTTCAGGATGCCCATTACGGCAATACCTATATCCAGCGAGCGGTCTAATAATACGCCGATGATAGCATCTTCCTTAACACCATCCTGCTGTTTTAAATAGGCCGCCAGGCGGTTGGCCTGCTCATTCAACGCAGCATATGTTAAGGGCTCCTCGCCGTATTGCAGGGCTATTTGTCCGGGTGTTCTTTCCACCTGTTCTTCAAACAGGGCAGCCAACGTTTTATGCGGAAAGCTGACTGCATTTTCGTTGAACGCAAAGAAAACCTGGTTCCGTTCTGCGGTTGCCAGCAACTCCACTTTATCCAGGGGTACCTTTACGCTCAGGTGAGCATCCAGCTGCTGCAGCAAATGACTGTAACGGGCCAGAAAATCTTCTGCAGCCGCATTTTCTACCAGGTGTGCGCTATAACGCAGCGTGGCTTGCAGCTGCCCTTCTACTGTGGGTTCCAGCAGCAGCATCCATTTCACTTTCTTTTCATTCACACCGGCATCCTGTAAAGGTGCATAACGGAATCCTATACTATGGATCAGCGGCTCCTCAATATTGCGGTCTGCAAAACGGTTGCTCAGAACAAGATAGTCTGTACAGTCATATGTTCTGCTTTCCTGTACAGCAGCAGCAACCTCACGTATATAGCTGCCCATATCCTGTGCTGCATTTATGTGCAGGCTATGGAACAGCGGCATACAGGCATCTGCATCCCGCATAAGCGGGGAGTATACCAACAGCTGCCTTCCCCGGAAATATTTACCGGTAAGAAAGCCGAACATAGCCATATAGATCACATACTCGCTCAGCGCATTCCCTTTTCCCAGCCGGGAAACAGCCTTTACTGCGGCCTCCGGCAACATGCCTGTTGCCACGGCCTGTTGTGCATTGCCGGCGCCTGCATGGTAGAAAGCAGCGGGCAAAACCACATCCGCCAGTTTCTTATACCAGTATTCTTCCGCCAGTTTTTGCTGCATAGTTGGATCTGTCATACAGAAAGAATTGAGGCTTCCTTTTTATAAACGATCTCTTTTTCGCCAAACAGCCTTTCTGCATTGATCTGCATTTCCTTGCATACCTGCAGCAGCTTGTTGGATGCAATAATGGGAGAGGATTCTTCCGTGTACTTTAGCGACATAATATAATTGAGCCAGGGCTCCTGTCCCATGGCATATACATATACATCTTTCGGCTTAAAGCGGTACACCAGGTCAATACCTTCTTTAAAATTGCTTCCCCTTAACCTCCGTGAGTGATCTTTTTCCTTTGGCAGCGCTTCCGGCAGCAACGGGCCATAGAGCCAGGAAAGGGGTGCACCGTCGCACTCCATACCCAGGAACAAAACATCTATATCCCCGATCACCTGTTGTATATGCTCATATACTTTGGGTTCGTGATTACAGGAATCTGCAGCCAGCAGAATAGACAATTCATTATCCAGCCTTACATGGTGGCACATTTTTGTGCGGATGTCCAGGTCGGAATGCTCGCCCAGGAAGGGCAGGCCGGTAATAGTGCAGCCGGGCATCTCAACGGTATCCAGCTCGTCTATTTCTATCACATTATGAAAGCCCAGTTTATTAAGCATCATCTTTACACTGGGATCCTGCAGGGCGCCGGTGCCATTGCGCGGCACAATAATATACCTGATCTTATGCCGCAATTGTATCATGGTCTCTATCAGAATATGATCCTGATGGTTATGCGTGATCACTACATAATCTATTACATCCGGCAGATCTGAATAAGTGAACCGTGAAATGTGCGAGTTATATCCGTAGCTGATAACAGGATCGGAAAGAATGCTTACATTCTTTGATTCTATGAGGATACAGGCATGGCCAAAATACCGGGTACGGATGTAATCCCCTTCATATTTGGCATATACTTCGGGTGCATCGGTAGTAAAGAAGGTACGGAACAACGCATCATCTTCCTCCCGGATGCCCATTTTTTCTTTGATATAGCTATAAGAGTTGGGTTCCCGCTGCATGCGGAACAGTTCATCCAGCACAGGGCTGTTAAAAGGCATGCGTACATGCACCGTATCTGTAGTTGTTTCCAGCCTGGGCGTGCTCAGGATAAAGGGCCGGTCATCATCTTCCAGCAGGTAAAAAGAAATGCTCTGCAGCTCCGGTTTATAGAATTCACTTTTGTACAACAGCGATTCAAAGAAACGGAAAGAGGGCTGGTTATTAACATCATAAAACAGCTCTACATATCCTTTTAATATATCCGGCACCTTTTCATACAGCTCCTGCATAGATGCGCCGGTGGCTTCTGTTTTCAACAGCTTGCAAAGCTGCTGCACGGCTTTTGCAAATTCTATTAAGCGGCTGTTATTAGTAAGGGTGGCTTCTTTTAACTGTTTAACCTCTTCCTTACGGTTGCCATCATAATCCATGAACGGCCCACCCAGCAGCTTGGGATCTTTCACGGCTTCTGCATGGATCTGCGGGGCCAGTATATAGGAGTTCATGATCTTGATATGGCGGCCCAGTATGTTCATGGCTGCCGTGGCAGGAGATATCAGGTGCGGCCAGGCATACCACTGGTCAAACAGGGGTTCCGGCACAACATTACGTTTCAGGTAAACAAAATCGTTTTTCATGGCTTACATAATTTTTTTGTCAGAAACTGAATTCAATACCGGCTATATCCTTGTCCAGCACCGGTGCTGCCACATCTGCCGTGAGCTGCTCCAGGGAAGCATCCGGATTTTGCAGCACCTTTAATAATATTTTTTCCAGGCTGGTGAGCAACATACGGGCAGTACTTTCGCGGAACAGGTCTCCGCTATATTCCAGTGATAGCTGTAAAATGTCCTGCGCTGCAGATCCATGGAACCAGAGGTCGGATTTAATACCGCTGAAATCCAGTGGATAGGGGGTAACATTCAGCGTATTGGCGGAGGGGGCCATATTAATGCGGTCATGCCAGGTAAAGCCAATATCAAAAACCGGCGCGCGGTTCGGCTTACGTGTTATCTGAAGGTCTTCCAGGATCATATCAAACGGATAATCCTGATGCTGGCCTACGGTAGCTGCTATGTCCCTTACCTGCTGTAACAGGGTAATAAAGGTTTCCTGCGGATCTACCTGTACGGCTACCGGCAGGGTATTCACATAAAAACCGATCTGCGTTTCCAAGTCGGGGTGGTTGCGGCAGGCCCAGGGGGTACCAATGATCACCTGGCGCTGGCCGGTAAACCGGTAGGCTAATGCCTTTATTGCTGCCAGCAGCAATACAAAGGGGCCTGTTCTATGCTGCAGCGCCAGTGTAAGTAATTGTTTAGAAGCGGTGGTATCTATTTCCAGCTCCACACTACCGCCTGCGGCTGTACGTAATTCCGGCCTTGGAAAGTCAAGGGGCAGCGATACTTCCGTTAACCTGCCGTTGAGCTGTGCGTGCCAGTAAGCCTGATGCTCCTGCCGTGCAGTTGTATCCAGCTGCCGGTTATGCCAGGCGGCAAAATCTTTATACTGGATCCGTAAGGCGGGCAGCGTTACATCCATGCCCTGCTCCAGGGAATGGTAAGCCTGCAGCAGTTCGCTGAAAAATACTTCCTCTGACCACTGATCTGTTATGATATGGTGCATATTAAGAAAGAAGACATATCTGTTTGCAGACAGGCGGTAAAGGACCGTGCGCAGCAAACGGTCTGTTGACAGGTTGAAGGGGGCTGCCGCCGCTGTAAGTAACAGGCGGTTCAGCACAATCGCCTGCTCTGCTTCATTGCGCAGGTCCACGTAATCCAATGGAAATTGAACGGCTCCTGCCGGATGGATCTGCTGTAAAGGCTTGCCTGCAGCCAGCACAAAATTGGTACGCAATATCTCATGCCTGCCAATAATCGCTTCCAGCGCTTTTTCCAGCGCAAGCGTATTCAGATCGCCTTCCAGCTCAAAGGCCTGTGGAATGTTATAGGCATAGGAACCGGGATCCATTTGATAGAGCGCCCATAAACGCTTTTGCGCATGCGACACATCGTAATATTCCTGTGGCGCACATACCGGTATGGGCTCCTGTTCAGTTTTACCCAGGCGCTCTACCAGCGCACTTAAGCGGGCAATGGTCTGGTTATTAAAGATCTCAACCACCTTTACCTGCACTTTGAACTCCCTGGAAATGCGGGTGATCAGCTGAATAGCCTTTAATGAGTTGCCGCCTGTTGTAAAAAAGGATTCATTACGGCCAACCTGTTGTTTCTTCAACACCTCTTTCCAGATCTGTTCCATCTGCAGCTCTGTATTACTCTGAGGAGATTCATATCCCATAGCGCCCGTGTGCAGGTCCGGATCGGGCAGCGCCTTTTTATCCACCTTGCCGCTGGGGGTTAACGGAAATTCCTGCAGGTAAACAAAATAAGCAGGGATCATTGTCTCCGTTAGAACAGTACGCAGGAAGGCCCGCAGGTCCTCTGCGGTTATCTGGTTATTGGTATAATAACATACCAATTCATAACGCCCCTCTTCATCCTGCCGGGTTTTTATTACCGCTTCCTGTATGCCGGGCATTTGTAATACCGCCTGCTCTACCTCACCCAGCTCTACCCGCACGCCATTGATCTTTACCTGGTCATCTACCCGGCCTATTACTTCAATAGTCTGATCTTCGAGGTACCTTCCTAGGTCGCCGGTGCGGTATACAAGATCTTCCCGGCCGCTTACCAGCGGATTTTGTACGAATACCATACTGGTCAGCACATCATCATTATAATAGCCTTTTGTCCAGTAAGGTGTTTTTATATATACTTCGCCCAGCTCACCTGCCCGGCATAAGTGGTTATGATTAATAATAGCGATGGCGGTATTATCAATAGGCTTGCCTACCGGCAGCACCTGCGCGGGATTGGCCGGCAGGGCCGATACCCGGTAAAAGGTTTTGGCCATCGTGGTTTCTGATGTGCCATAGAGGTTAATGATCTGCGTGTGCTCACCTGCTGCGGCACGCCATTTCATTACATCCCTTGCATACAGGGGCTCGCCGGCCAGGAAAATGTATTGCAGGTTCTGTAATAACACCTTATCTACCGGCTGTTGTTCCAGCTGCCGGGTGATCAGCTTCCACATGGCCGGCACACAGTGTATAAGACTTACCTGGTTTTTTATGAGCCACTGTACCAGCAGGGCGGTATTATTGCGTGTAGCCTCACCCGGTATATGCAGGGTGCCGCCCACACTCAACGGCAGCAGCACATCCCGGAACGATGCATCAAACACCATACTGGTTAGCTGGCTTACCTGGCAGCGTTCATCCAGCCCAAACTCCCTTACCTGCCAGCTGATAAAATGCGCCAGCCCTTTTATAGAGCCCACAATAGCTTTACCGGCGCCGGTGCTGCCGGATGTGTAAATGATATAGTTACTGTCTTTATAACGCTCTGCCACCGGCGGTTCCGGCTGCATGTCAGCAGGTTGCAGCTGTTGTATGCTGCCATCATCCTCCAGCACCAATAATATGATACCGTGATCTTTTAACGCATTGAGTAAAGCCTGCGCCCGGGGTAAAAAATCTTTGGTCACTACCAGGCAGCTAAACCGGGTTTGTTTATAAATGTCCTGCAGCTTTTTGTCAGGGTAGGCGCTGCTTAATGGCAAATAAATAAGGCCTGTTTTGAAAAGCGCCAGCATGGTGGTAACCCATTTAATACCCGGCGGCATTAGTACAGCGGCCCGGTTGCCGGGCTGCAGGCCAGCCAGCTGGCAGGCTTCCGCCAGCTTATCCACCCCGGCTTTCAGCTGTTTGTAGCTGATGGCGGCATTTTCTTCTGTGATGGCAATTTTATCAGCATGTTGTACGGCATGCTGTTCCAAGATGGTATGCAGTAATTCCTGGCTCATATTAAGCGATTGATTAATCAACATAAGTGGCATCCAGTGGCCACGCTTTATATTCATTTTTCCAGATGCGGCTCAGGTCCTTTTCCAGTAGGGAGAACAGGCTGGGGTCGCGTTCCATATTTTTCCGGATCAATGTTTTTTCATAGTGGAAGCTTTTGGTATCCTCATCAAAAGGCAGGTTACCAAAATCCAGAAAACGGATAGCGCCATCCACATCGCGGATACAGGTAACTTTATTCTGATTGTAAATATTGGGCGACCAGAAAATGTCCAGCACACCGGTTTCCAGGGCTTTTACCATGCCTTTTGAAACCATTCCCCCGCCCAGGTCCAGCACGGCCTGCATGATCTGGTTCACTTCATGTATGATACGCTGTGTTTCCTCACGGATGCGGGGTTCATTTACCTTCACATCCTTCGCTACAGCCATGGCCTTTTTGCAAAGCTGCAGCGCATTTATATTGTCGTTGGTAGTGGGGATGCGGAATGACTCTGCGGCGGTTTTCACCATCATTTTGGTGGCCTTCGCCAGGCTGGCGGTGATGCACGAATTAAAGATCAGCTCTTCTGAACGGGTATAATCTGAAGGGAAAGCCGCCATATACTGATGAAACACCGTGGTAACGCGGCATTCCTTAAAGCCAAAGCGGTGCAGGTATTTGTTGGCGCATGTTTCCAGTGCGCGGATAGCGGCAATATCCTGGATGCGGTTGCCCTGCTCCGCATAACCCAGGGCCAGGCTTTTTACACCCTGCTGCGCACTTAGCAAAGCCTGGATCACATTTACCGAAATAGCAATGGAAGGCGCTATCAGCGTGGCGGTGAGCACGCCAAAATATTCGCGGTTCACGGCAAACCCGGTATGCTGCTCATACAATGCGCACAGGCGGTCAATGTATTGCCAGTTCTTTACAGATTCAACAGGACTGGTAAGCTTATCATAGGGCATCAGGTAACAGATAGCGCCGCCTTCCAGCCCTGAAATGCCTGATTGCAGGGCTATTTCGTAGGTAAAACGGTGATCGGGCCCGCCGGCACGAAGCTGGAAAGGTGTTCTCATACTGTTCACCAGCCGTTTTACTTCACTTACGCCATACACCGGAATAGGAAAGCCGTTCAGCGCAGATGTTTTCCGGCCCAGCGAAATATCCCTGAACTCCTTTGCCTTTTCATACAGTTTGCTGCGGCAGGCGGCATCCAGCTGCACAGAGCTGATATCGCTACCGGCTATTTCCAGCGCCTGCAGCTTACTGATCTGCTCTTTTATATCGGCTACGCCTGTACGTGGCTGCAGCAGCACATTACCACCGCTTTTTTTACGCTGCCACAACAGGCGGTCCAGCGAATAGCGGGGTTTTTCAAAGTGATCGGGGTTTACGTCATTCCCGGTATGCCATTCCGTAAGCACCAGCTTACGCTCCATTTGCAGGGCGTGCTCACTGTAACGGCTATCCGATAAACCGTCATAGTTCAGGGGCGGGTGTACACGGATGCCCTTCCCTGCGCTGGCAGCATTGCGTTTGGGAATGTTATAACGTACAATGTCTTTTTGCACATCATCCAGTATAAGGCTAAATGCTACTGTTTTGGGGTATACATTGGTAAATCCCATTGAAAGGAATTTCTTTTTTACCTGGTGGTCCGACATGCTTACAGCCAGGCTGCCGCCCAGGTACCAAAGCTTAGGCGCATCATTGGCCAGCTTAAAGGCATGGATGGATTGTTCAAAGTCCTGCAGATACAACTCCGCATGCCCATTCTTATTGGAGATCATAATGATATCGAACGAAGCGGCATACTTAAAAAAATCTGCAATGCTGTTCCGGATCCCCAGGTTCAGCACATTAAAACCGGCCTCCCTGAAACCCAGCGCCAGCAGGCCAATGCCTATAGAATGCGCATCATCGCCCAATCCGCCTATCAGTAATTGATGTTGGTCCGGCATATAATTATTTTAGAGGGTAAACAAGGGGGCTCAACTTAAATTGTAACAATACTTTACGGCTTCCATAGCCAGCAGGTCCATTACATCGGCATAGGGAATATCCAGGGCATCTGCGTGCAGCAGAATAGAAACTTCCGAACAGCCGCCTACGATCATATCCACCTGCTGCGCTCTGAGCTTGTCTACTGCGCCAAAGAACAGCTCCTTTGCCGCATCGCTGATGTTACCGGATTTCAGCCCTCCGGGCATGTACAGTGATTGCATGAACAGGGTTTCCTGCTGCTCATCATCCAGCGTAATAAGGTTTATACCGGCAGCGCCTAAACGATGAAAGATCCCTGCCTGTATAGCGCCGGTGGAGGCCAGCAGGCCTATGCGCCGTACATCCGGATGAACGGTCTGCAAATAGGAGCACAGCGCTTTCACGGGGTGCAGTATGTGTGCGGGCGTATGCTGCTGCAGCTTATCGTAATAGTAATAAGCAGTTACGCAGGCCATCATGATCGCTTCCACGTTATAGGTGCTAAATCCGCTTACGGACCGGATCAGCTCCTCCTCAGGAGAAGGGCCTTCATACAGAATGGCCTGGGTACGGTCCGGTATGCAGGCATTGCTGTGCAACAGGATCTCAATAAAATCCTGGTCCTTGGTTACGGGTGAATAGTCCACTACTTTCTGCATCAGCAATACACCGGCGCGGGCGCCCATGCCGCCTATGATGCCCAGCTTTTTCCTGTTCGGGGTTATTGTTTGCATAAACTTGCAGGGTTGCTTATTTGCAGAGGTATACCACTATTTTCCGCTGCCCGGTATAAGGCATGCGGCCATGGCTGGTTAACATATTATCTACCAGCAGCAGATCCCCCTGCTGCCAGGTACGCAGCTTTCTTTGCTGCTCAATAGTGCTGATCACCGCAGCTACTGTTTCATTGCTGATCTTTGTACCATCTCCGAAAGATGCATATAAGGGCAGCTCTTCTTCATCACCGTTCACCAGCTCCAGCAAGCCTTCATAATACTCCGGCTCAAAGTGCGAAGGATGATAGAGCTCCGCTACACTGAACCAAACCTCTGCGCCGGTTTTAGGATGTTTACGCACCGGCGGGCGTATGGCTTCCAGCTTTAATCCGCCGTCTGGCTTCCAGTGCCATAACATCGCTTCCTTCTGACAGTATTGCTCTACCAGTGCTTTATCATTTGTTTTAAACGTTTCCTGCCAGGAGGGTCCCAGCCCCTGCCCGTTGTGCAGGTTACGCACATACCTTACCTGCTTGCGCCGGTATTCTTCTACAATGGCGGGGTCCAGCGCACGCAGTACCGCACGGCTGTCGGCCAGCGGTGTTTCGCCACCGGTTGCCGACGGAATAAGACAGGCAAACAAGAGCCGGGAAGGCCAATAGTTTGCATAAGACAGCTCGTTATGCATTTTAATAGGAAAGCTGGCATCGTATTCCGTGGAAATGTATACATTGGAAGACAAGCGGCGGCGCTGATAGCTGATATCAATATAATCCGTAAACTCCTCCTCCATGGCGCCGGCTACCGCACCAAAACTTTCAGTGCTATCAAGCTCCAGCCCCTGTACCAGCAGGGCGCCGCTTTCCAGCAATGCGGCTTCCGCCTCATTCCGGTGCAGGTTATACCATGCGGTAAATTCGGCAGGATCCGTTTTACCTGCAAATTCCAGCACATGTGGAAATCCCTTTTTCTTTATTTCAGGATAAAAAATAGTGGACATAAGGAAAGTGATTTGGGTTTGAAGAAATCAGAGATCAGGTAATCCAAACAATTCCAGGAATATGTTGAACGTAAGCACTACTATCAGCAGATCATTCTCATAAGAGGTGTGCAGTCTGAAGTTTTCCTTACTGTACATTTTTTTTAGCCGCTCAATCGTGTCAGGGTTAAAATATCCCTGCCGCCTGATCCGGTCATAGGAAAGCAGATCATTGATCCAGGGCAGGTTGCTACGCAGCAGCTCCGGACTGCCCGGCGCCACCCATCCGTATTTTTGCCGGGTGTAAATTTCCTGCGGCACATATTTAGCGGCTATTCTTTTCAGAATATATTTCTCCACCAGGTTATTCAGCTTCAGGTCATAGGGAATGGTTTTCATAAATTCCACCACGTTGATATCAAGGAACGGATACCGCCCTTCTACCCCATTTGCATAGTTCACACGGTCGCAATGATCTGCTATCAGATGATCTGATAAGCGGAGCTTAAGGTCCAGGTACGAACGTTTGTTGAAGTGATGCCGGTCGCGCAGCTTTTCTTTGTCAACCAGTTCATGACGGAAACAGTCAAACTCCGTATACTTGTGCTGCAGCGAACTGGCATACATGGCCCTTTTTGTTTCTTCCAGCTCCCTTTCATTGTTCTCATAAAAAAAGGATGGGTCTCCCCATAAACGTTCCCGGATATCTTCATCCAGCAGCTCCTCTACCTGTTTAATACCTGCCGTAGCATGGTTGGTCATGCGCTGTACATCAAAGCGGTAGCCGAAATACCCACCCAGCAGCTCATCTGCTCCTTCGCCGGAAAGGATCACCTTTACTTTTTTTTCCCGTACTTTTTCAGAAAGCGCCAGTGAACAGGTATTGTAGGTTTCGCGCAGCGGCGTTTCAGAAAAGTATACTGCCGATTCCAGCCGGCGCTGTACTTCCATGCTGTCAAAAGGCACTGCATTGCGGTAAGATTGTACATGGTTGGCCATGAGCTGCTGGTAATGACTTTCATCTATTTCATGATCGCCGGGAAATACAATGGAAAAGGATTCATAAGTACGGTCGCCTGTTTTTTTCATTAGTGCTCCTATCAGGGAAGAATCTAATCCACCACTGAGATAAAAGCCTACCGGCACGTCCGCATTCAGGCGGTATTTAACGGCCTGCAGCAGCAATGCTTCCAACCCTTCCTCATAATATGCGTCCGGCTTGCGTTCCAGCGGTTCCGACATGGTTGGATAATAAAGGTCCCAGTATTCGCGCTGAACATCCTGCGTATCTTCCAGCCACAGGTAGTGTCCCGGTTTAAGGCTGTGAATATCCCTGAACATCGTAGCAGGGCTGATGTTGCCCGGTAAGGAAAAAAGCTGGTCCAGCCCTGTAAGATTCACCTCCCTGCGTACCTGCGGATGTTTCAGCAATGCCTTGATCTCCGAAGCAAACAACCAGGAATCCTTTACCCGTGTGTAAAACAAAGGGCAAATACCAAAATGGTCTCTGGCCAGGAACAGCGCCTGCTTCTGCTGATCGTACAGGGCAAATGCAAACTGTCCGTTCAGCCGGTGCAGCAGCGCAGTACCGTACTCCTGGTACAGATGCACGATCACTTCCACATCACAGTCTGAAGCAAAGCGATAACCTTTTGCCTGCAGCTCCTGCCGCAGCTCTTTATAATTGTATATCTCTCCGTTGCATATTAAAGCAACCTTCCCATCGCTGCTGAAAAAAGGCTGATTACCATTAGTGGTAATATCAATAATACTAAGGCGTTTAAAGCCAAGACCTGCCTGGCTGTTCACAAAAACAGCTTCATCATCTGGTCCGCGGTGATGCAGGGCCTGGGTCATGGCAGCAACAAATTCCTTATTTACTGGTTCTCCCCGGAGGGTATTAAAAATGCCGGCAATTCCACACATAGGGTTACATTGGTTACAGGCTTATATATCCTGTATGGCTTTTATAAAATCATCAAAGATGGCCTTTTCCTGCTGCGAGGCTGGGGCTATGGCCGCCACCATAGCAGCAACAGGCGGGTTTTCCGGCACCTGCTGCAAAATAGAGATGAACCCATCCCTTACTTTTTCAATAGTGCTTTCCTTTATTAAGGCAGTATCATATTCCATCAGCACATCCAGCTGGCCGTTGTTCTCAGATACCAATATCAGCAGGTCAAATTTGCTGATATGAATATCCGGCTCTATGCTTTCCACTTCCAGCGTTTGCATGGTACCGGCATTATAACGCCGGCTGTTTTCCATATTCTGCAGGGTAAGCATAATATCAAACAACGGAGTACGGCTCATGTCCCTTTCCAGCTGCAGGTCATCTACCAACAGGTCAAACGGATAAACGCCGTGTTCATATGCCTGCAAGGTATTTTCCTTTACTTCCTGCAGCAGCTGTGCAAAGGTGAGCTCCGGGTGAAAGCGGGTACGGATGGCCAATGTATTCACATAAAAGCCCATCTGGTTTTCCAGGTCCACATGGTCGCGGTTGGCCAGCGAAGTGCCTATTGTAATATCATGCTGTCCCGAAAAGCGGTAAAGCAGTACATACAGCCCGGTGAGCAGCACCATAAACAAAGTGGCATTGTGTTCAAGGGCACAGGCGTTCAACGCTTCCAGCACGGCATTGTCTATCACAAATTCGTGTATACGTCCCTGGTAGCTCTTTACAGGCGGCCTTGTAAAATCCGAGGGGAAGCCCAACGGTGGCGCCGGTTCGCTGAACTGCTGCAGCCAGTATTGTTTATGCAGTTCAAATGCTCCATTCCTGATCTGCTCATTTTGCCAGGCGGCATAATCTTTATATTGTATTTCCAGCGGAGGCAGCGGCTTTAGCCTGCCTTCCGCAAAAGCGCGGTAAAAGGTAAGCAGGTCATGTATCAACACCCCGTTAGACCAACCGTCTGTTATTATATGATGCAGGTTCAGCAGAATAATATAGTCCTGGCTACCGGTCTGTATCACCAGCGCATCCAGCAAGGGACCGGTGTGCAGGTCAAAATGCCGGGCCGCCTGCCCTTTGCAATGGGCCAGCGCTGCTGCTTCAGGACCGGTATGCTCCCGGTAGTCATAGTATTGCAGGGTAAAACCAATTTCAGCGGTGGTCAATACTGTTTGCAGCAGCTCATCGCCCTCCATGGTAAATGTGGTACGTAATATTTCATGCCGGTCAATAAGCGCTTCAAATGCTTTTTCCAGCAAATGCATGTTCAGGGGAGAGCTTACTTTATAGAGCCCCGGCTGGTTATAGGCTATTGCCCCTTCCGGCGACTGGCTCAGGATCCACAATCTTTTCTGGGCATGGGATACTTCATACTGTGCCTTTAGCGGCTGCTTTTTGATCTGTAACATTCCGGCAGGTGATTGCAGCACAGCTGCATCCAGGTAAGCAGCTAAAGACTGAATGGTAGGGAAGCGGAAAAAATCATCAAAGCTAATGGCCGTATTAAACTGCTGCCTTACCCGGTTAATGATCTGGTTCGCTATAAGCGAATGACCACCCAGCTCAAAAAAATTATCATCGTAGGCCAGCGGCTCCTGCTTTAACACATCTTTCCAGATCCGATAGATCTTTTGCGCTGTACCGGATATTTCTTCTATGTAAGCGGTCAAAGCTGCTATGGTGGGATAGTCAAACAGATCTTCAAAATCCAGGCGAAGGCCAAAGGCGGTATTTATACGGTTAATTACCTGTGTGGCTTTGATGGAATCACCGCCCAGCTCAAAAAAGTTATCGTCCGGGCGGCAATCTGCCAGCTGCAATATTTCTTTCCAGTATTTTTTTACGTCGCCGGCAAGGCCTGTGATTACTTCCTGCTGTACCGGCACTGCGGTATGTGTAGTGGTAAACGGCAGCTCCCGCAGCCAGCTGCGTTTTTTACAGAACTGATAGCCGGGCAGCGGGATACGTTTACCCGGCAGATGAGCGCTATATTTTTCCCAGTCTGCAGGCGCTTGTTGTTCATACAAAACCTTTACCAGCAGGTCGCGCTGTTCCTGGTTAACAAAAGTACATGCTTTCAATGCAGCGGCCTGCCGTTGCAGTTCCTGTGATAGAGCTCCTGGCCGGCGTCCCATATTTACCAGCACTATGCGGCCTTTTTCTGTTTCCCGTTGTAACCAGGCGGCTACCCGGTCAGGCAGGTTATCTGTATTGTCTGCAGCTGCGCCGGATAATTGCCCCCAGGCAGCTGCCAGGGTTATTTCACCTTTAATAACAGCTACCATATAACGGCCGCCGTTTGCCGCCATGATGTCCGTTGTGCTGATACCGCGTGCTTCCAGCCATTTATAAAAGTCGTACTGGGATTGATAGTGAGCCAGGGTATTATCTCCTTCATCCAATATGAACACCAGCTTATGCAGTGGTTCTGCTGCTGCAGGCTTATTGCTTTCAAGCCACCGATACAGCTGTTCACATGCCTGTTCCATACCTGCGGCGCTTATTGCTACCCGGTGCTCATAATGTTTACGGCCCTGCCAAAGTGTATAGCTTATTGCCGGCAACAGATCATCTTCCACGGTGTTGAAATATGCCAGCAGCGCTTTTACATTATCAACTAATGCTTCAGGTGTTTGTGCGCTTACCGGCAGCAGGTAAGCCGGCAAATGTGCTGCGGGCAGCGCGGTAGCTGCCGGTGCTTCTTCCAGCACCATGTGGCAGTTGGTACCGCTCAGACCTATGGAGCTTACGCCTGCATAACGCGGCCCGTTTTCAGATAGCCATGGCCGTAGCTGGCTGTTCACAAACACTGCCGACCTTTGAAAATTGATCTGCGGATGCGGCGCTTCAAAATGGATATTGGGGAACAGCTCCTTATGCTGCAGGGATAATACCGTTTTCAACAAACCTGCTATACCGGCCGCTGAACGGGTATGGCCGATATTTGATTTGATCGTACCTATAGGGCAAAATTGTTTATCATCTGTATAATCATTAAAAGCAAGGGTAAAGCCACCTACTTCAATATTATCACCCAACACCGTTCCCGAGCCATGCGCTTCCATGTATCCCGCCAGGCGCAGATCTATGCCGGCTTTTTTCCAAGCCGTACGGATCACCTCTGCCTGTGCTTCACTATCCGGCGCTGTAATACTGGCGGAGCGGCCTGCATTGCAGTTCACCGCCGATCCTTTTATAACAGCATGGATAATATCACCGTCTGCAAGTGCTTTGTCCAACCGTTTCAGCAGCACGCAAGCTACTGCTTCCCCGTGCGACATGCCATTGGCCTGTGCGGAAAAGGCTTTTGATCGGCCGTCCGGCGCATCCAGGTCCAACCCTATAGGTTCCTTATATGGGAAAAGGTACAAATTGGCGCCACCGGCCAGCGCCAGATCCGCATCGCCTAATATCAGCTCATTACAGGCCAAATGCACGGCCAGCAGGGACGATGAGCAGGTAGTATCTACTGTAAGCGCATTACCCCTGAGGTCAAACTGCCGGCTGAGCATGGAGGCCAGGAAAGCTTTGGTATTTCCGGATGCCAGTGTAGGCACAAAGGTTTCTGCCAGCTTATAATATTCCAGGGAAGCATCTGCTATAAAAACAGCGGTGTTACTTCCTTTCAGCTGGTCTGTAGCATAGGCTGCATTTTCAATAGTTTCATACGCCACTTCCAGCAGCAGCCGCAAATGCGGGTCCATGGTCTGCGCTTCGCCTGCTGATATATTGAACAGCTGATGATCAAATACATCTATATCTTCCAGGTAACCGCAGGTCATATATTCACGTTGCGGATCAAGCGTCGTTCTATTGATCCTTTCTGCGGAAATACTGCCCACGCTATCTTTCCCCTGCGCCAGCAAACTGTATAGCTGCTGCAGGTTCCCTGCACCGGGAAAACGTCCGGCCATGCCAATGATCGCTATATCTTTCTGCATTTTAAATGCTGGTGTTATAAGTAGGAGATAAAAGCTGGAAGCTGTGTTTTTCTGTTTTTTCGTAGAGCCGGTTATTACACCAGACATAGTTCACTTCATTCCAGGCCATGGCAGAGGCAGCGTCGGGGAAAAAGCCCCTGCCGTTCAAATTGGCGCTGGTATTGCACAACAGCGGTATTCCGCTCAGCTGCTTATAAGCCATTAACAGCTCATAGATCACAGGGTTATCCGTACTGTTCACTGTTTGCAGGCGGGCAGTACCATCCAGGTGGCATACGGCAGGGATCCTGTCTTTCCAGGCCGGCCTTACTTTGTGATCAAACAGCATATAAGGATCGCGTATGCCCGGTTCAAAAATATCCGGCGCATCTTCTTCCAGGCAAATGGGCGCTACAGGGCGGTAAGACTCCCTGCTTTTGATTTTATTCAATACCCCTTTCATTGCGGCATCTGTTGCCGGCGCCAGAATGCTGCGGTTACCGAGGGCCCGGGGCCCCAGCTCTGCCGCACCATTGAGAAAAACCACCGGTTCATTTTTTTCAAAGAGCAGCTGCGCCAGCTCTTGCACCGTGGTTTCCTGCGCTATCCATTTTGCATCCGTACCATTATTTATTGCTGCAGGGCCACTGTACACATTCCAGTCAAGCGCATAGTTAGTGCCGGCCGAAATCATTTCGCAACAGGCTGTTCCCAGCGCACTGCCGGAATCGTTGGGAAAAGGAGGCACCCATACTTCCTTAAATAAGCCGGTATTGCGGATAGCGCTGTTCCATTTTATATTTAATGCACAGCCGCCTGCAAAGCAAAGGTTAGGCTGCCTGCCCGGGTATCTTTTTATTTTAGCTGTCAGCTTTTCTACCAGCAGCTGTTCCAGGAAAACATGAAAGGTGTGCAGGATATCTTCATCCCGGTAATTACGTCCCTGTACCTGCTGCAAAAAAGCTTTGGAAAAACTATTGGCAAACTGCATGTTCTTTTGCCCGGGCGCGTCATAGATACTGCGAAAAACCGGCAACAGCTCAGGCTTCAGCTCACCCAGCGCAATGTAGGCCATCACTTTTCCCGCTACGGAGAGCTGATCGTTCACTACACCTTCTTTTACTTTATAGGGCCCAAAGTGCTGGGAAAAAATGCTATAGATATTACCGATGAGCATAAATAACACGCCCAGGTTCTCTACGCTGCCTGTTTTATGATGAAAATAAAAAAGCTGCGGATACATGCCGCCATCCCAGATCAGCACAAATGCATCTTCCTGCTGATTTGCAAAAGGGCTGGTACAATATGCACCGGCAATATGCCCGGCTACATGCTGATAGCTGGCGTAGCTTAAGCCGCTAAAACCCGGCATGTCAAAACACTGGCGTTCCAGTATATTCTCCCGCATTACCATGCTGCCGTAACCCGCCAGCTTAATGGGAAAATTTCCTTTGCCCAGGTTGATGGTGATCTGTTCTTCCGGCGCCCAGCCATCCAATACCAGCCGGTCTATGCTGTTAAATGAATAGCCGTATTGCTGCAGCAGCTGCTCCAGCCGGTCCATCTCAATATTAAAATGCATGTAACGGGGGGCGTTGTCCAGCTTCTCCATTTCAATACAGCACACCAGCTGCTGGTCGTCAATAAGCGCCACTGCGCCGTCGTGCGTTAGTTTAATGCCACATATGATCATAGTGCCGCTTCCTTAAAGGTTATACCGGAGTTAAACTGTATCTTCTCTATACGTGTATACAATACTTCATCGCTCCATATGTAATTAACGCCGTTCCATTCTGCGGCCGACCTTACATCCGGAAAAAAACCGCTGCCTTTGTAATTGGCGCTGGTATTGCATAACAGCGGAATGCCACTTAGCCTTTCATAGGCTTTTAACAGGGATGCTATTACGCTGTTCTCCTGTTCATTAACGGTTTGCAGGCGCGCCGTTCCATCCAGGTGGCATACGGCAGGTATCCGCTCTGCCCATCCGGGCCGCACCAGGTGATCAAATAACATGTAGGGGTCGTGTGTGCCGGGGTCAAACATGGTCATGGCATTGTCTTCCAGGCAGATGGGAGATACCGGGCGGTAGGCTTCCCGGTCCTTTACACGGTTCAATATATCTTTCATGCCGGGGTGGGTGGCATCTGCCAGTATGCTCCTGTTGCCCAATGCACGGGGCCCCAGCTCTGCACGGCCGTTAATGAAAACTACCGGTTCTTTGGTTTCATAAAGCAGCCTGGCCAGCATTTCCACGGAGCAATCTTTTTCTTCCCAGCCGGGAATAACGCTGCTCTTTACCACTGCAGGCCCGCTGTACACATCCCATTGCAATGCCCAGCGGCCGGTGGTTACTGCCATTTCTGCGCAGGCCATTCCAATGGCGCTGCCGGAATCATTGGGGAATGGCGGCACATATACCTCTTTAAAAAGCGGCATACTGCGAATGGCGCTGTTCCATTTTATATTAAGCGCGCAACCGCCGGCTATACAAAGGTTGGCGCAGTTGCGGTTAAACCGTTTGATCTTTTTTTCCAGCTTCTCCTGCAACATTTTTTCCAGGTATAAATGAAAGGTGCAGAGAATGTCTTCATCAGAGTACCCCTGCCCGTTCACCTGCTCCTTAAACTTATTGGCAAATACATTGGCAAAACCCATTGGTTTATCATAGCACTTTTCATAGATCTTGTCAAAGATGGGCAGCAGCTCATGTCTTTCTTCTCCCAACGCTATGTATGCCATTACTTTTCCTGCTACAGAAAGATCGTCTTTTGCAAAATTGCCTGTTACTTTAAAAGGGCCAAAGTGCTGTGAGAAGATGGTATAGATATTCCCGATCATCAGGAACAAGGGGCCTATGTTTTCAATGGCGCCTGACTTAGCGTGTACAAAATACAGCCGGGGATACATGCCACCGTCCCATATCATCACATAGGCATCCTCCTGCCGGGCGGCAAAAGGGCTGGTGCAATAAGCGCCCATAATATGCCCGGTTACATGCAGGTAGCTGGTATACGGCAGCTCAGCAGCGCCTATCTTTAAACCGGTAAATTCCAATGGCGTTAATACATTGTGCCGGGGCTCCCTTTCCTGGTATTGTGCTATAGACAGGCGGAAACTTTCTGCCCCGTTCCTGCAATCCAGGAAATTATTTTCTTTTCCAATGTGCAAACGCGGCTGAATGGCCAGCGCCTCGTCATCATACCCACCCCAGCCATCTATGGCAAACCGGTGTATATCACCGAGGGCAATACCTTCACTGTGGAGTATATCCGTTATAGTTATATGGTTGTCAATGGCAGTATAACGGGGGTTGTTATTTATTTTCTCCAGCTCCGTGCTAAATAACAGCTGGTTGTTATTTACTACGGCAATACAACCATCGTGCGTAAGCTTAAGACCGCAGATCATCATAGTTGGTAAATAATTAATTACAGTTCAATAAGGTTTATGTCTTTTGAGGCGCTGCTGCTTTTCAGGGAAGCGGGGCTTAGCAGGGCACTTTGTTTGCTGATAGTGGGATGGCTGAACAGCTGGTGTATTTCCAGCTGACCGGGGAATATTTCCTGAATAGCGTTGTACAGCCGGATCACCTTCAGGGAATTGCCACCCAGGTCAAAGAAATTATCGTGCAAACCTATATGGCTGCTTTCCAGCACTTCTTCCCATAAGGTTAACAGCGTACGGGCAGCTTCTCCGGCCGGCGGTTCTACAGGGTTATTGGTGTTACGGGGTAAGGCTGCACGGGGATCCGGTAAAGCGGCTTTGTTAACTTTTCCATGCTCATTTAACGGCAGCTGCTGTAAGGGTATTAACCAGGCGGGCAGCATATAAGCCGGCAGCTTTTGCTGCAGATGATTACGCAGATCAGCAGGGGTAATAATGCCGTCGCTTACAAAATAGGCTGCTATCTGCAGCTCTGCCTGGCTATCCTGTATAACGGTTACGTATACCTGCTGGATGCCCTGGTATTGTAAGATGGCCTGCTCTATTTCCGCGAGCTCAATGCGGTAGCCATTTACTTTCACCTGCCTGTCTGCACGGCCCAGGAATTCTATGGTACCATCTGCATGCCATTTACCCAGGTCGCCGGTGCAGTACAAACGGCCTTCCCCGTATGGATCAGGAATGAATTTTTTTGCTGTTTGTTCTTCGTCATACAAATACCCCCGGGATACGCCTGCACCTGCAATACAGATCTCGCCCGGAAAACCTAGCGGTACCTGCTGCCTGTGGCCATCCAGTATGTAGATGGCGGTATTAGGCAAGGGCCGGCCTATGTTGCAGTACACTGCTGCATCTTCATTAGTAATGCAGTAAGTGGAATCTACCGTGGCCTCTGTAACGCCATATACATTCATTAAGGTGCTGCGCCCGTTCAACAGCGCGTGGTACCGGGTTACCAGTACCGGGCTTAGGGTTTCCCCACCAGCCAGCGTGTAAGCAGGAAAATGCTTATCAGGTTGTATATGCTTTAATATATAGTTGAGGTAACCGGGCGTAACATCCCACACATCTATGCGGTGCCGTATAAGTGTTGTTACCAGCGCTTTAGGATCCTTATGCGTGGTTTCCGGTATCAGCATCAGCGCAGCGCCGGCCAGCAGTGGCGGAAACAATTGTTTTACAGATGAATCAAAACTTACTGACGCATTCACCATTACCTTTAAGGGCCGGGCATGCTGTTTATAGATCACGGTATGCAGCCATGCGGAGAGGTTTACTACGGAATGATGCTCCACCATCACGCCTTTGGGACGGCCGGTGGTTCCGGAAGTGTAAATTACATATGCCAGGCTGTCCGGCGTATTTACCGCAGGCAGATTTTGCGAGGGTTGCGCTGCAAGCTGCGCCTCATCCGGAACCAGGTAAGTGCAGGCGCCTGCTGTATCTATATAAGCCTGTTCTGTGATCAATACCTTTAAGCGGCTATTCTCTGCAATGTATATTTTTCGTTCAGGCGGATAGGCCGGATCAATGGGCACATAGGCAGCCCCTGATTTGAGGATACCAAGTATACCGGTCAGCAGCTTTTCAGAACGGTCCATCATAATGCCTACCTTGTCATTGGGTTGTACCTGGTGCCGGGTACGCAGTAAAGCGGCCAGGCGGTTGGCCTGTTCATTCAGCTGCCGGTAGCTAAGCATTTTTTCTTCAAACAGCAGCGCAGGGTTATCAGGCGTAGCTTGTACCTGTTGTTCAAACAGGCTTACCAGTGTTTCACCCCTCAACAGTGGCGCGGCGGTATTGTTAAAGGCGGCCAGCGTTGCCTGTTCTGCGGGTGTCAGATAAGTGAATGCATTCAGTGTTGATGCCGGCTGCTGCACAATAGCGTTCAGCAGCTGCCGGTAATGTTCCAGCATGCGGGTTATCCAGCTGCTGTCGTATAGACCGGTGTTATAAACTACATCTATTGCCAGGCCATTTTTCTGTTGTGTAAAGGTGATGGTAAGGTCAAACTTACTCTGTGTAGCCGGTACTGTTACCTCCTCCCAGTGCAGGTTGTCCAGCGTTCCGGCAGCGGCTTCATTGCGGCTGTCGCGGAATACTACCATTATGTCAAACAGGGGCGAACGGCTGATGTCACGCTTTAGCTGCAGCTCTTCCAGCAGCTTGTCAAACGGGTAGTACTGGTGCTCCAGCGCATTCAGCAACATCTCTTTTACGCGGCCCAGCAGCTGAATAAAGCTCATGTCCCCGTTCAGTGTTGTTCTTAGCACCAGTGTATTTACATAAAAACCTACCTGGTCTTCCATATCGGGGTGCCACCTGCCGCTGGCAGGGGTGCCTATCAAAAGATCATCCTGTCCGGTATAGCGGTAACACAGGGTTTTAAGCGCTCCTATAAGCAGCATAAAAAGCGTGGCCTGGTTATCAGCAGCCAATTGCGACAGCGCTGCTGCAGTATCATCCTCCAACCATATCCCAGCCTCACTGCCCTGGTAGGTTTTAACGGCGGGCCGCAGGCGGGCGCCGGGCAGGTCCAGCACAGGTATGGCGCCACCCAGCTGCTGTAACCAGTAAGCCTGCATTTTCTCCCCCCTGCCAGTGGCAAACAGCTGCTGCTGCCAGGCTGCAAAATCGCGGTACTGGATCTTTAACGGCGGCCATGCAACTGTTAGCTGCCCGTAAGCCGCCAGGATCTCCTGCATTATAACGTTCATGGATATACCATCGGAAATGGTATGATGCATACATACTATAAAAAAGTAACCATCCTCTGCATATTGTAATAAAGTGAGCTGCAGCAAGGGGCCGTTTTCCAGGTCAAATGCGTATTGCATGTAAGCGCCGGCTGCTTCCAGCGCAAGGGCTTCCCTGCCGCGCAGATCCACATACTGTATCAGCTCCGGGTCCGGCAGTGCTGTATTTACTTTTTGCCGTACTTCCCCGTTCACCATTATAAAAGTGGTGCGCAGGCTTTCATGCCTGGCTATCAGTGAGCGGTAGGCTTGTGCCAGCCTGGCCGCATCAAGCTTACCGCTTAGCCGGTATACGCTGCTCATATTGTAGGCGGCGCTGTTCTTTTCCAGGCGGTTCAGGATCCACAAACGGCGCTGCATGTGTGATGGGGCGTAGTGCGCCTGCTCTTCCAGCACAGCTATGTTCTCTGCAGCCGGACTGCTTTGCGCAATAAGGGCTGCCAGCTGCTCAATGGTAGGGTTCATGAACAGATCACGTAAAACCAGCTGCACCTGAAAGTGCCGGTTGATACCATGTACCACCTGCATTGCATTCAGCGAATGCCCGCCGGCCGTAAAGAAATTATCCTTTACGCCTATACGCTGCTGATCCAGCACCTGTGCCCAGATGGCCGACAGCGCCCGCTCAACCGGCGTAGCTGCTGCAACAAACGTACTATGTGCAGCTGCTGTTGTAGTTTGTAGTAATAAGTTACGGTCTATTTTACCGTTAGGAGTTAAAGGAAACGTCTCCAGCCAGTGCACCTGCGGCGGTACCATATAGGCTGGTAATTGCTGCTGCAGCCTTTCCTGGATCAGCTGCGGGTTAAGAGCCGCAGGCGCTGTATAATATGCTGCCAGGTACTGATCGCCCGCATTCTTGTAAATGCCCGTTACCAGCGCCCCCTGCACACCCGGTACCTGTAGCAGGGCCTGTTCAATTTCACCAGGCTCTATACGGTAACCTCTTATTTTCAGCTGCTGATCTTTTCTGCCCAGAAATTCAAGGTTGCCATCCGGCAGCCATTTGCCGATATCGCCGGTAAGGTAAAGTGTGGAACCTTCGTAAAAAGGATCCGGTATAAATTTCTGAGCCGTTAAGGCAGGCTGGTTCAGATAACTGCCTGCCACCCCCGGGCCTGCAATAGCAATTTCTCCTTTTACGCCGGGTGGCAGCAGGTTCATATGTGCATCTACAACATAAATCCGTTTGCCATCAATGGGCCGGCCAATGGTGACAGTAGCATCCTGTGGCTTAAACAAATAACAGGTGCTATAAGTAGTATCTTCAGAGGGACCGTATAAATTCCTTAAACGTATATCCGTTTTGGTTAGTTGTTCCGCAAGGCCGGGATATAACGGCTCACCAGCCAGGTTAATACTTTTAACATTAAGCGGTAACATGCCGTTCTTTAACAGCTGGTCCATTACACTGGGCACTGTATTGATAAGGACATTGCGGTCTGCTTCCAGGTGCTCAGCTATGTGCAGCCCGGATTGCAGCACCCGCACGCTTTTCCCTGCGCTCAGGGGATACAGCAGCTCAAAAACAGACAGGTCAAAACAGTAAGAGGTAACTGCATATACAATATCTGCCTGATCTGCTGCAAACTCCCGTTGCGCCCAGCTTATCAGCGACCATAAATTATAGTGTGTGATGGGAATGCCTTTAGGCTGCCCGGTTGAGCCGGAGGTATAGATCACATAAGCCGGGTCATGTATGCTGCGGGTTAGCTGCAAAGGCCATACCACAGGCTGCTGTACATTCAGCAGCTGCGTAGTTGTGATAGCGTTAACAGGTGGTGTAAAATGATGCACATACTGCTCCTCCGTTATGGCAGCTGTAAGCCCGCTATCGCTAATGATATGCGCAATACGGTTAGGCGGATAGGCCGGATCAACCGGCACATAAGCGGCGCCGGAGAACAGGATGCCCAGCAACGCGGCCACCATTTTCTCAGAACGGTCTACCATTAAGCCTACCCGGTCATTAGGCCGTATGCCCAGCGTGTGCAGATAGGCGGCTATGCGCTGTACCTGTTGCAGCAGCTCATGGTATTGTACTTTGGCAGTACCGTAAACAACAGCGGTGTGCTGTGGATGCCTTTGCGCAGCTGCTTCCAGCAGGTCTGTAACAAACCTGGGTGGTTCCTGTAAAGGTATATCAGCCAGGCTGTATTGCTGCAGCAGCTGTTGCTGTTCTGCGGCGCTCATCAGCGGCAGCTTGTTAAGCGGCGTATGCGGCGCTGCTGTAATATGTTCAAGGATGTTCCTGTAATGTTCCAGCAAGCGTGCTATGGTAGACCGCTCAAACAGGTCTGTGCTGTATTCAAGCACCAGCTGCAGCTGAGCGCCGGTTTCATATACATAAAGGGTAAGATCAAATTTGCTGCTGATGGTTTCCAGCCAGTAAGGGGCGGTTTGCAATGCGGCAGCACCGTTAATGGTATGCTGTGTGCGCGCGTCCTGCTGCATGGCCAGCATTACATCAAATAAAGGTGAGTGGCTCAGATCCCGCTCCTGCTGCAGTGCTTTCACCATTTCATCAAAGGGATACAGCTGATGCGCAAAGGCTTCCAGTACATTTTCCTTTACACGTTGCAGTAATTTTTCAAAACTGTCATTGCCGGAAAAGGTAGTTCTGAGCGGCAGCGTATTTACATAGCAGCCCACCTGGTTTTCCAGGCCGCCTGCTTCCCTGCCGGATACCGGTGTGCCGGTTACAATATCTTCCTGCCCGCTGTAACGGTATAACAAGGCTTTTAAAGCAGCCAGCAGCACCATAAACAGCGTAGCGCCGTTACCGGCCGATAATTCATGCAGCCTGCTTACCAGCGCTGCATCCAGTTCCATAAGAACAGCACTGCCATGACTACTGCGGATCCTGGGCCGCGGAAAATCCAATGGTAATTCCAGCAGTGGCGCCGGTACAGCGAACTGCTGCTGCCAGTATTGCCGGTGTAAGGCCAGGTTCTCATCAACAGCAGGGCTGTTCATGAAATGTGCATAGTCCTTATACTGCAAGTGCAATGCGGGTAAAACATCTTCCTTACAAGCCGCTGCATACAATATTTCCAGCTCGCGGAACAATATATTTACAGACCAGCCATCGGCCACAATATGATGCACGGCCAGCAATAAGATCCATGCTTCTTCCTGCAGCTGCAATAGCTGTACATTAAACAAGGGGCCCTGTGCAAGATCAAAATGGCGCTGCTGCAGGTTTTGTATAATGTTGCGGATCCTTTGCTCCTGCTGCTCATCCTGCCGCAGATCTGTATAAATTATCTTACAGGAAACATCATCCGCTGCGTGGATCACCTGCCGCAGCTCTCCCTCCACCATTGCAAAGGTGGTACGCAAACTTTCATGACGGGCTACCAATCCATTAAAACATTGCTCCAGTAAATGAAGCTGTAATTTTCCCTGCAGGCGCGAGCCGGCGTAAATATGATAGGCGCCCTGGTCGTAGCCCAGCTGGGTAAGCAGCCATATTCTTTTTTGCGCGTGCGATACCTGGTAGCTGGCCTGTACAGGCGCGGGCTCTATTTTATAAGACACAGCCGCTGCTGAAAGCAGGCCGGCCATTTCGTGTAATAACGGATGAATGAACACATCCCGCAAGGGCAGCTGTACCTGCCATTGTTCCTGCAGGCGGCTTACCAGCTGCGTGGCTTTAATGGAATTGCCGCCTAAGGCAAAGAAGTTATCGATACGGTTAACTACAGCTGTTTCCAGAACAGTACTCCATAGTGCTGATAACCGCTGTTCCCATAGGGTATCCGGTGCAGCAGCCGTTTCAGCAGCTGTTAGCGCCTGCAGGGCTGCCAGATCTGTTTTACCATTGGCTGTAACGGGGAAAGCATCCAGCTGTATAAATTCAGCAGGGATCATGTAATAGGGCAGCTTGCCCGAAAGCCAGCTCTTTACTGCTGCTGCCTCAAAGTTTTCCGCTATTATATATGCCCTGAGAGTAGTGTTATCCCTGGCTGCCAGCACCAGCGCATCTTGTATGGCAGTATGCGTAAGTAATGTTTGTTCTATTTCCGCCGGCTCTACGCGGTAACCGTTGATCTTTACCTGGCTGTCCTTCCGGCCTGTAAAGTAAATATTCCCTTCTTCGTCCCATACTCCCAGGTCGCCGGTTTTATACAGGCGGCTGCCCGGCTTAAAGGGATGTGGAATAAAACGTTCCCTGGTTTCTGCTTCCAGCTGCAGGTAACCATTGGCCAGGCCTGCACCTGCAATATGGATCTCTCCTGCGATACCGGGTAACACCAGCTCCTGCTGCTCATTCAGCAGGTATACCTCACGGTTGGGAATGGGTTTTCCTATACAGGCGGCATCATCCGCCCCTTTTACGGGATGATAGGTAGCGCATACTGTTGTTTCCGTAGGGCCATAGGTGTTATAGATAGCCACCTTCCCTATCAGCTGCTGAATATGGGCGCCGGTCAGCCGGTCGCCACCGCTAATAAGGATACGCAGTGCGCCCAGGTCCGTAGCATGCTTATCCAGCGCAGCTATTACAGGCGGCGTAGTGCTTAATACCGTGGCCTGCTGCTGCCGTATCAGCTGTAACAGGCGGTCAATATCCCGGCCGCCTTCAGGTAATACCAGCACCGTGGCGCCGCTGCATAAAGCAGGGAATATTTCCTCTATGGATACATCAAATGCCGGTGATGACTGCTGTATCACCCGGTCATTGCTATTAAGCGAAAAATAACGGGTAAAGGTTTGCACATAATCTGCCAGTGCAGCATGGGATACCTGTATACCTTTAGGCCGGCCGGTGGAGCCGGAGGTATACATAATATACGCCAGGCCATCTGGCTGCGCAGCATAAGCAGCTGTTGCCATTACGGGGGCAAACCATTGAATATTATTTATATCCAGTACAGGCGTTTCCGTTAGCTGTACCTGCTGCAGGTCGGCCGGGGTAGTAATTACCAGGTCAACACCAGCATGCGTTACCATAAAACGGATCCGCTCTGCGGGATAGTCGGTATCCAGCGGTACATAGGCCGCGCCGGTCCTTAACACTGCAAGTATGCTGATGATAAGGTTGGCTGAACGTTCCAGTAAAATACCTATACGCTTACCCGGGCCACCGGCCTGCAGCTCACAAAGCTGTGCGGACAGCAGTGCCACCCTTTCCTGTAACTGCTGGTACGTAAGCACCGTACCCTTCTCATGCAATGCAGCCTGTGTTGCAAACTGTGTGGCAGCCTGCTCAAGCAACGGCATTACCGTAGCTGCAGGATAGGTGATTGTTTGCGGGTTATTAAAGGTATGTAACAGCCGGTGCTGCTCTGCAGCGGTTAACAGGCTGTAGCGGTGCAGGGGCATATCTGGATCTGCAGCTACCTGCTCACAGAGGTATTCAAAACAAGCGGCCAGGCGGCTCATCTGCGCTTCGCTAAAGATACGCGTATCATAACGCAGCCTTAAAAACCATTGCTGTTCCAGCTCAATAAATTCTATCAGCAGGCTGCTTACGCTTGTACCGTTATCTATCTCTTCTATCTGCTGTAATAAAGTTTGGTTAGCTGTACGCAGGTGCTCAAAGTTCTGCAGCACCAGCATTACATCAAATAAAGGATTGCGGTTAATATCCCGGCCCATATCCAGCTGCGCTATCAGCTCCTCTACCGGAAATTCCTGGTGGGCAAAAGCTTCTTCCACCGTTTGTTTTACTGCGCTCAATAAAGCATTGAACGACCGTTCTGCATTAAACGCAGTATATAGCGGCAATATATTCAGGTAATAGCCAACCTGGTTTTCGAGCGCAGTGTGATGCCGGCCGGCTGTGGGTGTGGCAATGATCATTTGCTGCTGACCGGTGAGTTTGAACAGCAACAGCTTCCATACTGCCAGCAGCACCATGAACAGGGTTACATCATTCCCCGTTGACAGCTGCATAAGCTGCTGCTGCCAACGAGCAGACAATGGGAACTGCAGTTTCTTACCTTCAAAACCTGCTTCCGGCGTATGTTTAATAAAGGGAAAGGTAAGCGCAGGCAACTGCTCCTGGAAACGGGACAACCAATAGTGCCGGTGCGGCTGCATATTTTCTGATGCCAGCAGCAGCTGCTGCCAGGCTGCATAATCTTTATACTGTACCTGAAGCGGCGGCAGGGATTCCATCATACCCAGCTCTTTCCACAACACTTCCATTGACCAGCCATCTGTAATAATATGATGGATCGTAAAGATCACCCGGTATACATCCCCTTGCAGCTGTAACAATTGCACCCTGAAAAGCGGGCCTTTTTCCAGGTCAAAGGGTGTTCTGGAATCGGCCAGGGCCAGGGCTTTCCAGGCCAATGCGTCTTTTTCTTCCCGTAGATCTTTCCGGGAAAGCGGCAGTGGTATATGCTCCCGGATCACCATAAAGGGTGTTCCCTGTATATCCCTAAAAGTGCTGCGCAGGCTTTCATGCCGCTGCACCAACTCCGTTAGTGTGTTCTCAAAATGTTGGGCCGCTGTTTCACCGGCTATAATAAATGACCAGCACAGGTTATAGGCCAGCGGCAATACTTCCAGCCGGTGCAATACCCAAAGCCTTCTTTGTGACAGGGATAAGGAATACTGATCCGCTTTTTCCAGCGGAACAAGATCCGGCCGGCTTTCGGCCCCTGCTGCTTTAATGCAGGCAGCCATGCTCCTGATAGTGGGATGGGTTAACACTTCACGCATAGAAATGCCGACGCCAAAAAGATCCTGTATACGCGTTACCACCTGGGTAGCTTTCAACGAATTACCACCCAGCTCAAAGAAGCTGGCCAATACGCTGATGTGCGGCTGTTTTAGCACATCCTGCCATATTTCCAGCAAGGTGGCTTCCGTACTGCCTGCGGGCAATACCATTTCCAGGGTGGTGAGATCAGCGGGTTCGGGCAACGCCTTCAGATCAACCTTACCATTCACATTCACCGGCAGCTGCTCCATGATCACATAAGCAACCGGTATCATATAGGCTGGTAAATGATCCAGCAAAAAGAGCTTCAGCACAGCTGTTTCTATTGAGGCCGGCGCTACCAGGTAGGCGGTAAGGCGCCTGCGCTCCCCTATGCCACTAACAGTTACCACTGCATCGGCTACATCTTTATACAATAATATCTTCTTCTCAACCTCACCCGGCTCAATACGGTAGCCATTCCATTTCAGCTGTGCATCTTTGCGGCCCAGGAAACGGATGCTGCCGTTTTCCGTCCACAGGCCCATATCACCGGTCCTGTACAGGCGCTCACCTGGTATTGCCGGATGCGGAATGAACGCGTCCTGGTCCAGCGCAGGGTTAACATAACCCTTAGCCAAACCTTTTCCCGCCACATACAGCTGCCCGGCAATGCCCACCGGCACAGGCTGAAAGGCGTCATCCAGTATGTAAATATGATGTTCCGGTAAGGGCCTGCCTATCAGCGATGCAGTTTCCGGCGTTGTTATTTTGTTATAGGAAACACATACTGTTGTTTCCGTAGGGCCGTAGGTGTTATAGATCGCTATACTGTCCCGCAGCTGATCTATGTACGCGGGTTTCAACACATCTCCCCCACTTACCAGCAGCCGCAGGTTATTAACACGGCCGGCCTGTGTGTTTATTTCTTTTATAACCAAAGGCGTAGTGCTGAGAATAGTGGCCTGCTCTTTTTCTATGGCCTGCAAAAGGGCGGCTATATTGCGGCCGCCGTCTTTCACAACCACTAATGCAGCACCAGAACAGAGGGCTGCAAATATTTCCTCTACAGATATGTCAAAAACAAGGGCTGATTGCTGTATGATCCGGTCAGCAGGCGTTACGTTAAAATATTGCGTAAAAGTCTGTATATAGTTCGCAAGGCTCTCATGCCGTATCATTACACCCTTAGGCTGCCCGGTTGAACCGGAAGTGTATAGGATATATGCTACATCATCTCCTTTTATCTCTATACCGGGATTAACCGCAGTAGTGCCATTATGCAGTATGTCAGTTACCGGCAAGCGGTTAGTTTGGGGTAAACAATCTTCATCTGTAAGCAGCCATTGTAAGCCTGCTTCTGCAGTTATGAATACCACCCGCTCCGGTGGATAGGCTGCATCTACCGGCACATAAGCTGCGCCGGTTTTTAATATAGCCAACAGGGTAATGATCATGTTTGCAGAGCGTTCCATCATTAACCCTAAACGCTGGCCCGGCTGCACGCCTTTTTCCGTGATAAGGTACTGCGCCAGTCGGTTGGCCTGCAGGTTCACCTCCTCATAGGAAAGTTGCTGCCCTTCAAAGATCAGGGCTGTTGCATGCGGACTAACAGCCGCCCATTGTTCAAAAGCCTGCAGCACATGTGCATGCTGTAAAGCACGCACCGGCCCGCGGCCCATATTATATACCTGCTCTTTTTCTGTTTGGCTTAAAAGATCAATGGCAGCTATTGGCGCGTGGGGGGCTGACAGCGCGTTTTCCAGCAGGCGGATGAAATGCCCTGCCATACGCTCCATGGGCGCCTTATCAAACAGGTCTGTATTATAACGCAGCTGAAAAAAAAGCTCTGGCCCCTCATAGGTAAATTCCATTTCCAGGTCTACCATACTGGTAGTAACAGGCATGGATATAGGTTGTACGGTTAGCTGCTCATGTAACCCTTCCAGGCTGGTGGAACCTTCCAGGTTCTGGAATAACAGCAGCACATTAAAGAGCGGTGTTCTACTGAATTCACGTTCCGGCTGCACATCCGTTATCATTTTATCAAAGGAATAGGCCTGGTGCTGCAAAGCCTGCAAAATACCCTGCTTCTCCCGCTGCAGCAACCCGTTAAAGCTCTCGTTTGCCTGTACAGGCAACCGCAATGGCAGCGTGTTCAGAAAACAGCCGAGCTGTGGCTCCAGATCAGGGTGCGTGCGGCCTGCTGTATCTGTGCCTATTATTAGATCTGCCTGCTGCGTATAGCGGAATAACAGTGCACGCAGTGCAGCCGTAACCAGCATAAATTCCGTACAGCCTTTTTCCAGGCAGTATTTTTTAATAGCCGCATGCAAGGATGATGGTAACACCTGCTTAATGGCATGCCCGGCAAAAGTTTGTACAGCGGTACGCGGCTTTGTAAACGGCAGCTCTATCCCTTTGCTGTAGCCTGCCAGCGTTTCTTTCCAGAAAGCCTGCTGTAAGGGCTCGCCGTTACGGGCTGTATTGTAGGCTGCATAATCATGATACTGCAGGCCTGGCCCCTTTAGCTGCAGATGTTGTTTATACAGCTTTTTTATAAGGTCCATCATCACATTTACAGACCAGCCATCAGCAATGATATGATGAATAGCAAAGAACAGCAGGTATTGTGTATCTGTAAGCCGGTAACAGCTAAAGCGCAATAAGGGCCCCTGTTCCAGGTTAAAGGGCTGCCGGGTTTCCCATAAGGCTATCTCCTCCGGAGCAACCTGCTGCTCCCGCAGCTCTTTAAATTGCAGCACCGCAGCAGCATCCATTTGCCGACGTACACTTTGCCGCAGGCTACCATCCAGGCTCACAAAGGTGGTGCGCAGTATTTCATATTTCGAGAGAAGCGTGGTGATGGCATTGTTCAGCGCTGTCAGATCCAATGCACCGTTTATTACAAAACCGCTGTGCAGGTTATAGGCAGTGCTTTGCACATCCATTTGCTGCAACAGCCAAAAGCGCTGTTGTATATCTGTACAGCTGTAATGATCCTGCTCTTCCAGCATGGATACCGGGTCCTCTTTCACAGTGCCTTTTGCAGCCACACAAGCTACAAGGCGGTCCAGGGATGGATGCTGGAACAGATCGCTGATACTTACATCTGCCTGTAACAGCCTGCGTATATAGCTGATAAAACGGGTAGCTACCAGGCTGTTTAAGCCGGCGGTAAAAAATTCCTGTTCCGGGGACAGTGGTTTCATGCCCAACAGATCTTTCCAGATCCGCGCCAGCTTTTCAGAAATGGATAGATGATCCGGCAATTGATCTGCTTCCTCAGCAGCCACCAGCTCATCCAGCTTAGTGGTTATATCCCGGAAGGCGCCCTGCCGGTAAAGGGTGGCCAGTTTAAAATGCTGCACCTTTCCGCTGGTGGTTTTAGGTATTTTGCGTACCGGGATCACAGCCTGTACCGTTAAGCCGGTTGTTTCCAGCACCGCTTCCTTCACCCTTCCGGCCAGTGGCGCAAACCCGGCCACATCTCCCTTGTATAAAAGAAAAACCAGCAGTTCCTCGCTGCCATTCTTTTCATCTCTTACCCCACACACCACTACCTTGCCCAGGTCAAAGGCCGGCAGTGCACGTGATACCATGGCTTCTATATCCTGCGGATAATAGTTTTGCCCGTTAATAATAATAATGTTCTTATGCCTGCCGGTAATGGTTATACGGCCTTTGTATAAAAAACCTACATCGCCGGTGCGCAGCCAGCCATCAGACGTTAGCAGCTCACTGGTAGCGGCGGTATTATTATAATACCCGGCGGTAACATTCCCGCCTTTGATCTGTATATGCCCTATTCTGCGCTCATCAAACACTTCATCTTCATTCCCGCAGATCCTGATGGCGCAATGTTCCAGCGGGTACCCATTCTCTACGAATACAATTCCGTTACGGGGCTCCGCCAGCTTTATCCGGTCACCGATATTACAATGATCCCGGTCCAGGAAGTGCACACGCAATGCATCATTCACATCCGGCAGGGCTACGGCTACAGATGCTTCTGCAAGCCCATAACCTGCAAAAATGGCGTGGCTGCGTAGTCCGCAGAGCGTCAGCTTTTCTGTGAACTGCCGGCATAACTTGTGGGAAATAGGCTCTGCCCCGTTATAAATAATACGGATGGCAGAAAGGTCCCAGGCGCCGGCAGCTTTACCTTCCAGCGCTGAAAGAAAATAATGATACCCGAAGTTGGGTGAGTAAAGCTGACTGATATGGTGCTGGCTGGCCTTTTCTATCCACAACACCGGGTTGCGGATAAACAGGGCCGTATCCATTATATACTGGTCAATACCCGCTAACAGACAGGATAAATGAAAGCAGATCAGGCCCATGTCATGCGACAATGGCATCCAGCTAAGGCTTTTATCTGCAGCAGTGGTTTGAGAGCGGGAAACTATATCCTGCATGTTGGTAAGCAGGTTCCGATGCGTAAGCGTAACGCCTTTAGGGGTACCGGTAGAACCGGATGAGAACTGAATGTAAGCAGTTTCCGTTACCTGTACCTGCGCTGTGTGCCCGGGCGCTGCGGCCGTTAATAAAGCTGCTGCAGGCAGGTAACGTTGACCAATGGCTTCCAGTGCAGCCGGTTGCTGCGCTGACAGGGATGATGACAGCCGGTTATAATAAGCCTGCTCACAAACCAGGTAAGGATTATGCAGCGTGCCCCATACACTTACCAGCTTATATTTATGATCATCCTGGTTACCGGCAGGTAAAGGCACCGGTATTATTTTTCCCAGTAAGCAGGCCCAGAAGAATAGCAGGAACTGCCGGTTATCTTCCAGCATCAGCACCACTTCACTACCGGGCTGTATGCCCTGCGCCTGCAGATGGCCCAGCACCTGCAAGGCACTATGGTAAAGGTCCCCATAGGAAAGAAACGCTTCTTTTTCCTGGCTGTGTATTAGGGTTATGCCACAGTTATTCATTACCGCCAGTTTTTCCAGCAGCGTAATGAGCGTAACCTGATCGCCTGTATGATCCATGATATTTTCCATAATTATTCCTATGGCCAAACGATTTCAATCACATTCTGAGAAGTGGCTACGGTAGTACGTTTTACCGCTTCCTGTGTATCTGTTGTATGGAATGCCGCCTTTATTTTATCGTCCACAACCAGTTTGGTGCGGGTAAGCGGGGCCGGTCTTTTGATGGTGATCTGCCCGCCATCCTGTTTCAGCTGCTGCTGCTCCAGCACAATCCAGTTATCTTTTTTGTGGAATAACACCCAGTCCTTGCCGGTACCGTCTGATGGCAGCTGTAGCTCATTCCCGCTTGCTTTGATCTGCCGGGCCGTTTTAAAATCATGAGTGCTGTCTTTCATCAGCTGCAGTATACGGGCAGCATCCGGCACGCCATAACCTTCATAATTATTGCCGTAAGGATAGAGGTGACCCGAACGTTCAATAATGCGCACCACCTGGCGGGCTGTTATATTGGGCTGCTGCTGTAACATACATGCCACAACGCCGGAAATAACCGGGGCTGAAAAAGAGGTGCCGCCGGTATCATTCAGGCAGCTGATATTGGGTTTCAGGTAAGGTAAAAAGTCAGGGCCTTCAGCGCTGAAGGTCTTCTTGCTCCTGTTCATATCTGTTGCGCCTACTGCAATTACATTATCAGCATCCGCAGGGGCGGAAATAATTTTCCATGGATTATCACCATCATTACCAGCTGCTATCACTAATATCATATTATACCGCGCGGCCGCTTCCCGTGCGGCTTTTGTAACGATGGCCGTTTGGCCGTTCATATTTTCAGGAACATAATTTTCAGCCGGGTTATCAAAATCATAGGCATAACCCAATGAAACATTCACTACCCTTACGCCCTGCGTATGCAGCCACTCTACTGCATCGCGGAAATACTCCTGCTCCTTCTGGTATTCCTTTGCCCCATCATCCGTACGGGCCAGGTAGAACACAGCATCCGTTGCCAGGCCATAACGCTTACCGGCAGCATCTTTGCCGCCTATATAGCTCCACACATAGGTGCCATGCCAATCCATATCCGTTTGTTTGCTGAACAGCACCTGCTCATTGGGATGTATAAAATCTTTGGTAGCGGCCAGTTTCCTGGCCGTAAAAAAGTTCTGCAGGCGGGGGTTTTTATCAGCACCTTCAAATCCTACATCCACCACGCCCACCTTTACGTTTTTTCCGGTAAGCCCGGCACGTATAAAGGCCGCTCCATTTACATACTGTAATGCGGGCGCAATACTCGGTGTGTCCGGCAATGGCTGCCTGGGAACCTTTACGGGGTAACCTGCATAACCCAGGCCCATGCATACGGCCATGGCTATGCCAAATATTATTTTTGCTGTCACAACCAATTGTTTTAATGTACTTCGTTCAGCTGTTTATTGCAATTGGGTTTATATTTTTCTTCCCATTCCTTTTTCAGGCTGCTGCGCTCTTCCGGGGAGCTGCCGGGCAGCAGGGTATATACCAGCTCCTTTATTTTGATGGACAGCATGAACTCCTTAAAGCACTGCGTATATCCGTCTGCGTTATTATCTGTTATTTCAAAATGCGATCTTATGGCTGCACGCAGGTTGCCGGTTTCCCCAATAAAACGGGGATTAGCCGGCTGACCGTTCACACGGCCGCAAACCGCATATACGGCGGGTGTTTCAGGCAGCTCATCCAGGTTGTCATTCTTATCCAGGTTATTGTCTTTTTGTAAAAGTACCTGGGTATAGAGCGTACCTTGCTCTATGGACATATAATTATGCTCCATGTGCGTAATGTTTAATATTGGGAATAAATAATGCGGGTGGAAAATTTCAGAGGGGAGAGATCAAACGATCTTTTGTACGTGGCTGGTGTGCATTTCAACAGAGATGGCATAATTGATCATGTGCAGCTTTATTAGTAGACGGGAACCTTGCGGCGCACGAATAAGCTCGCCTTCCAGGCCGGCAAAAATGCCTTCCGTTACTTTCACCTTTTCACCAATGCTGCTAAACCGCTCTACGGCAATATCATGATCGGCAGACTCTATCCTTTTGATCTTTACGATCTCCATTTCACTCACGGGCACCGGGCGTCCTGCGCAGGAAACGAACTTAACGACCCCATCAGCAGATAGCACCTTGTATTTTTCCTGCATAGAGATCTTAACGAAAAGATAGTTGGGAAAGAGCGGTTCCTGGATCCGCTTCATCCTGTCGCTCCATTTACGAAGGGTGGTACGCAGCGGCAAATAGTGCTCATAATCCATCAGAGATATCTCCTGCGCAATCTTTTTTTCATATCTGGGCCTGGTAAATAAAACAAACCATTTCTTTTCCGGCTGGCATACGTGGGACATAACAAAATATGGTTACTAGGATTAAAAATACGGTTAGATTACTTGGCGGTATGTTAACAAGAGATACTTCAAAGGGAAGGGGGGATAGGCCTTACAACCGGCATAAAGGTGGTAACCGGTGCAGGTGTGGATTACTTTGTGGCTATTTCACGGGAGAACAGAGCTTCGCTAGATTGACTCCCAGTCGTGCTATTTTAAGGTTATTATTTGAGGAATCCTTATTATGTCCAACCAACACTTAATGCGGACTGCATTTCTATAACATCCCTACGAAATTATCGATACAATATTTTAAAAAAAATGCAAAAATCTGTAAACTTTAGTAAGGATTTCCCTACTTTCAAGGTAATAAAGACGTGTCAAATGAGCCTTTCCATGTTACGTATTCTGGTTTTTTTTTTGTAAAATAGCTAACTCAAAAAAATAAAACGGATTTATTGCTAATAACCATTATGATACAAATGCCGGCTTAATCCCCGCTTAAAACCCTTTAAAATTAGTCTAAAAGTTGTTCCTATGTATAACACTATTCGACTAGCCATTGCTTGTGACCATACGATAATAAGAAAGGCCATAAGCGATCTGCTTTCCAGATCACAGGAGCTGAAAGTGATTATTGACGTTTCCAACACAGCTGAACTTTTAAAGAATTTGGATAGTGATGACAACCCGGATGTATTACTGTTTGCCCCCTCTGTGTATGAAAAAGAAAGCTTGTCACAGATCCGTTATCACCACCCGCACATTAAGGTGATCGTAATGCTGATGCAGTTTGAGCCGTATATGGCCAACGATCTGCTGGAGCTGGGTATACATGGATATCTTTCCAAACGGGCGGATACCCCGGAGCTGCTGCAGGCCATTAATGCAGCAGCTGTAGGAATGGTATACCAGAATAAAACCCTTACGGATACCCTGAACTGGCGGGCCAACCACCCATTACCGCCTAATGCGATACAGCAGCAGTTAACCTTTACAGAAAATCAAAAGAAAATATTACAGCTGCTGTGGAGAGAAAAGAGCACCAAAGAAATTGCCAATGAAGTGTTCCTGAGCACCAGCGCTGTTGACAAAATAAAGCAGCAGCTGAAAGAGGCCACTGGCACCAAAACTACGTTAGGACTAATCAAATACGCTATTGAACAAAAGATCATCCTGTTATAATTCCCGTGCAGAGATCATTCACCTTTACTTTCCTGTAATTCCAAAATAGCCGGACTCGTAAAATCCAGCTGTTTAAGCGCGTCCTTAATTTCCGGGCACGACATGAACAGCTTCCATAGCAGGCCGCTGCGGTAGTTTTCTATCATCACCACAATGGGCCCCTGGTCAATGGCCAGGTATTGTTTATCAACCCAGTTATGCGACTCGCTGAAGGCATCGTAAAATCCGTACTCGCCCCACAGGCGGTCGCCAACCTTATAGTAGAAATATTTAAGCGCCTGCATGGCATATTCCGGCGCATAGGGAAAGGAAGATAATGCTGCTGTAGGACTGATCACTCCCAGGTCGTTGGTGGGTGAGTGTGCATCATACCCCCCATAGCTGTCGCTGGCGGTAAGGCCCCAGCAATCCGGCCCATAACCTTTGAACTGCTTGGGATTCTCAATACAGTATTGCCGGTTTATAAGCGTGTGGTTACGGTTCTGTTCCCAGTAATCAGCATATTTATCCTTTAAGCCGCGTGGATCCAATCCCAGGAAAGAGTAGTGCGCAAAAAATAAAGGGCCGCCATAATCAAAGCCCAGTGGCAGCTTCATACCGTAGTATTCCTTACCATTATTAAAATAATTGCTCATGGCCCAGCCTTCATGATATACCCTGGCAGGTGCGGGATAAGTAGGTGAAGCCGCGGCCAGAATATAGGTAATCAGGCATTCATTGTAACCCCGTATTGGATGGTTCATGGCCCAGCCGTTATTGGGCGACCAGTGCCAGTATAACACGGGCTGCCCGTTACGGGTATACCAGCTCCATTCCGCCTCATTCCACAACCAGCCTATTTTAGTACGCAGGTCTGTTTCTTTGGAGCTGCTGCCTGTAAAATACTGCCGTACACACAACAATCCCTGGAACATAAAAGCAGATTCCACCAGGTCTCCGCCATCGTCTTTACGGCTAAAGGGAATGGTTTTCCCTGTAGCGCCATTGAGCCAGTGCGGCCATATACCATGGTAGCTATCAGCCCTGTATAAAAAATTCACGATCTTCAGCAAACGGTCCAGCCCCTGCTCCCTGGTAATAAACCCTCTTTCAATACCTACCAGGATGCTCATAACGCCAAAACCGGAGCCTCCAACGGTTATAGTGTCCGGTGTAGCAGTGCGCTCAGCAGCCAGCCCGGATACCGGATGCCCGAACTTCCAGAAATAATTAAAAGTACGTTGCTGCACCAATGTTAGCAGCGCAGAATCACTGATCTGTTCGCGTGGTGTATCCCTGTGTTGTTTCTTTTGCGCCTGCACCGGCAGCAAACCGGCCAGAAGCAAGCATCCTATCCATATTAACTTCATCGTTCTGATTTTAGATTTACGATCTTAGATTTAATAGAAGTATGACTCCTTAAATCTAAAATCGTAAACCGTATACCGTAAATCAATAGCCGGGATTTTGTGAAAGCCTACCCTGGCTGAATTGGATCTGTGTGGCGGGTACAGGAAATACTTCATTCCGGCCTCTTACATAAGTTTTACCATGCGCCTGAAAAGCGGCTGCAGCGGTGCCGGGCACCAGCGCATCTTCCCGCACCAGCTCAAAAAAGCGGTCGTGCTCCATAGCCATTTCCACCCTCCGCTCCTTCCACACATCCTCACGGGTAACCGTACCTTTGGCAGCCAGGCCTGCACGCGTGCGCAATGCATTGATATCTGTAACAGCTGTCCCCGGATTGCTTAATGCCAGCGCGGCCTCCGCATGTATCAGCAACACTTCGCCTAAACGCAGTATGCGCAGGTTCTTCGGCAAACGGTCTGCATTGCCGCAGTACTGCTCGCGGGTACGGCTATGATAAACCTTGTAGTTATAGCGGTCATTTTCCACACTATCGCGGCCGGGTACACGAAAGCCATCCCACAGCACAGTACCCCCGGGATTTATAAAGATAATGGTGGCATCCCGGCGTTTATCGCCTGCTTCATAGGCATTCAACAGGCTCAGGGAAGGGTTATCAAATCCCCAGCCCAGATCGGCCCAGCCCCGCTTACCACCGGCACGGGGCCCCTGGCAAACACTGTATACATCTATAGCTGCGTCACAGGAGGCATTGATACCTGTTTGCACCTCAAAAATAGATTCGGCTCCGTTCTTGCCGGTTTCCCGCCATATATCCGCATAGTTGGGCAACAAGGCATAGCTGCCTACCTTTCCGGTAATGATAGAATCTGAAAGACTGTATGCGCGTTGCCAGTTTTGCCGGTACAGGCTTACCTTGGCCAGGAGCGCGGCAGCTGCGCCTTTAGTAGCCTTGCCTGCCTGGCTGCCTTCACTGCCTTTTACCGGCAGGTTAGCCAGGGCAAATTCCAGGTCGGCTGTGATCAGCTGGTAAATAGTATCCCTGCCGGCACGGGTCTGGTATTGATCGGTAGCCGCTTCCTGCGGTGTTAATACCTTGTCTACTTTAGGAACACCCCCAAACATGCGTACCAGGTTAAAGTACAGGTAAGCCCGCAGAAAATGGCTTTCGCCCTGTAAACGGGCTTTCAGCTCCCCATCTATAGTGGCGGGTTCCAGCACCTGCAGCGCTTTGTTGGCGCGGGCTATAGCCTGGTAATACCCCGACCATATATCGTTTAACGTACTGGTACCTGCGTTCATGGTCAGGTTATCCAATGCGCCCTGTGTGGTTGCTGCATCATCTGGGTTACTGCCTTTATCTGCATCATCCGATGCAATGTTGGTGACCCCTATAAAAGGAAATCCATGTATGTTTCCCAGCCACAGGTTATTATAGATACCCGTTACCAGGTTCTGGGCCGCTTCGGGGTCACTGGTGGCTGCATCTTCATCGATCTGCCCCTGCGGTTTTACATCCAGGTAATTATTACAGGCCATTAGCAGGGCGGAGAACACCAGGCCGGCAGACATTATTTTTATCAGTATATTCTTCATGACGCTTTTTTTAGAATGAAACATTTACGCCAAAGGCAAACGTACGGGTAGTCGGATACACATTCAGCTCAATACCTGCATCCAGGATACCGCTGCTGTTGTTGGTAGCATTGGCCGTACTGGCGTTTACGTTAGTAGAACGGTTGTTGATGCGGTTATTGATGCTATTGTCGAAATCAATGGTGCCACCCGGCAGCTCTGATGTAAAGCCGCTGAACTTTTTAATGGTGAACAGGTTCTGCGAAGTGAGATATACCCGGAAACGATTGATGCCAATAGCTTTCAGCACGGTGGCCGGCAATGTGTAACCAAGGGTAAGGTTATTACAACGCAGGAAAGCGCCGGATTCCACAAAGTAAGTGGAAGCAGGCATGGAGGAGCTTAGTATAGCCGGATCTGTATTGGAGGGCCGGTCTGCTTTCCAGCGTTTATCCGCATAAGCGGCTTCTATATTATCCGTGGTTTCATAACGGAATGCTTTTTTACCATTATAGATCTTGTTGCCGCCGTTACCATAAAAATCAGCGGTCAGGTCCAGGCCTTTAAAGTTCAGGCCCAGATTAAAACCATAAAAATATTTGGGTTGATAGGAGCCCACGTATTGTTTGTCGTTATCATCAATAACCCCATCGCCGTTCGTGTCCTGGTATTTCAGGTCGCCCGGTTTGGCGCCCGGTTGTATCACCTTACCATCTTTGTTCTTGTAGTTATTGATTTCATCCTGGTTCTGGAAAACGCCCTGTGTTTGCAGTACGTAAAAGCTGGCCACCGGACGGCCATTATCCGTGCGGGTTATAAAGCTCTGCTGCCCCACGTTACCACCCAGCAGCGCCTGCCCGCCGGCCAGATTAGTGATCTCATTGGTATTAAAAGTGATGTTGCCACCAATATTGTAACTCAGGTCTTTGGTAATGTTATCTTTCCAGTTCAGGGTAAACTCATAACCGGTATTTTTAAAAGAGGCGGCATTGGTAATGTAGGTGTTATTGGGATCACCTAATATACTGGGTATATTCACCACCGTTAATGCATCCTTTGTTTTCTTGTTATAATAATCCACCTCACCGCTTAAGCGGTCTTTTAGCAGGGTAAATTCAATACCAAAGTCAAACTGAGTAGTAGATTCCCATTTCAGGTTAGCATCCTTGGTATCCTGCAGGGCACTGCCTAAAGAAATTACACCGTCATAAAAATAAGGCAGGTTCACCGTGGCGGTATTAATATAGGCGTTGGCGGGAATGTTATCATTACCCAATACACCCCAGCTGCCGCGCAGCTTCAGGAAGCTGAACACTTTTTGATCCTGCATGAACGGCTCCTGTGAAATAACCCAGCCGGCGCCTATGGTGGGAAAATAACCCCATCTTTCCCGGAACTTGGAGCTGCCATCTGCACGAATGGAGGCGCTGAACAGGTAACGGTTATCGTACCCATAATTCACACGCCCTACAAAAGACTGGCGTGCATATTTATCGCCGCCGTTATTTATTTTGGATTGCACATCCGGGTTGCCAAGATCCAGGTACCAGAGATCTTCGCTGGCTGGTACGTTAATGCGTGAGCCGGTAAGATAGGTGCTGTAAAATCCTTCTGTTACAGAACCTCCTAACAGGGTAATGGAATGTTTATTGAACGTTTTATCAAAAGTAACGGTGTTATCCCATACCCATCCCTGTGAGCGGGAGTTGTCTATAAACAGCTGGCTGTTATCCTGGCGCTGGTTACCACCGGCTACCAGGAAAGTTTTATCATCATTCAGGAACTTATATACATAAATACGGTCGGTACCCCAACGCAGGTCGGCATTGAATGCAGAGCGGAACTTCAGGGCCTTTACCGGCGTAAATTCCAGCGCAAGATTGCCTTGTAGGCGGCTGTCCTGCTGGCGGTAGTTGCGGGTATTTAACTGCAGCAGGGAGTTGTTTACATTCCCCCATGCAGAGGTATTGCCATAGCGGCCATTTTCCTCTACCGGCACAATAGGCGCTGCACGGTAAATATTGCCGTATACTGCATTCAGGTCCACGTTACGTCCGTCTCCCCTGGAGTATGACAGCTGGGTGCTGAACTTCCATTGGTCGGAAATATTTACCTCATTGTTTGCACGCAGCGTAAAACGGCGGAAGGTATTGGTTTTAATAATCCCATCGTCCTGGATAAAACCACCGCTGAAAAAGTAGGTATGCTTATCCGTACCGCCGGATAAGGAAAGATTATGGTTCATCTGGAAAGCTTTGCGCAGGGTAGCATCATACCAGTTGGTAGTACCGGGAAACACTACGGCGTCATTGATGGGATCTCTGCCCGGGGCCGCATCTTTCAGGTAATCGATGTATTGATCGCGGTTGGCCATTTTTACCAGGTTAGATGCTTCACGGAAACCGGCATTGGCATCATACCGTACTTCTGTTTTGCCCGCCCGTCCTTTACGGGTGGTAATGATCACCACACCGTTGGCGGCGCGTACGCCGTAAATGGCTGCAGATGCATCTTTCAGCACATCCATATTCACAATATCTGCGCTGTTAATGTTGCGGATATCATCTGTAAGCACACCATCCACCACATACAAGGGGTTGGCGCCGGCCATTACAGAACCGGTACCGCGTACCCTTATCTGCGGCTGTGTATTCGGCTGCCCGAAAGAAATGATCTGCACACCGGCTACCTTGCCCTGCGCAGCCTGTGTGGCAGTAAGCACCGGTTGTTTAGCCAGCTCCTCCCCTTTTACGGATGAAATGGAGCCGGTGAGGTCACGCTTACGCTGCGTACCATAACCCACTACCACTACCTGCTCCAGCTGGCTTTCGGAACTTTGCATAACAATATCCACCGTGGTTTTGCCGGCAATGCTTATTTCCTGCGGCAAATAACCCAGGTAAGATACCTGCAGCGTATCCCTGCCTTCCGGTACATTGATGGTAAAAGTACCGTCTGTACCGGTAGTGCCACCGGTGCCAGTGCCTTTTACACGTACTGTTACGCCAATTAGGGGAGTGCCTGCCTTATCGGTTATTTTTCCCTTAACCGGAGCTGCCTGCAGGTAGCCTATAGTATTTTCCGTAGAGTCGTTACTGTTAGTGCCTGCCTGTGTGCCCAGCGATTTTATTACATATACCGCGGAATCTATTCGTTTATATTGCAGATCCAGCGGAGGCAATATGGTTTGCAGCACATTTTCCAGTGGCAGGTTACCGCTCTGATCCAATGCATTGGCCGGCACCTGCTTTTCTGCTATCAGCCGGGCATTATACGCAAAGTTGATGCGATATGTTTTTTCCAGTTTTTGCAGGGCCGTCTTTAATGGCAGCGTACCTGTTTTTTGAGTGAGCAATGGCGTATCTGTATGTGTGGATTGGGGACGCCTATAGGCCAGATCCTGCGCCTGCACTGTAAATGCAGCTGCCAGGGTCAGCACCAGCAAGGTTTTACCCTTGTGTGTACCTGTTACTTTCATAACGATCTGTTTTAGTTTATTTACGAGTAGTTTATTTACGAGCAAATGTTGTTTAAACGTCGATATCAGACATGGAATTCCTTTCTATCATACATGGTATTCACTGTTAGCAATCATGGTTATTACGCTACCGGCTAATCAAAAACGTACTATCATTTTCTTGTGTAAGCTGCACGCCAAAGGATTCCTGGATAGCTTTAAGCACCACCTTATGATCGGCTTGCTGCAGGGTAGCGCTGAACTGTTCCCCACCGAGTGTACTATCTGCAAACTGCAGGCGGATCCCATATTTATAATGCAGCTGTGCGGCCACTTCTGCCAGGCTGGTGTTTTCAAATATAAAAGTGTGATGAACCCAGGAAACATATTTTTCCGTAACAACTTTCTGACGCAGATAGCGATTTTGATTGGTACTGTATGTGATCATCTCCCCCGGTTCCATAACAATACGTGCGGACTTTTTTGCATTGCCGCGCAGCGCCACTTTACCACTGTGCAAAACTACCCGGGGGCGGCCATCGTAATTACTTACATTAAATTCCGTGCCTAGCACCTCTATATTCAGATCTCCTGTATGTACGGTAAAAGGTTTATTTCCCTGCAGTTCTGGTTTGATCATAAAGTAGGCTTCACCATCCAGCCAAACTTCTCTTGTTTTCGTTTCTGCTGAAAAAGCGGTTGCCTTTAATGCAGAATGCGGTCCCAGTATTACTACCGAGCTATCCGGCAGCAATAGGCGGCGGTTCTCCCCGAACTGGCTGGTATATACGGCGCGTTTATCTTCTTTACGCAGCACCCACAATGTGCATAGCGCCAGCATCCCACATACGCCGGTGAACATGGCGGCGCGGCGCCAGTTCCGGCGATAGTGGGTACGTTGCATAAACATGGTTTCCGGCAGAGCATGCTCCATCTTGCCATGGAGGGCATGCCATATACGATCATAACTTTCCGCGGGCAGCTGATGCCGTTGGTATTCCAGTGATAATAACATTGCCCGCGCTTCTGCTATTACCGTTTGCTTTTCCGGGTAATGCTGCTGCCATGCTTCCCAGAACGACTGATTTTCTACGTTGGGGCGTAATACCCATTCCGTAAAAAAATCATCCGCCAGGAAATCAGTTACTGAAAAGTCTGCGTAGTCCTTCCATTCCATAACAACAGCGCTGTTTTGGTGATTTACATATATATAGAGGAGTGTTAACCGGGTTTTATCCCTTCTGCGGGAAAATATTTTTTTTGAGTGAGATTATTCAACACGGGAATAGGAGAAAAGTTTAAAGCCGCCATTATAACCAAATGGCGAGGAAGAGCGTCCAGAGCGGGAAGCCGGCCAGCTTTTGCCGCAGCTTATCAAAGGCTTTGTAGATCATTTTATATACGGACCTCTGATCAATTTCCATGATAGCAGCAATATCCTCAAAAGGAAGATCTTCATAAAAACGCAGGAACAGCGCTTCTTTCATGCGGGGCGGCAGGGCGTTGAGCGCGGCTTTCACCTGCTCTTTACGGCGCAGCTCACTTTGTTGGGCAATGAGCATACTTTCCGGTGAAAGCATAACAGCAAAGCTGGACTCATCTGTTAATACAGCGGGTACATTTTTACGCACATTGCTTATTTTACGCAACAGCGCACGGCGATAGGCTTTCAGCAGATAAGCTTTTACATTGGTTACTTCAGACAGGTGAGTACGGTGCTGCAGCAGGTATTCAAAAACATCCTGCAAACAATCTTCCACCAGACGTGGGTCCGCACACTGCTTGCATCCGTAGTTATATAACAACGGCGCAAAGCTGGCATATAGTACCGTAAAGGCTTCCCGGCTGCCCTGCAAAAAATGCCGCCATAGGTCAGCATCCCCTTCCCAAGCATGTAAGGCCATGCGGCAAGTTATGCATTTATTTGCAAGTAGGCTATGAATTACAACGCAGGTATTGTGAAGAGGAAAGATTTAGAATGTATAGAATATAGGCATAAAATGAATAACAGCAGGCGCAAGCGGCTGTGTAATATTTTAATGACATTCTGTTTTCTTTTCTTCAGCGATCTCCGGCTCCAAACGTTTGCACTCCGGCTTAGCCGCGCATTGCTTTCACGATAGCAGCGCTGCGGGAATTTACTTCCAGCTTACGGTAAATATTCATGATGTGGGAACGTACCGTACCTACACTGATGTGGCACAGCTCTGCGATCTTCTTATACGTATGCCCATCTACCAGCCGGTCCAGCACTTCCTGTTCGCGCGGGGAAAGCCCGTACTGCGAAATATCATGTTGTGCGCGGTGATGAAAATAAGCCAGCACCTTCTGTATGGCGGTCAGGTTGGTTTGTACGGCGGTATCATATACCCGGGATACAAATCCTGTTAAAGCCGGCGGGTTAATGGGTTCATCCGCTGTAGTGGTACGGGCTGGCAAACTGGCTAAGGAGTGGCTATCGCGGTGTACGGTTAACAGCAGCACATTGATGTCGGGATAGGCAGCTTTCAAAATATTGGCTGCTTCAACGGCGCTTACACCAGGAATCTCAACATCCATGAATACAATGTTGCAAATGTCTTTAGCAAGTTGTTGTAAGATTTGTTCGTCGTCACTCTGGATACCGGCAACTTCAAGAATATCAGTTCCGTTTAAGTGGCCTGCGTTATCACGCCGCACTTTTTTCATAATTTTTACTTTGGGTTTATTATTTTGTGAAAATTCTTCTCACAGTACTGCAAGTTCTCTTAATGACGAAAAAGGCGCTTATTAGTATAATATTAATGAGGACACAATCCCAATAACGAAACAAATTTGAAACAAATACCCTCAGCAGTCAATCGGATGTATATATGGTTTTTAAAAAAATATTAATAAACAAAATAATTTATATTATTTAAAAAACCAATACATGGATAAAATTTGGGGCAAAAAGCTAAAGTGGACAACTATTTTATATTCAATGGATTAAGCACGCCCGTGCTGGGTTTCAGGCCTTAAATACTCTTTTTTGACATTTGCAGGTCTCCGTTGATGGACAATTTTTTCATTTTGCTGCAGAGCTCGCCCAATTACTAACTTTTTTATAGTCGGTAACTAAAAATGACGACTGACACCAAAATAAAAAAATCCACTGCCATGTAACGGCAGTGGACGTATTTTTTCCAGACCTTACAAGAATTACTAATTTAATATCAGCTCAATTACGGGGATCTCTCCTTCCGGTTTTTTTACCGGCAGGCTCAGATTAAGGTCATCATCCCCTAAACTTTTACCCAAACTGTGATGCTGGGTGGGTGCGCTCATTTTTATTTCAGATGCATCATGCAGGAACTGCGCATACTTTACTTTTCCCTTATAACCCGGTAGTGTAAAGTTCTGCAGGGGATAGTCGAGCAGATGTACGTATAAACGTTTAGTGGTAGGATTGTAAGTAAGCAAACAGTTATCCGGTTTGGCAAATCCAGGCGGGGCCTGCGTGCAGCCATAGATAGAGCGGCTATTTACCTGCATCCAGTCGCCCATGGCTTTAAGCGCTGCCTGTGCACGCGGGTCAAACAGTCCGCGGCCGGTGGGGCCTACGTTCAATAACAGGTTACCACCTTTGCTTACCGTTTCTATGAGCAGGCCTAAGAGCTGTTTCGTATCCTTCCAGGAGGTTTCATCCCGGTAATATCCCCAGGAGCCGGAGAATGTTTGACAGGTTTCCCAGGGCACCTGCTTACCATTGCGGGTAGGCCATTCTGATACCTTGTATTGTTCCGGCGTTACAAAATCGCCGCCATCTTCATATTCACCTAAGTCCAGGCGGTCATTTACAATAATATCCGGCTGCAGCTTGCGGATCATTTTAATCAGCTCAACTGAATTCCAGTCGTTATGGTCTTTGCCATAGGCGCCGGGGAAAGAGAAGTCTGTCCACAGGATATCTATTTTCCCGTAGTTAGTTAATATTTCCTTCAGCTGGTTACGCAAGTACTCGCGGTACTTGGCCATATCACGGCCCTGGTTCAGCTTTTTATAATCTGCAGTATCGGCGGGCCTTTGCGGATGCACCCGGTCAATGGTATAATCCGGGTGGTGCCAGTCTATCAGGGAATAATAGAAGCCTACTTTCAATCCTTCTGCGCGGAAGGCCTCTACCCATTCTTTAATAAGATCTTTCCCGTAAGGTGTTTTAGTGGCTTTGTAATCCGTGTATCTGGAATCAAAGAGGCAAAATCCTTCATGATGCTTGCTGGTGATCACGGCGTACTTCATGCCGGCTGCTTTGGCCATGCGGGCCCATTCTTTGGGGTTGTACAGGTCAGGGTTAAATGCATCGAAGTATTTCTGATATTCTTCATTGGTTAGCTGCTCCCGGTTCTTCACCCATTCATGTCGGGCGGGCAGGGCGTACAGGCCCCAGTGAATGAACATGCCGAAGCGGTCATTTTTCCACCAGGCCAGGCGTTGCTCTTTTTGTTCCGGTGTTTCATTAAAGATCTTTTTTTCCTGTGCGGTAAGCTGTAATAACAGCCCCAGGCTGCACAGCAGGATGACCATGCTTTTTTTCATAATGTGCTATTTGTTTTCATGCTGAAGCGGACAACGATGCCCTTTTCGTGGAATTGGGTTTGATAATGATGAAGTTCGCTGAATTAATCTGCTTTTTATAATAGTGATTTAGCGAATGATAATACAGAAATCGCCTTGCCCGGGATTAACCGTATTTTAACCTTGCCGGTTATAGCAATCGATTGTAATATATTGGCAATCAGTAAGATATATTTTTCCGTTAACCAATCATTAACTAATAAGCGCAGAAATAATATTTAATGTTGCATATCAATTTAAACGCAGCTACAACAGACCTATAGTTATGAGAAAAAGATTCCACTTTACCTGAGCAAACGGCGGGCGATACAATTGCAAATCTATTTTCCAGATCATTTAAAACAGCTATTATAATAAAGATGTTCGCGTCCTGGTGTATGCAAATACAGCCAGGGTTTTAACCCTGAGAATTTCCATATGGTTTTTTTATTTCCGGAGGTCCAATATTGGCCCAGGTACCTATAAATAATAACCCCAAAAGTATCATGGGCCGGGATGGTATATGCCACCTTTTAAAGGACTTCGTTCCCCCGTAGTGTTTACTGCGGGGGAACCTTTTTTTGGAAAGCCCGCAAACCTCAATTGTTAACCGGTGATTAACTAATAGCGGTAAATACTATTGTAACATTGTAATCGTGATGCAATAAGCATCACATTCTTTTTCCTATCGTTATATATCACATCGCCTGAGTGTCTACTCCGGCGGTTTATTATTACCCGCTGCAGGAAAAAGTAGCTCCCTGTTCTTATGATCGATTGACTGGCTGGTGAGGTTATGAGGTGTAATGTGATGGTTGGCCATGACTTGGAAGGTTATGGGTGGTAGTAACCGTATGGCCCAGGGTTACTGATTACAATACAAAGATCTGGTGATCATGATCTGAACATCTATAAAACCGGGAAAATATAAGTGCTGAAGATAACCTGATGGCATTAGGGATTTAAAAACCAGCAGGTGACTGAAAAGAAACCCGCGTTGCTAGTTTTGTAATCTAAACCGTCTTTTATATTCAGTGTGAGAATTGAATATTGAATACCTTTTGGATATTCGGGGGTGAAATTCAGCCTTTATAATTTCTTATTAGTTAATTAGGCGTTAAAGAGTAAGTTAATACAAGGTTAACCGGGGTTAACACGTCCGGTAAACAATGGGAACAGGAAAGCCGGGGGGAATGACCATTTCCCCTGTTACGTACAGACTTTAACGTTATAATTACCAGGAATCCAGGAAAAGGGCTGCTAATATGGTGGTTGCCGCCGCCAGGTTCTTCACAAAGCGGATATTAAACCCGCCTTTTTCCGCGTAATAATAACTTTCCTTATATCGGTCATACTCAATAGGCGCACCTAAGTCTTTCATCATTTTCAGGAACTCATACAGGGTGCGTTCGGAAATACGCAGCCGTTTGGCTAACTGGGCAGGTTTACCAGTACCTTTAATGCGGATGAGGTAATCGATCGTTTGTAACCTTTCAAAATAACGCTTAGGCATGTTAGCATAGGGGGGTTTAACGGGTAATGGAATTTACTTTATAAGAATAATTATACCAAAATAAGTTAAATACATTTATTTTGATAAGTATCAACCCTTTAATTGAAACCAACATCATTTATTCAATAGTTTTTCTCCGTAGTTGTGCTGCTGGTTAAAGGGCTGTAAGAAAAGTTCCCGCTAATGCTCCCCAGTGCCCGCGTTTGCGTATGCATCAATGTAAACGAGTGCCGTATGTATATCATATACATGGGTTTTTCGAGGGTAATTTAAAAAGGCTTCCTTTACCGGTCAGGCATTAAATGCAAGTTAGCAAGCTACACTGCAATAGGATCGCAGTTAATAAACCCGATAGAGAAATAGTGTTAGGCACTCCCCGGTAGCAATGTCAGGGAATGTGTGAGCACACAGGCTGGGCTGGGGTTTCATCCGTTTTAAGAAAGCTCCCGGTAAAAACCGGGTGCGTAGAGCTCAGTTACGATTTCCCGGCTGTTGAAACCGGTACATCATTACCTGATCTCCTTTCGTGAAACAAATAGTAATTTTTAACACTCATTAAATCAGCAAAACAATGTTAAGCCATTCTAAGCGCTCAACAGTTAATTGCATGTTAACAGAAAATAAAAACCTTGCCGGCCGTACAGACCAGCAAGGCGCAGCATCCGGAAGGTTTTTGAAAAGACGCCGATAGTATAAAAGCAGGAAAGGACTACCTTCTTGTCTTGCCACCGGGTATCAGATATCAGAAGGATCATATATCCATCTGATATTGCGTTGCTGACTGCAATGATACTGCTGTTTATTTTTTTAGCGGTTAATTGCAAGTTAACCCCTTAGAAAATTGTGCAGCGGGATCTCAGTGCAGTACCTGGTGGGAAAGAATGGTTTGTACCACACTCCCGGCATTATTATCATAATGATGCCCACCGGGTAATACCATGTGCTGATAGTTTTGAATATGCAGCTCCTGCAGATCAAAATCATTCTCCCCTTCTCCGAATAATAACAATAAAGGTTTACCGGTAATATGGTTCATAGCACCTGGCACACTCAGGCCATTGTTGCTGGTCTTCCCTAACATTTCCGACACATGTACTTCCAGGTCTGTAAAGCGGGAGGGCGACATAAACACCAGCTGCTGCGACTTTGCCTGCACATCGGCCGGCAGGTTGTTATAAATAAAAGGCAGCACATCTGCCCCCATGGAATAGCCTACCAGTAAAAAGTTCTTATGGCCCCACTGGCCGGCATAATGCTTCAGTAAAGCAGCTACATCTGCCCCGGCCTGCTGCGGCGTTTTCTTTTTCCAGAAGTATTTAAGGGTATTCAGCGCTACCACGGCATAACCTTTTTTGGTAAACGCGTCTACCATGCTTACATTAAATTTTTTCAGCCCTGCATCACCGGTAATGAATAATACCAGCGGATACTGGCCGCTGCCGGCCGGCGCCATAGCAGTTACCGGCAGCTCCGTTACAGCCGTCTGGGCCTGCACCATCAGAAAAAGTCCCTGGAAAAAGGCTACCAGGAGTAATTCACGAACATACATAACTTAATTACGAATTATTTAATTACGAATTACGAATTAGAATGCAGCGAATGGATGAAGTGAAAACATATTTAATTACCATCCCGCCCAAAAATGGGGATGAAATTATAATTATGAATAATTACGCATTCATTAGAGCGAATGAATAAAATGAAGTTTAACCACGGATCGTCCATTACAAATTCATTAACAAATGGATCAGGCATTCTCAAACTATTCAACATCAACAATTCCCAATTACGAACTACAATTTACACCGAACCACCCATTCGTAATTCGTAATTAAATAATTCGTAATTACCGCTACGGCTGCATTACTTTACTCAATGCTGCCGGCAATTGTATCAGATCAAAATCATGCTCGTATACCAGGTACTTGTTAGTCCAGGCAGTGGCATATTTTTCCTTAAACTCCCGCAGGCCATGGTAATGGCGGAAAGCGCGGATCTTTTCATACGCAAATTTCACCACCTGCTCAGCCGTATTCTGCGGCTGTGCAATGCCCGACATTGGCACCAGCCCCAGGTTCAGGTATTGCAGGTTGCGCTGCTGCGCATCCTGTATAAGCGCAATGATCAGCGCATCCATTACGCCGCCCGGCGCATCGCTGCGTTTGCGGATCATATCGTAGGTACATTCTCCCGGTGCATAATCCGGAATAATGTTCAGGAAAGCTACCACCTGCCCTTCTTCGTTATTAACCGTGATCACATCCTGGGTTTGTATAGCATCGTCAAACGATCCCTGCGAAAAGGTCATTTCCTTTACCTCATATTGCACCAGCCATTCATCGGACACTGCTTTCAGCTCCGCTATTAAGGCTGCCGGCTGGGGCGCCCGCTGAATAGTGGTGGTATATCCTTTATTGGCTAAGCTGTTCAACGCATTCCGTAACGATTTCTTATCCTTTCCACTCAATGTAAAACCGCGGATATCCATAATAGCCTCCTGCCCTATTAACAGGCGCTTTTTCCGGAGGCGGTTAAAGTAAAACACGCTTTCCTCATCTACCCTGTAAAAGGCCGGCCGCAGGCCCATTTTGCGGCACTGCTGCTCAAATTCCTGTAACAGCAGCAGCTTATCCTCTTCCCGGCACACCGGCTCTTCCAGCACTATGGCAAAACCATTGGCCACGCGGTAAGCAACAAATCCTTCCGGATCATCAGAAATATATAACAGCTTATCTTCCCCTACCTTAAAATAATCCATGGCAGAATCGCCATACTGGCTCAGGTAAAACCGCGCTTTCTCAAAGGCCGTATTGCTTTGGTGCACGTGCAGGTAAGGCCGTATAATAGTATAAAATAAAAAAGCCCAGGCGCTTACTCCCAATACCCGTATAGCGCTCAGGAACTCTTGCCCGAAGCGTGTTACGGGGTGCAGGTCCTCATCGTTCATCAGCATAAATCCACGAAAAGCGGCCTGCAGGGAATGCTGCCAGGTAAAATCAATTCCAAAATGACGGGCTTTCAAAAAGTAAAAACCCAGCGCACCAAAGATCAGCACCCCTGCAAAAGTAGCCAGGGCTGTAACCACGCCGATATTCACCAGCTGGGGATTACTTTTTGCCCGGTACTGGCTGGCAGTGACAAGCAATATAACAGCGGTGATCAGCGCCAGTGAAGCTTCTTCATAATCCAGCGCTTTACTCATATGCCCGATAGCAGACAACAGGGATACCACAAGGGCTACTATCCATGCGCTGCGCAAGCCCCGGAATAAAAAGGTGGCAGTTACCAGCAGCACCAGTCCCAGGAACACTACCAGCAGGTTGGATGCATGAATGGAGCCTACCGGTATGTAGGCATGCAGCAGGCGCAAACGATCTGTGAGCGGTGGTGTGAGCACGGAAAAAATGTTGACCATGCCCAGTAAAAAGATCAGCACCGGTGGCAGCAGGCGTAACACCAGCTCCCGCCCTTTCAGCGCAAAGGCCAGCAGGCCACCGGCCAACGGTAACCAGAACTCGAACAAGCGGAACAGCAAAGTAATTTCCAATGCCTGCAGGGAGGTATATCCATAGCTGCTGAGCAGCCAGGTAAGTGATAATTCTATAGCGCCTAACCCGCGTAAGAACGGGGAGATAATTAAAAAGATAGTGGCAACAATATACCCCACACAGGCCGCTTCCAGTGAGGGCGTAACGCCGGTAGCCAGCATACTCACGTACAAATGTGCAATGCCAACCAGCTCAATACCTACCGAAGCCCATACCGTGCTGGCAAAAGCACCACGCTGTAACTGAAAGGAAAAGATCTCATCTATCTGGTGTATAACGCCCGGGAAATATTTTAACAGTAACGTATATACGGCCTCTTTCTTTTGAATGGACCGGAACACCCATACCGCTGCTACCAGCAGCACGCAAATGCCTGCCAGCGCAGGTAATGCGCGTTGCAGGTCCGGCTTGCGTAAAATGGCCAGCCCTACTATAGGGATACCCACCAGGAATACAGATAAGATGCCCACGTACCCATAAATGCCGGAGGCCTGGTGTACCTGCTGTTTGCGGATATCGGCCTGCCGCAGCCGCTTTGGCAAATAGGCCAGTGAGCTAACGCCGCCTGCCGGTAAAAATACCGAGAGCAGGTTGCGCTTCAGGAACAGCTCTATTCCCAAAGACAGGGGCAAACGTGCTTCCACTGCTTTAAAACTGTAATAATACATGAGCGCCTGCAGCAGAATATATACACAGGTAAGTAATACACCACCGGCCATCCATACACGGTTAGCCTGTGCAATAGCCGGCACCAGCGCGCGCAGCTCATGCCGCTCCTGCCGGAAAAAATAGATAGCCAGCAACAGGAATAATACTGACAGCAGCTCTTTTAAATGCAGCTTTTTTAGTAAAGGCGCTACGCGTAAGGTGAATTTTACAGGCATATAAGTGATAGCAGTGTATCAATTTTAACACTCAAAGCTACGCTTAAGTTGTATGGAGGCTTTAAAAGCAACCCTAATTTAATTGGATTTTAAGGTAGGGGCGGATGGGCAACTTTTTCCGCAGTGTAGATGTGCTTACTCATTTATCCTGCTGAATGTCAATGGGTAAGCGATGCTTCTTCTACATTTAAAAACGGCATAATTATTCGTCTTTGTTCCCGAACCAAGGGAGAATAATATGATGGTGTATATGCAATGGACCAAACTAATATATAACAAGATCCATTTGTGGCTGGAAACAGCTATCAAAATGCTGCCTAACCTGGCGGTGGCTATATTGGTATTAGCGTTGTTCGTGTTGTTAGCCCGGCTCATGAAAAAACTAGTGTACAAGCTGGTTTACCGCCTGTCTGATACACCGGCCCTGAGCGGGTTATTTTCAAGTGTTGCCTACCTGTTCTTTTGCTTTGTAGGACTATTTATTGCGCTGGATGTATTGCAGCTGGATAAAACGGTGTCGTCCCTGCTGGCCGGCGCCGGTATTATAGGTTTAGCGCTGGGCTTTGCTTTCCAGGACCTGACCGCCAATTTTATTTCCGGTATTTTTATAACGTTCCGCAAACCCTTTGAAGTAGGCCACCAGATAGAGACCAATGGTTTTACCGGCAACGTGGAAAATATACAACTACGCTCTACTACGCTGCGTACGCTGGACGGACTGCATGTAATTATTCCCAATAAAGAAATTTTCCAGAAACCCATCATTAATCACTCCCTTACCCCGGAGCGCCGTATTTCGCTCACCTTTAATGTAGCCATTGTCAATGAGCAAATGAGCTCCGTACAATCCCTATTGCAGAACGCCCTGAAAGGCCTGCCGCACCTTGCGGCGCATAGGCCTTTACAGGTATTATATTCCAACATTGATGGCGCTAATGTAAAGGTAACTGTAACCTGCTGGGTAGCTTATGATGAAAATAACCATAATGATAACGACCACTATAATGAGGCGGTGCATGCCGTTATTAGCCGGGTTACAAGCATTATGAAAGAGCATCAGCTGATATAATTCCCAGCCGTCTGAAAAAAATTCTTCATTTTTGTCCTGCATATAATATTCCGTCCGTCATTACCCTGATATTCGTATTTATTTACCCTCCAAACACCTTTCATCATGAAAGATTTCATGTTTATTTTCCGCGGCGGCAGCAGCGCGGGCCAATTATCCCCGGAAGAAATGCAGGACAATATGCAGCAATGGTTTGCCTGGATAGAGCAGTTCCGGTCTAAGAACATTTACGTAGGGGGAGAGCCTTTATACCCTCCCGGTAAAATGGTCAGCGGCAGCAAAGCTGTGGTAACCGACGGCCCGTTTGCAGAAAGCAAGGAGCTGGTAGGCGGGTACATGATCATTCAGGCCGATTCGCTGGAAGCCGCTGCAGAACTGGCCAAGGGCTGCCCCGACCTTCCATTGAACGGCAGCGTGGAAGTGCGGGAAGTAATGAAATTTGATGGTATGTAACACTACCATTTTATGCAATCCGGCGCCTCCTCACCACAACAGATTGTTGATCATCTTTTCCGGCATGAATCGGGAAAAATGATCGCCGTGTTAACCCGCATTTTCGGGATGCATAACTTATCCCTCGCAGAAGATGTGGTGCAGGAGGCATTTTTAAAAGCAGTACAAACCTGGACCTTTAACCAGGTTCCCGACAATCCTTCCGCCTGGCTGATGACCGTAGCCAGGAACAAAGCACTAGACATTATCCGCCGGCAGCAGCATTTCCAGCACCTTTCGGGAGAGCTGGCCTATCACTTACAGCATGCCGCAGAAGATACGGTGCGCCAATTGTTCCTGGATACGGAAATCACCGACAGCCAGCTACGCATGATCTTTGCGTGCTGCCATCCTTCCCTGAAAGAAGAAGACCAGATTGCGCTGACATTGAAAACCGTATCCGGCTTTGGCGCCGCAGAAATTGCAAGGGCGCTGTTAACTAATGAGGCCGTGATCCAGAAACGCCTGTACCGCGCCAAACAATTCATCAAGGAGCAAGGCATTCAGCTGGAGATCCCCCTGGGACCGCAGCTGCCACCCCGGCTGGAAACCGTGTACACCGTGCTATACCTGTTATTTAATGAAGGCTATAATTCCCTGAAAGCAGATGAGCTGATCCGCGAAGACCTGTGCATGGAAGCCATGCGCCTTTGTTTGCTGTTATCCGAACACCAGGTGGGCAAAGAGCCGGCTACTTTTGCGCTGCTGTCCTTAATGTGTTTTCAGACCTCCCGTTTTGACAGCCGTATTGATGAAAACAATTCCATTGTGCTGTTACAAAACCAGGACCGCAGCACCTGGAACAAAGAGCTGATAGACATGGGATACCATTACCTGCGCTTATCTTCCGCAGGGGAACGGCTTACCGTATACCATGTTGAATCGGCTATTGCAGCAGAACATTGCCTGGCCCCCTCTTTTGAACAAACCAACTGGCAGCGCATGCGGCAGCTGTACGATCTGCTGCTGGAACAAAAACCCATGCCGGTAGTGCTGCTGAACCGGGCCATTGTGCAGTCCCAGCTGGGTAAAACAACCACCGCTATACAGGAGATCCTGGCTATTCCGGATATTGAGAAGCTCCTCTCCTCCCATTATATCTACAGCGCCGTATTGGGCGATCTATACCTGCAATGCGGAGAAACCTTGTTAGCCCAAAAACACCTTACACAAGCCTGGTCACTTACCACTTCACATGCAGAGCGGCGGCTGATAAATGAGAAGCTGCGGTTAATGAATAATTAATAATCCAGTACCGTTACCGGAAATACTTCATTATTAGTTATTTCTTATCCATTATTAATAAAACAGTAGCATTCCCGTCGAACATTTCACTATTGGCTATTTCTTATTAATTATTAATCATTAATTATTAATTATTTTTAGCTTATAAAAATGTTGTGTATGGCTAAAAGATTTCTGGTGTTTGCGGTGAGCAGCTTGCTGGTGATGGGCATATTGGGATATTTTTTTCATTGGGTATGGTGGTTTTTGCTACCGGCAGTTCCACTGATTATCATAGGCATTGTGGATATGCTGCAAACCAAACATGCAATTATGCGCAACTTCCCTGTGGTAGGACGTGCGCGTTACTGGATGGAAGCCCTGCGGCCCAAAGTATACCAGTACTTTGTAGAAAGTGATACCGGTGGCAGTCCCATTAACCGGGTAGACCGTTCCACTATTTACCAGCGCGCCAAGCGGGAGCTGGATACCCAGCCTTTTGGCACCCAATTTAACGTATACGCAGAAGGGTATGAATGGATGGCCCACTCTATACAACCCAGGAGCTTTGAGCACATGGATAAAGATCCGCGTGTAACCATTGGCGGTAGTGACTGCACACAGCCTTATTCAGCCAGCATCCTGAATGTGTCGGCCATGAGCTATGGTTCACTAAGCTCCAATGCAGTAGAGGCCTTAAACGGCGGCGCCAAACTGGGCAACTTTGCACACAACACCGGTGAAGGCGGTATCAGCCAGCATCATCTGAACCAGGGCGGAGATATTATCTGGCAAATAGGCACCGGTTATTTTGGCTGCCGGAATGATGAGGGAAATTTTGATGAACGCCTATTTGAAGAAAAAACAGCGCTGTCACAAATTAAAATGGTGGAGCTGAAATTATCACAGGGCGCTAAGCCCGGCCATGGCGGCATACTGCCGGCTGCCAAGAACACACCGGAAATTGCTGCCATCCGCCATGTAAAACCCTATACCACGGTATCCTCACCGCCCTACCATACGGCTTTTAATACGCCGCGGGAAATGATGCAGTTCATTGCGCATATGCGTAAGCTCTGCAAAGGCAAGCCGGTGGGTTTTAAATTATGTATAGGACAGCGCCGCGAGTTCTTTGCTATCTGCAAGGCCATGGTGGCTACTAATATTTACCCTGACTTTATTACCATTGATGGCGGGGAAGGCGGTACGGGCGCTGCACCGCCGGAGTTTTCCAACTCCGTAGGCATGCCTTTAATGGATGCCCTGGCCTTTGTGCATGATACCCTTACGGGTTTTAATATACGTGGTAAAATGAAGCTGATCGCTTCCGGTAAAATACTTACCGGCTACCATATACTTCGCGCCATGGCCCTGGGGGCGGATGGCTGTAACAGCGCACGCGCCATGATGATGGCCATTGGCTGCATACAGGCACTGGAATGTAATACCAATCGCTGTCCTACGGGTGTAGCCACGCAGGATAAATGGCTGGCCAAAGGACTGGTGGTGGAAGATAAAAAACACCGCGTATCCAATTATCACCGCGATACCATTGAGAGTGCTATGGAGCTGACTGCTGCTGCGGGCTTAAGCAGTCCGCACGATATTACCCGCAGCCACATTTTCCGCCGTGTATTTATGAACCAGGTGCGCAGTTTTGAAGAGATATATCCCAGCGTAGCTGCCGGTGTATTCCTGAACGGGCAGCTGCAGGAAGTAATGAGGAATGAGCTGGAGATGGCGCATGAAGACCGTTGGAACTAAGGACGTATTCCAAATACAAAAGGTGAAAAGGATGTATTCTGTTATCCTTTTCACCTTTTATTTTATCCCTACATTGTTATACCTGGAAATAAAAATCCTTTGCGTTCTGGTAAAAGATACGCTTTGCCACATCTTCCGGGAAATTATCTTTCACCAAAGCCACATCATCATCGCTGAAAGGCTGTGGTGCACGGGTAGATGGCAGATCAGTTCCAAACATCAGCGCAGAGCGGTCTACCGCATTGATCTGCTGCATTACTTCCACCACATTAAAATTGCAACGGCTAAAACCGGTAGCTTTTACCCGCACGCCATCTGCCACCAGCTCCAATAAATAAGGCAGCCCTTCTTTCGACAAACCCAAATGATCAATGCTGATGCGCGGCAGCCGCTTTAAAACCGGCAGCAGATCCTTCAGCTCCCGGGAATCAATGTATAACTCAGTATGCCAGCCGGCCAGGTCATATACACGGCGGGCCAGCTCCTCCAGGTGATCAACGGTAGCGGAGCCGCCGCGTTGTACATTAAAACGTACCGCCCGTATGCCCGATGCATGCAGCTGACGTATTTCTTTATCCGTTACATATTCCGGGATCTGTGTTACGCCTACAAAACCGGTTCCCAGCTGCTGCAGCGCAGCTACCAGGTATTGCTGATCGAACTGCTGGAAAGAGCCTGATACCACCACGCCGCCGCTCACCTGCAAATGTGATACCCTGGCTTTATAATCGGACGCTGTAAAGGCAGGCGGCAGGTATCCCTGGTTAGCCACCAAAGGATAACGTGGATCTATAATGTGAAAATGTGCATCGAAGATCATGCGCCGGTAATTTTGATAACGAATAATTCGGACGGTACATCGCCGGGGTGCAGGGCCGACAGGTCCAGTACACAATCCTTTCCCTGCTGTTTTATACGGATATTTGCCCTGCTGCCCAGGATACTGGCCTTTGCGCCGGCAGGCAGCGTATAATTGCGCAGCAGCAGCTGCTGATTATAAGAAGGAACAATGCAATACAGGTTATTGTTCTTACGGGTAAAGAACATCTCTATGTGCGCATGTTCCTTTGAAGGCTGTATCATGCGGGTAACATCATAATCAGCCATAAAAGAGGCCTTCTTTACAGCCGGCTGCTGTCCCGGGCTCCATTGGCGTGTTTGTTTCCAGGATTCTGTTTCGTAGATCGCTTCTCCGTTTGCAGCCAGCCAGTTGCCCATATCTACCAGGCGTTGCTGCATGATCACTGGAATGCGTCCATCTGCCGTAGGGCCAATGTCCAGCAGCAGGTTGCCCCCGCGGGATACAATATCTATTAATGCCAGCAGCAGATCGTGGCTGCTTTTGTAATCATTTACATTCTCCATACGGTTATACCCGTAAGACATGCCAATGCCCCTGCTTTCTTCCCATACTACGCCCGGCTCCATTCCACTACCATATTCAGAGGTAAGGTAAGTGCTGGCGCTGTTATGCCCGCGGGTATTGCTTCCCCAGCGGTCGTTCACCACTAGTTCCTTCTTCACCGGCGATTCATTGTACAACCATGCCAGCAAAGCGGGCGACTGCCAGGCTGTATCCGAAAGCTCCCATTCTCCATCAGAAAAGATCACAGATGGTTTGTAACGTGTTACCAGGTCTTTGAACTCAGGTTGCATCACCTCTTTGATATATTGCTCCTTGTTGGAAAGCCATAAAGGATTATACCATTCATACAGGGAATAGTAATACCCCATGCGCAGGCCTGCTTTGCGTACGGCATCTGTCAGGTCGCCCAGCAGATCGCGTTTAGGCGTGCCGGTTACTGCATTCCATGGACGGCCCCAGGCCTTATCTGCCCAGGGGCTGTTCCATAAACAATAACCTTCATGGTGTTTAGAGGTAAGCACTACATATTTAGCGCCGGAACGGCGGAAGATATCTGCCCACTGCGCCGGATCAAATAACGCCGCGGTGAACTGCGGTTCGAAATTCGCGTATGGAAAGCCTTTGCCGAATTGTTTATCGTGAAAAGCCTGTACCTGGGCATGGGTATCCGAGCCTTTATTCATCAGGTTATGCCAGTACCATTCAGAATAACCGCCGGGGCCTACCACTGCAAATGACGGCACTGCATACACTCCCCAGTGTATAAAGATCCCGAACTTAGATTCATGGAACCATCCGGGTATTTTTCGTGTATTCAGCGAGGACCAGTCAGCTGAATAGTTTTGCGCCAGTAATGGCTGCAGCAATAGTAAGATCAGGCTACCGGCGAGGATCATTCTTTTCATAACGGCAAAGTTTAGCGGTGAGTAAAATAATAAATATTTCAGGGAAATGAGTGAGGAGGTTTGTACGGGTGTTTGTTATAGCAGTTTATTATATGGTTATTACAGATATTTTATTACACCAGTGTGTTACAGGTATTTATTGTGAGCATTTTTTGCAGGCATTTTTTTGCAGGCCCAACGCTGGACTGCGCCCGCCTGTTTGAATGACTATGGGGCGGGGGATTGTCGTATAGAGGTTAGGGCATGGATGGGGCGTTGTCAAGCGGGGCACGCCGGGCAAAGGTCCAGGCGTTTGGGCCTGCAAAAAATGGGCATGTACAACAACTATATGTGTTTTTGCGGTATGAATGATAATGGGCATGGTGTAGTGTACAGGTGTACAGGTGTACAGTGTAGGGCCTAAGAACTGCTGATTTGCTGTAAATAATAAAAGCGTATGAAGTGGTTTGTTACCTCATACGCTTTATTGTTTATTGATGTTTATTCTGTTGAGAACTCAATTACCCTACCTCCTGCCTCTCTTCCACCTCCCATCTCTCACTATATTTCCAATGCTCCGGCGGCGGCTTCGTCTACGAACCAATGCAGCTCGCCGTCCTGGGGGCGGATGAGCTGAGAGGGGAATTGTTCTGCGTTAAAGGTGCCTTCGATTACATTTTTCAGTGTGATGGCTTTGCCGGCACCGGTAGCCATAAATATCACGCAGGCAGCTTTGTTCACTACCGGGGCTGTGAGGGTAATGCGGTACATGTGCTGGGCAGTCAGAAAAAATGCTTTTACCCAATCCTTTTGCTCATTCACTACCGGCATACCGGGAAATAAGGACAGGGTGTGCCCATCATCTCCCATACCCAGCAATACCAGGTCAAAGGTTACATCACTGTCTTTAAAATATTGCTTCAATAATTTTTCATATTCTTCTGCGGCGGCTTCCGGCATAATATCCGTGCGCATTACGTGAATATTTTCTTCCGGGATGCCCATAGGTGTAAGCAGGGTTTCATATGCCATACGGGCATTATTGCGCTCATCATCAAAAGGTACTGCGCGCTCATCGCCCCAGAAAAAATGGATCTTTTCCCAGGGGATCATTTGCTGGTAAGGCTCCTTAGCCAGTAAATGATACAGCTGTTTAGGCGTGTTGCCGCCAGACAGTACAAACGTAAACTGTTCCTGGTCCTGCAGTACTTCCTGGATATAGTTACTGATCCAGGCTGCCAGGTTCTCACTCAGCTGTTGCGGATCTTTGGCGATGTGCAATTCCATATTTAATGATTTGATGTGCGAAAGTAAAAATGTGCAAATGAATGATCACGATCATCATCACTTGCACATTTCCTTTACAATAATTGAACCTTTATTTTGATAAGTTTATCCAGCTATGTCCGTCCTGCGCTATCAGAGCATCTGCATCATTCGGTCCCCAGGAATCGGGGGCATAGTTGGGGAAGTTCTGGGGTACGCGGTTCTCCCAGGTTTCCAGTATGGGCATGATCAGCTTCCAGGCAGCTTCTACCTGGTCGGCACGCATGAACAGCGTAGCATCCCCTTCCATTACATCCAGCAGCAGTGTTTCATATGCTTCCGGCGCATGCTCTCCATAAGCCGCATCGTAGTTAAACACCATTTCTACCGGGTCCAGGGTCATAGTCTGGCCCGGACGTTTAGCCTGGAAGCGGATACGGATATCCATTTCCGGGTTAATGCTGATGGTAAGGCGGTTGGGCCTCCAGCTTTCAGCCGATTCCGTGGGGAATGCAAAGTGAGGGGCCTGCCGGAACTGTAAGTTGATCTGCGTAGTTTTCTGGTGCATGTATTTGCCGGTACGCACATAAATAGGTACGCCCTGCCAGCGCCAGTTATCAATATAAAATTTTACGGCTGCATACGTGTCCGTATTGGAATTGGGCTGTACACCTTTTTCCTCGCGGTAGCCTGCTACACGCTCTCCTTTCATCCAGCCGCCGGAGTACTGTCCGCGTACGGCATATTCATGCACTTTATCCTTGCTAATGGGGCGGATTGCGTTGAGCACATCCACCTTTTTATTACGGATCTCGTTGGCATCAAAAGATACCGGCGCTTCCATGGCCACCATGCACAGGATCTGCAGAATATGGTTCTGCACCATATCACGCAGGGCGCCGGAACGCTCATAGTATCCGCCACGGCCTTCCAGTCCTACGCTTTCCGCTGCAGTGATCTGTATGTATTCAATAAAATTGCGGTTCCATACCGGCTCAAACAGCGCATTGGCAAAACGCAGCGCCAGTATGTTCTGCACGGTTTCTTTACCTAAGTAGTGGTCTATACGGAAGATCTGCTCTTCGGAGAACATGCTGGTGAGCAAAGCATTCAGCTCATGCGCACTTTGCAGATCGTGGCCAAAGGGCTTTTCTACTACAATGCGGGTATTGTGCTTATCGCTGCACAGGTTCAGCTTACCCAGCTTTTGTGCAATGGCAGGTACCAGCTGCGGCGCTACTGCCAGGTAAAAGATCACGTTGGGATGGGTGCCCCATTCCTCTTCTTTCTGCTTTACGATCTCGCTCATTGCATCGTAGGATTCTGCATTCTCCGCATCCAGCTGCAAAAAGCTTACGTGCTTGGAAAACTCTGCCCATTCACCGTTCTGCTCACCTTTACGGCGGGAGAACTTGCTGATACCATCCAGCAGATGCTCATTATAGGCTTCGTTGGTATAAGGTGTACGCCCGATGCCGATGATGGCAAATTGCTCCGGCATCCAATCGTCCAGGAAAAGATTATATAAGGCGGGTGATAATTTCCGGTAATTCAGGTCCCCGCTGCCGCCAAAAATAAAGAGTACGGAGGCCGGCGGGCGCTTATGGTCTTGCATAAAAAACAGTTTAATGTGCGGATGTGCAAATATGCAGATGTGCAGATAAGTGGGACCAATTACAGGTATTTTCACATTTGCAGATCTCCATATTTGCACATTTATTTAATGTTGTTCCCAAACGGTATGGAAAGTACCGGGCATGTCTATACGCTGATAGGTATGTGCCCCGAAGTAATCCCGCTGCGCCTGTACCAGGTTAGTAGGCATTCTTTCCGTACGGTATGCATCAAAGTAAGATAATGCGGCCATGATACCGGCTACCGGCACACCTGCCTGCGCGGCCTGTGCAATAGCGGTACGGGTGTTGGTTTCAATGGGCTTCACCATTGCCGCTACTTCCTTATTCAGCAGGATGTTGGGCAAGTCCGGCGACTGTACGTACGCATTGGCAAATGTTTCCAGCAGCACGGAACGGATGATGCAACCACCCCGCCATACTTTAACTACCTGCGGTAATGGTATTTCCATTTTCAGCTCATCAGATGCTTTACGCAGCATAGCCAGGCCCTGTGCATAGCTCATGATGGTACCAAAGTACAAGGCATCATGCACCTGCTGCACCCATGTATCTGTTGGTGTATTGATACGTGCAGCCGGCGCTTCGTATAACGTTGCCGCCTGTACGCGTTCTTCTTTATAACCGCTCAACGTACGTAGTGCTACGGCCGTATCAATTACCGGTATAGCTACCGGCAGGTCCATAGCATCCTGTGAAGTCCACTTACCGGTGCCTTTGGAGCCGGCTTTGTCGGAGATCACGTCTACCAGGCGTTTATCGGTTTTATCGTCTTTCTGTAAAAAGATGTCGGCTGTGATCTCTACCAGGAAAGATTGCAGCGGGCCTTTGTTCCAGGAATCAAATATTTTATGCAGCTGGTCGTTATCCAGGCCGGCCTGCTGCAGTAAAGCATAGGCTTCGCTGATCAGCTGCATAATACCATATTCAATACCGTTATGCACCATCTTTACGTAATGACCGGCGCCCTCTTTACCTAAGTAGGCCACGCAGGGCTCCCCTTTAACTTTGGCCGCAACGGCTTCCAGCATGGGGCGTACCTTTTCATAAGCTTCCTGGTCGCCGCCGGGCATAATGGCCGGCCCTGTACGGGCACCCATTTCACCACCGGAAACGCCAATGCCCATGAAGTGGAGCTGCTTTTCCCTTAAATATTTTACTCGTCTGAGAGTATCTGTATAGTGCGAGTTGCCCCCGTCAATAATCACATCGCCCGGCTCCAGTAAAGGCAGCAGGGAAGCAATTACATCATCCACCGGCTGACCGGCAGGCACCAGCATCATTACCCGGCGCGGACGCTGCAACAGTTGGATCATGGTGGCCAGCTCGGCTACGCCTTTTACCGTAGTACCTGCTGTGGCAGCGGATTCCAGCGCAGCGTTCTTGGTAGCATCCTTATCAAATCCGATAACGGAAAATCCATGATCGGCCATATTCAGTAACAGGTTCCTGCCCATTACCCCCAGGCCAATCATTCCAAAATCATATAAGCTGTTTGACATAAGATAAAGTAAAAGTGAAAGAGATGTAAAATTAGGACAAATACTATTATGATTTACCAATTTGTGTTGTACAAAACACGGCATATTGCAGACGCCTGACAAAAGCGGAAAAGCGGTAAGCATAATGCTGAATGCATAATGCCGAATGCATAATGCCGAACGCTTAACGCTGACTGCCGTTTGCTTTAAATGTTATGGTTTAGTTATGCTTTGAGCATTCAGCGTTCGGCGTTTAGCATTACGCCGAATTGCGCCCGGCATTGATAATACCGAAAGAACAACGTACTACCAGCCTTTCAAATACTTCCTTATGCCCGTTTCCTTTATCCTCCTGCTGTTCCAGCTCACGGATACGGCCCAGGGCATATTGCTGGATCGTTACTAACGGCAGCACTATACGCTCCCGCATTTGTATAGACAGCTGCTCTACCGGGGTATTCCCCATCAGGGTAGATGCGCCGGAAAGCTGCAGCAGGTACTTTTTTGTAAGATCAAATTCATCACAGATCATTTGCCATACCGGCCCGTATACCGGGTGTTTGGCAAGATGGGCTGTTAACGGCATATAACTTTTTATCATAGCCATTTCACAGTTATCCAGCAGGGTTTTAAAGAACAGGGAATGCCGGTACAGCTGTTCCAGCTCACTCCACCTGCCCTCTTTTTCCAGCTGCTGCAAGGCAGTACCTACACCATAAAAGGCAGGCACATTCTGCTTTAGCTGGCTCCAGGCGCCTACATAAGGTACGGCCCTGAGATCATTCAGGTTAAGCTTGGCTGCGGCATTACGCTTGGAAGGGCGGCTGCCTATGTTAGCCTCTGCGTAATAACGTAAAGGGCTGGTATGTTCCAGGTAATCCATGAAGCTGGGATGGTGCTTCAGCTGGTTAAATGCCTGGTAACCTGCATCTGCCAGGGATTGCAGCAGGTTTGCTTCTGAATCGCTCAGCGTTACCTCGCGGGAGGAGAACAACTCATTGGAGATGCCCGCATGCACCAGCTGCTCCAGGTTAAACTGCGCGGAATCCACCGTGCCGAAATTGGAGCTAACGGTTTGCCCCTGTATAGTGAGCTGAATTTCTTTATTGGCAATATTGCGGCCCATGGAAGCGTAGAACTGGTGTGTTTTTCCGCCACCACGGCCCGGAGGACCGCCACGGCCGTCAAAGAACACCACGTCAATACCGGCTTCCCGGGAAAGTTTTGTGAGCTCTTCCTTCGCTTTATAAATGCTCCAGTTGGCCATGAGGTAGCCCCCATCCTTGGTGCCATCTGAAAAGCCCAGCATAATGGTTTGTTTATTACCGCGGCGGTGCAGGTGCTGCCGGTATGCTTCGTTCTCATACAGGGAGCGCATTACGTTGCCGGCTGCCCGCAGATCGTCGATGGTTTCAAACAGCGGTACAATATCAATGGTAAGCTGCTCTTTTTTCCACCCGCCCAGCAGCAACAGGCCATATACTTCTATTACATTCAGGGCGCTGGTGCTGTGGCTGATGATGTAGCGGTTACAACCTTCTTCGCCATTGGCCTGCTGGATGGTTTGCACGGTTTTGATAGTTTCCAGCGTATCCTTATGCAGGTCTTCTTTTAACAGGCTGCTGTTCACCGGTTGGGTCACCGCCAGCAGCGCTTTTATTTTATCAGCATCCGGTAAGGATGCATAGTTCTTTGGCAAAGCATCGCTCACTTCTGCAATAGCATCCAGCAGCTTGCCGTGTACTGAGCTGTCCTGCCTTATATCCAGCGAAGCAAAGAATAACCCGAACAGCTCTACGCGGCTGATGAGCGTCTCCACCAGGTGTACAAACAGCCCGTTATGCTGTTGCTGGATGGTATCGCGGATGCGCAGCAGGGTATCCAGTATTTCGCTCTGGCAAAGATCTGTGCGCTGACCGGGGATGAACAGGTTGCTGTACAGCTTCTGTTCCAGGGTGGCCAGCTCATTTTCCACGCCCTTGAATGTAAGGCGGCGCTTGAGCTTGCGCACATCTAAATAATAACATTTTATAATAGCTCCCCTCAGGGCGTCTGCCACCTGTAAGGTAATAGGCGCATTTACAAAGGGATTCCCGTCACGGTCACCACCGGGCCAGAAGCCCATGCGGATCAGCTGGTTGCTTTCGCTGACAGCCTGGGGGAAATGTGATTTCAGGTAAGATACCGTACGCCCGGCCGCCTGGTAAAATACATTTTCCAGGAACCAGATGAGGCTAACAGCTTCATCGTAGGGGGTAGGCTTTTCTTTTTTAAAGAAAGGCGTTTTACCCAGCTGCTGCAGGTACATATTTACCTGGGCGGTATTATCATTAATAAGGGCATTGGAAAGGTCGTTGATAATGCCCAGCACCTCGCCGGGGTAGAACTGCGTGGGGTGGGCCGTGAGCACCAGCCGTACGGAAAAATCCTCCAGCTTTTTGGCCAGGGCCTCTTCCGCCTGCCCCTGCATTACCTGCGACTGCAGCTGCCGGAGCGAGCCAGCGCCCTGTGTGTCGCGGATATCGCGGAAGGCCGCATCCTCCAGCGCATCAAATAATACCACCTGCCGTTCGGCATACTGTACAAAGCGGAACAGCAGGTCTGTTTGCTGCTGCTCATCACGGTAAGTGGTGTATTGCTCAAAAAAAGAGCTCAGGATCTCTTCCGGGCTATGCTTCTTCGCAAATCCCTCCTCACAATGGAGCAGGAACAGGGAAAGGAAAATACCCGTTTTTTCAACGCGGTGAAAAGGTAATGAAGTAAAAAGACTGTTATAGAGCTGAAACTTAGTTCCTACCAGGTTCCTGAACAACTGTAATGCATTATTAACCGGAGCTTCCATGCTAACTGATTTGCTGATTCCCGTCGAAAAGTACGAATAAATGCAGAAAGGTAAAAGCAAAAAGCTTGCGGCCGGCTAAAAGACGGCAGCGGCCATAAAAAGCCTGGTTCCCGGGATGGGCGCCAGCTGCTTTTTACGGCCGTTTGCCGGATCATATGTCCCCCATTAATTATTTAATCTGAAATTCACGGGTATATTGTAGAGCACAGATACGGTCCGCCCGTTCTGTTTGCCGGGTCTCCATTTGGGCATGCCCTTGATAACCCTGGTGGCTTCCTCTTCCAGGCCGGCGCCTTTGCGGGCGCCTACCGGTTTTACATCTTTTACATTGCCCTCATAGTCTACCACAAACTGGACGAACACAATACCTGAGATACCGGTTTCTGAGGCCAGCTGCGGGTAGCGGAGGTGGTCGCCTAAATAACGTGCCAACGCTTCCTCACCACCGGGGAAAGCAGGGGGTATTTCTACAAATCTGAAAATTTCATCGTGATCGTCCCGCACAGCCGCAACTGGTGCTTCCACCACACCTGTACCTACGGATGGTACTAATCCGGGATCAATACCATTCACATCGCCCGCAGTAGTCGTAAGGCCTACGGAGCTATGCTGAAGCTCCGTAATGGGCGGCACTTCTGTTTCTTCTACCTCTCTTGATATAACGGGTGCAACAAAGGCTACAGTAGGCCTTGCGGGTGCCGGTGTGCTGGGCGGAGGGGGTGGCGGCGGAGGCGTTTTAACCTCGTCTACAGGCATATCAAAATGATCCAAAACTATTGGAGGCGGCGTAATTCGTGTATGCGTTACCGATGCCATCAGGGTGTTATTCAATGCATAACCGCCTATAACCACCAGCGCAATGGAAGCCGTACCCAGTATGGCATTCCGTACCCGCTGATCATACTTCCGGCGCAATGCATAGGCACCGTATTCCTTATTCCTTCCATTAAACAGGATGTCGAGAAAATCATTTCCGGGGAGTGTAGTTGAGGTCATCATGGTATAAGTTTTCTATAAGATGCGGGGTGGAATAATTTTCCATATGCGGGAATAAAAAAAGCTGTAAAGCAGCTCCGTTAAACGGATAGCTTTACAGCAGTTCTGCAGCTTCAGCTGCGGAAAGGGGTAATAAAGATTGGTTTCTGATCTAACGAAAAGACTATATGAAAATGAGTTAAAGCATATAATTATACCAGCCCAGATTGACATCCGGATCGGGATCACCTATCTTGCTAAAGGAAGTATTGTATCTTATATGCATCTCAATATTATGAATGATGCTGCTAACGAAATGCCACGGGGCGCGGGAGGCACATTACACAAAATTTACCACCAATAAATTTGCAACATGCCGATCCCGCAAACCATCCGGAGCATTTATTTACAGCAAACAACGCTTTTATTAACAACAACCACAGCCACTGCAGGCCAGGTTCCGGGCAGAACCGCCCTTTACCATCACCCCCATCCTGTAAGTACATACAGCTATACTAAGATACTGTTGCATAACAGCCATTTTTATGATTTAAAATGGACCGGCGGGCAGTGTTAAGCTGGTGGGACAACAGCTGCCGGAGTACTAAGCCGTGTACTCCCGGGTGGTGGTATTTTTATTTCTATATTTCCTATAGAATTGGTAGACAAATATACATCCGTAATTCATAATTCCAAACAGAACCTATAGATTTTTTTTGTGCAGATCGCTTTTTATCCGGAAAGCTACGCCCCCGCTATATATCATGATGGCAGAATAATTGTGGATGCTATAATACTTATCTCTTTTTTGCATGAAAACACGATTGATACCAGGTTGCTCTTTACCGGTACGGCTTGTGATACCGGTCATAAGAAGAAAACAATATTACCGGCGATACCATTCTGCCCCGCAATGGCCAACCGGCAGATCTTCCGGCCGGTTTTATGGTTAATGCAGTCAAAAAAGAGCGCTATAGCCGGCCGGTGGGTATAAGCTGAAGAATATTGTCTACATTAGTTTCTGCTATGAAACAACTTTTACTTTTCCTGGTTGCCGGCTTACCCTTAACCCGGCTGGCAGCGCAGGATACGGATACCACGCGTCAGCTTCATGAAATTGTAGTGGAGGCCTATTTACGTAAACAAACACTTCTACAGGTACCTACTTCTACCAGCGTTATTACCAGCAAACAATTTCAGCTGCAGCCCGGCGCTACGCTGCTGCCAGCCATGAATACGGTTCCGGGGGTACGAATGGAAGAACGGTCGCCCGGCAGCTACCGTCTTTCTGTAAGAGGCAGCCTGCTACGCTCTCCCTTCGGCATCCGCAATGTGAAAATATATATGGATGAAATGCCGCTTACCGATGCCGGTGGCAACACTTACCTGAACCTGGCAGACCCGGGCAGCATACAAAGCGCAGAGATATTGAAAGGGCCGGATGGCAGCCTGTTCGGCGCCAACTCCGGCGGCGTGATATTACTGCACCCCATAGGTTTGGGTGCGGACAGCATGCATTTACGGGCAGCCGTACAGGGCGGCGCCTATGGCCTGTTCCATGAAAAAGCAGGCTGGCAGCAGCAATTTGGCAATTACCAGGTGAGCCTGTACCAGGGTTACCAGCGCGCGGATGGTTACCGCAGCAACAGCGCTTCTAAAAGATATTACCTGCAAACTGCCCAGCAGTGGCAGTATAATGAAAAAAATAAATTAAAGCTGCTGGCTTTTTACAGCGACCTCTCTTACCGCACACCTGGCGGACTTACAGAAGCGCAGGCATTAAACAATCCCCGCGCAGCACGGCCGGCCACCCCCACCCTGCCAGGCGCTGCTGATCAAAAAGCGGCCATCTACAACCGTACCTTACAGGGCGGGCTGGTGCATGAAGCTAACCTCAGCAGCAGCTGGCAACATGTGATCACTGTTTTTGGCGCTAACACACATTTTGAAAATCCTTTCATTACCAATTATGAAGCGCGGGATGAAAATACAGCGGGCGCACGCACCTACATTTCCCTGCGCGATAAACGGATAACAGGAACGGATCTGCTGGTAAACTGGAATACCGGCCTGGAATGGCAGGTTACCAGCTCCGATATTGTGAACTATGGCAACCGTGGCGGCAAACGGGATACGGTGCAGGCGGCAGACAAGCTCAGGGCGCAGCAGCACTTTTATTTTACCAGCCTCAGTGTGCGCCTGCACGAAAAATGGATCTGGGAAGCAGCCGTAAGCCTGAACTCTTTCCGTTATAATTTTAATGACGGCGCTAAAGGTGATAGCACCCGTAAATTCAATGCACAATGGATGCCGCGTTTTTCCCTATCCTACCTGATCACGCAGGCGCTGGCGGCCCGTGTTACGGTTAGCCGCGGCTACTCTACCCCCGCTATTGCAGAAGTGCGCGCCTCCGATAATATTATTAATACCGCCCTGCAGGCAGAGAATGGATGGAACCATGAAGTAGGCCTGCGCATGAGCGGCAACCGTAACCGCTTTTGGATAGATGCCTCGGTATATTACTACCGCCTGCAAAATGCCATTGTGCGCAACCTGCATGATGATGGCACAGAATTTTTTTCCAATGCCGGCGGCACCCATCAAACAGGAGTAGAAGCACAGGGCATGTTATGGATCCTGGCCCCGCGGCAGCAGGGAGTATTAAGAGGGTTGCAATGGCAAAGCAGCTATACGTATAGCCATTTCCGTTTTAGCGATTACAAAAGCGCCGGGCAGGATTTTTCCGGCAACCAGCTAACCGGCGTACCTAAACAGGTAGCGGTTAACAGCCTGCTGGTGCAGCTGCCGGCCGGCATCTATATTTTTGGCCAGCATAATTTCACAGACCGGCTGCCGCTGGATGATGCCAATACTGCTTTTGCCCGCTCCTATAACCTGGTGCAATGCAAGGCCGGCTGGCAAATACCACATGCCGGCAAATGCCGTATATCCGTATACGTAGGGGCAGATAATTTGCTGAATCAATCTTACAGCCTGGGGAATGATCTGAATGCCGTAGGCAAGCGTTATTATAACCCTGCGCCGGGCAGGAACTACTTTGGCGGCGCGGAGCTGATGTTCTAAAAAAAATGTGGCACACCGTACTGGTGTGCCACCCCTTGTAAATTTGCATTTTATAGCTGAGTATCAATGCCGGTAATTATGCCATCACCCGGCAACCATCTTCAATACTGGTTACGTAGGCTTTTAACGGAATATTGAACTGCTGCTGGTATCCCTGACCTGCTTTTGCAATAAAATCTTCCACCGCATGGGTTTGTACTATATTAATAGTGCAGCCGCCGAAACCGCCGCCCATCATACGTGCGCCCAGCACGCCGGATTCGCCGGAGGCCATTTCAGCCAGCCAGTTCAGCTCAGCGCAGCTAACATCATATAACTTATCCAGCCCTTCGTGCGTAGCGAACATGCGCTGTCCAAAAGCTGAGAGATCGTCCTTGATCAGGTCTGCGCAGGCATCCTGCAAACGCTGTATTTCTTCTACCACATACCGGCAACGGTTATACGTAACCGTGTTAAAGGGCTTTACATATGCATCCAGCATATCCATGCTTACCTGCCGCAGGCTGCTTACCTCCGGATGGTGCCGGCTTACCAGCTTTACGCCCTGCTCACATTCTGCCCGGCGGGTATTGTATTCGGATGATGCCAGGGAATGTTTCACCTGTGTATCCAGCAGCACCAGCTTCACATCATCAAAACGGAAAGGAATATATTCATGCTCCAGCGAGCCACAGTCCAGCTTTATAAGGTGCTGGCGCTTCCCAAAAATGCTTGCAAACTGGTCCATGATGCCACAGCGCACGCCTACAAAATTATTTTCTGCAGCTTGTGCTAAACGGGCCATATCCATTTTAGAGATATTCAGCTCAAACAGTTGGTTCAGGGCAAACAGCACGGCGCATTCCAGCGCAGCGGATGATGAAAGGCCCGCTCCCTGCGGAATATTGCCGCCAAAGGCGCACTCAAATCCCTGCATAGGATAACCTTTTTGCTGGAGTTGCTGCACTACACCCAGTAAATAATCAGGCCAGTGTTTGGAAGAAGGCTGCAGGCTATCCAGGCTGCCGGTGTAATGATCATCCAGGTCCAGTGCATGGAAACGCAGCTGCTGATCGTTCCTTTTAATAATGCCCAGGTAAATAGCTTTGTCAATGGCTGCCGGCAGCACAAAGCCGTTGTTATAGTCCGTATGCTCACCAATAAGATTAATGCGGCCGGCAGCGCGTATCACCAGGGGTGCTGCATCGAAATTGGCTTCACAAAACGCTTGCAGGGCTGCTGCCGGACTGGCTGATCTTTCAATAACCGGTTGAATTTCTTGTACGGACATGTGGAATTATTTATGGTCAGTTCTTGATTTTTACGTAATCGATTACGTTATGACTATAAAGGCTTACGTAAAGTGATTAGGAAAATAAAAGTAATCGATTACGTTGAATTGGCAAAATGAAATTTTTAATTTTTTTAGGGGATGAGGAACTCACTTCCGCTGGCTGGATTGCCTGAACACCGGTACCGGCTCCAGTATGATCCTGGATTTAGTATGATGCTTCACCGGCTCCCCTCCTTCTTCGATCAGCTCTAACAGCAGCTTAAAAGCTTCCTTGCCCATTTGCACGGTTTGCTGGTCTATGCTGCTTAAGCTGGGGGTAATATGTTCTCCAAAAGATTCATTGGCAAAACCCACCACACCAAAATCCTGGGGAATGGAGATCTGCCGGTCCTTCAGCTCTTTAATAGCGCCCAGGGCAGAGAAATCCTCCACCGCAAAAACAGCATCAGGCGGCGTGGCCTGTGTTAAGAAATGGCTAATGGCCTGGCGGCCGGCCTCTATGGATACGTTACCGTTATAGATCAGGGAATCATCTACCGGCAGGTTGTTGGCAATAAGTGCTGCCTTGTAACCTTCCAGCCGGTCGCGGAATATTTTTAAGTGCTGCTGCCCGGCAATGTGCGCAATACGGCGGTACCCCTGGTGCACCAGGTGTTCTGTGGCATAGTATGCGCCCTTGAAATCATCCACCACTACTGATGGAATGTTCAGGGTATCATTTGCCCGGTCAAAGAACACCAGGGGCAACCCTCTTTCCTTTATTTCCAGGTAGTGTTTAAAGTTGGTGGTTTCTTTGGCAATGGAAGCCAGGATCCCATCCACCCGCGTACCCAGGAAGGTGGTGATGCCTTTTTGTTCAAACTCCGGCTGCTCATTGGATTGGTAGATGAGCACATTATAGCCATGCTTGTTGGCCATGTTCTCAATACCATGTATCACGGAGCCAAAAAAATTGATCTCCGCGCTGGGAATGATCACTCCAATAATATTGGTACGGCCCGCCCGCAGGGAATAAGCAATACGGTCGCGGTGATAGTTCATACGCGCGGCCGCTGCCTGTACCAGCTTGCGGGTATCCTCACTGGTACCTTTACGGTTATTCAGCGCCCGCGATACCGTGGCGCCGGTAAGATTAAGCTCCCGGGCTATATCTGCGATGGTAACTTTCTGGTTGACTGGTTTGGACATTTGCCACAATGTAGGAAAAACAGGGTTTTTTACGTATTATTCAGAATTAATTCCTTCACCTTATGTCGTCAGCACCACAAAGATTCCTGCCGCTGGATGTATTCCGGGGTATGACCGTATGTTTCATGATCATTGTAAATACACCGGGTTCCGAAGACACTTTTGCACCGCTCCTTCATGCTCACTGGCACGGCTGTACGCCTACCGACCTGGTATTCCCTTCCTTCCTGTTTGCAGTGGGTAACGCTATGAGCTTTAGCATGCGCAAATACGAACAGCTGGGCACCAGTGCAGTGCTGGGTAAAATATTACGCCGGACCTTCCTCATTTTCTTATTAGGGTTCCTGATGTACTGGCTGCCTTTTGTACGCCATGCTGCTGACGGTGGCTGGGAGTTCATTCCCATTGGCGATACCCGCATACTGGGTGTGTTACAGCGTATAGCCCTGTGTTATGGCCTGGCTTCGCTCATGATCTATTTCCTGCCCAAGAAAGGTGTCTGGGCATTATCCGCCGTGCTCTTGTTAGGATACTGGCTGATCCTTTGGCTGTTTGGCCAGCCTGGTGATCAATATAGCTTGCATGGCAATGCCGTGCTGACCTTTGACCGTTTTATCATGGGCGACCGTCACCTGTACAAAGGCGAAGGTTTTCCTTTTGACCCTGAAGGCATTTTAAGCACCCTGCCGGCCATTGTAAATGTGATAGCGGGTTATTACACCGGGCTTTTTGTACAGCAGCAGGGCAAAACACAAAAAGGCCTTACCCGGCTTATAGTAGCAGGTGTGGCGCTGATCATTGCCGCACAAATATGGAACCTTGCATTTCCTATCAATAAAAAGATCTGGACCAGCTCTTATGTGCTGTTCACAGTAGGCATTGACCTGCTGCTGCTATCCCTGCTGATCTTTGTAATAGATTTCAAACAGCAAACCGGCTGGACGGGCTTCTTTACTGTATTTGGCAAGAACCCACTGTTCCTGTACCTGCTGTCTGAAGTAGTGGTGATATTCCTGTATTTCATCCACACCGGCGGTGTTTCCGTATATACCTGGATAAACGATCATATTTTCCAGCCCATTGCACCGGGCAAAGTAGGTTCATTGCTGTTTGCACTTACCTACATGCTGTTTTGCTGGAGCGTAGGGAAAATACTGGACCGTAAGCGTATTTATGTACGTGTATAAAATGTAAGTTGACAATGAAGAATTAATCAGGATATTGCATTGATTTACAATTACTATCCGTTTAATTCTTCATTGTTAATTAAATTACGGGGAACCATGGAACTTTCATTAAAAGGGAAAACCGCGCTCATATGCGGTAGCTCACAAGGTATAGGACTGGCCGCTGCAAAGGAGCTGGCTGCTGCCGGTGCAGAATGTATCCTGATCTCAAAAACAGAAGCCCGGCTAAAAAAAGCAAAGGCGTTACTGAACACCGGCGCGCAACAGCAACATCATTTTGTAGTAGCTGATTTCCGGGACCCTTCCTGGGTGGAGCAGGTGATCACTTCCCTTACAGAAACCCGCACCATTCATATTTTAGTTAACAATACCGGCGGTCCTGCACCCGGCCCCATCCTGGACGCCAAGGCCCATGCCTTTACAGAAGCATATAACCAGCACCTGGTGTGCAATCACATCCTGTCACAGGCTGTGATCCCGGGTATGACGGCAGCTGGTTATGGCCGCATCATTAATATTATTTCCACCTCCGTAAAAACTCCCCTGAAAAATTTGGGCGTATCCAATACCACCCGCTGGGCTGTAGCAGGCTGGGCTAAAACCATGGCCGGCGAGCTGGCGCCCTATGGCATTACTGTAAATAATGTATTACCCGGCGCTACCGCTACTGCCCGCCTGCGCGCTGTTATCAGCGCCAGCGCAGAAGCGCGCAATGTGCCCGAAGCAGATATTGAACAGGAGTGGCTGGCAGAAATACCCATGAAACGTTTCGGGCAACCGGAGGAAGTAGCCGCCCTGGTGGCTTTCCTGGCCTCTCCCAGCGCCAGCTATATTACGGGAACGAATATTTCTGTAGACGGCGGCAGAACGCCGGTGGGGTAGATTAAGGCATCAATATTGCAGGATCTGGATGGTTCAAACTGGAATTGCTTATGTTTTTTCTGACTTCACGACAGGTGATCTTCACCTTTTGCGCAGGTCTGCTATTTACTGCCTGTACGCAATCTACGCCCAATAAAAACGTTACCCAGGCTACAGACACCAGCGGCAGCGCTGTTACGGCCGTACCCGACCTGGGCGATACTCCCGCAGTGCCTGACACACAGTTTATCGTGGTAGATTCTATGGTAAATATCAAGGTTAATGACCAGGCAGTGCCAAGGGGACAACACTCATTTGACAGCGCGCTGACAGCCTACTGGACAGATTGTTATAAAAGCAACGGCAAGCTGCCGGCTTACCTGCGTTTTAAATACCAGGGTACTGTGATGATGGGCGCCCGCGGAAATTTAATGGATGCAGTTGTGCGGGTGCAGGATTCCGTGAAAGATCATATTGCCCGGGAAAAATTTTCACAGGAATTTCATAAGATAGATCCGCAGCATCAGAAAGAATTAGAGAAGCTGTACCCGGTACTTTTTCAGCGAAGACTTTAAAACGCTGGATGCTAAACACCGAACGCTGAACGCCATTGCAATACTTTCCTGCAATCTGCGTTCAGCGTTCAACATTTAATACTAAGCCTTAAGCGTTCAGCATTCAGCGTTATGCGTTAAAACGCGTCAAACCATAACTTAGTAGTTAACACATCAGCGCCCTGTGTAGCTACGGCTGTTTTATAATTTTCCCGGTTCACGGCCTGTTCCGTAGAAGGATAGGTGAAACGCAAAGGAATTTTACCCTGCAGCACACCGGAATAAGCTGGTTTCAGCTGCGGATAATCCAGGCGGCGCCATTCTGCAAAGGCTTCAAGGCCATTGCCAAACAGGGCCAGCCATTTCTGATCTCCAATAGATTGTTTATAGTTGGTGGCGTTATATACCACAGCAGGCTGCGCTAAATATTTAGTCACCAGTGAATCTGTTACACCATATTGCTTTAACGAAGCGGTAACTGCCTGGTTGTAATAAGTAGCTGCATTGCCGTTTAACCAGCCTCTTTGCGCAGCTTCTGCCTGAATGAACAACAGCTCTGCATAGCTGAACAATACTGCAGGCGCATCACTGGCTTTAAATACAGGCCCAACATCGGAGGTTCTGTCGAACCCCAGGCGGGCAGCGGAATCTACCGGCAGGCCATTGGTTACACCAATAAGATCGTGCACGCTGGTATCCTTGGCCTTATCCGCATAAATGGTTAAGCGCGGATCGTTGAGCGCCTTCAGCTTATCAACGATCGTTTTACTGATACGGTAGTCGTTCCGGGTTTCACGGTTGCGGCCTACGGGGTTCTGGTTGGGTGATGCTTTGTAATTAAGCTGGATGTTCTCCTTATTATCTGCCACCAGTAAAGCAGCATCTGAACCTACTTCTGCGAATACGGCCTTTGATACTTCCGGCAGCTTATCGGCAATGCGGATGGCAATGCGCAGGCGCAGGCTGTTGGCAAACTTTTTCCATAAGCGCATATTGCCCGCCAGCAAAATATCGCCCTGTATGGGGTTACTGGTTTCGTCTATCAGCTGCGAGGCAGTTTTCAGCTCTGCGAGTATGCCAGTGTAAATATCCTTCTGCTCATCATACTTAGGTGTAAGGTATTGCCGGATGTTAGCTGCCTGTGAGTAAGGCACACTGCCAAACAGGTCGGTTACATTCTGGAACAGCCAGGCACGCATAATAAGGCCTACGGCTTTGTAGTTGGGATTGGGCAAGCTATCTCCCAGCTGCACCAGGGTGGTGAAATCTTCTATACCCTGTGCATAAAAATTGCTCCACACGGTTTGAATGTTAGCTGCTGCCGGTATGTAGCGGTCGGGATCTGTATACTGGATCTTTGACCAGTACTGTACGTACAGCAGGGCTGCTTCCATAGCAGCTTCATTACCCCAGTAAGTATCCACGTTGGCTTTAATACCGTTGCTCAGCAGGTAATCCGGCTGTACAACGCGGGGTTCATTCGGGTTTTGGTTAATGCGGTCCAGCTGTTTCTGGCAACCGCTTATAACAGCTACCAGCGGCAGTGCTAACCATAATGTATATATGAATTTTAACTTTTTCATGTTTTTCAGTTTCGCGTTCACAATTAAAAGGATGCTCTCAGGTTAATACCAAAGCTGCGTGCCGTAGGGATCTGCAAGGTTTCCAGCCCCTGCCCGTTACCGGTGTTGAAAGCGGTTTCCGGGTCAATGTTGGGCACTTTCTTGTCGATGATCCAGAGGTTACGGCCGGTAAGCGTAATGTTCAGGTCCTGAAAACGCAGGCCACGGAGCCACTCATGCGGGAAGGTATAACCGATCCTTATTTCGCGCAGCTTAATAAAGGAGGCGTCGTACACGCTGCTTTCATTCAGGCTGCTGTTGTATACCGCTTTGTAATAGGATTGTGCAGGCAGAATGGTAGTGTTCTGCTTACCATCAGCGGTTTTCCCGTTAAAGATCATACCATCATGATATACGGTAGCACCGCCCGGCGCGCCGGCATTATGATCTGCCAGCTGCACGGGTGTAGCCTTTTTATCATTACCCGGGTAGTAGTAGGGCAAGCCACCGTGTTCCGCATCGCGGCCAGGCAGGCTTTCAGCCAGCACACCGGTGTAAATGCCGGTGTAGTTGGTACCGGACCAAATGGAGCCGCCTTGTTTGGTATCGATCAAAAAGCTGATGCTAACGCCTTTGTAGGATAATACATTATTGATGCTGCCGATCCATTTGGGTGTATAATAACCCAGTATTTTTTTATTGGGATCAATGGCAGGTGAGCCATCGGCGTTCACCAGGATCTCGCCCTGGTCATTACGCAGGAAAGCCTTACCGAACAAAGCGCCGTAACGCTGTCCCTTGCTGGCCAGCACCTGTATGTTGCCGCTGCTGCCCAGCACATAATCATTCAGGAAACCATCTTTATCCAGCTCCACCACCTTGCTTACGTTCCTGGAATAATTCACGTTCACGTCCCAACGAAAACCGGATGCGGTGCTAACCGGTGTTAAGCCCAGGGTTACTTCTATCCCGTGGTTATTGATCTTACCGGCATTCAGCAGCTTTTTCAGGTAACCCGTGGTGGGGCTTACATCTGCCAGCAATATCTGGTTTGAGCTGTTGGAGTTGTAGTATGTAACATCCAGCCGTGCACGGTCTTTGAACAGGCCTATTTCTGCGCCTACTTCTGTAGCGGTGGTGATCTCCGGCTTCAGGTCATCCTTCAGGAATTTATCGGATACCGTTAATAACGGATTGTTATCAAAAGGCTGGTTGAACGGATAAGTGTTGATCAGCTGGTAAGGGTCTGTATCCTTACCCACCTGTGCCCATCCACCGCGGACCTTCAGCAGGGAAAGCACATTGCTTTGAATGTGCAGCGCCTCGCTCAGCACCAGGCTGGCATTTACCGAAGGGTAAAAATAGGAGTTGTTGCCTTTGGGTAAGGTAGATGACCAGTCGTTACGCGCCGTAAGGTTTAAGAATGCATAGTCCCTGAAACCCAGCTGGGCAGAGGAGAACAGGCTATATACCCGCAGCTTTGAAAAATTGTTGGTGGAGATCACCGGATCGCGGGAGTTATTGAGCGTATACACATCTTTCACGGCCAGGCGCGGCGCCTGCTGGTAGTTATTTTCCAGCTGGTTGGTACGCACATTACCACCTGCCAGCACATCCAGGTTAAAATCCTTGCTCAGCTTTTTGTTGGCATTCAGAGTAAATTCTGAGTTGGTTTCTGTTACCGCATAAGCATCTTCCGTATAAGAACCATAGGGGGTACCATTGGAGCCATAAGCCACCTTGTACTTACGGCGGTCGTTATAATAATCTGTACCTACGCGCAGGTTGGCGGTTAACCAATCCAGCACCTGGTAAGAAAGGCGCGCATTGCCAAAGAAACGGTTACGGTTCTGCGCTACTGTATTTTCATACTGGATCCAGTAGGGATTGCTGTAATAGCTGTGGTTCCAGTTATAATCATTGCCGTTGGCGTCTTTATAGTTGCGCAGCAGCTTTGTATCTACCTGGCGGCCAAACCAGATGAACTGCAGCGTAACGCTGTTGGAGCGCCTGCCATCTACGCCCGGCAGATTATCTGCATTACCGCGAATGTAGCTGCCATAAGTGCTTAGTGTAAGCTTGGGCGCTATGCGGTAAGTGCTGTTAAATGTAAAGGTGTTGCGGGTAATACCGGTGTTGGGTAACAGGCCGGTTTGTTTAGTATTGTTATAAGAGAACCGGTAATCCAGCTTATCATTTGTACCGGCAACAGACAAACCATTGTTCAGCGTATAACCGGTTTCGTAAAAATCACGCACATTATCAGGATGCGCCACCCAGGGCGCAGGCTGGCCGTTGGAGAAGAACTGGCGGATGAGGTGGCCGTCCAGCTTGGGCCCCCAGCTTTCATCCACCCCATCGTTAATACCACCTCCTTTACCATCAACATAATCAAACTGCCCGCCGGAACCCTGGCCATACACATCCTGGTATTTAGGTAAGGTAAGCAGCGTTTGCATAGTGGCGCTGGAATTAACGGTAATTCCTAAGCCCTTTGCACCGCGGCCGGTTTTTGTTTTTAACACCAGCACGCCGTTTGCGGCACGGGAGCCGTACAAAGCCGCTGCGTTAGGGCCTTTCAGCACGCTGATGGATTCAATATCATCCGGGTTCAGGTCGGAAATAGCATTGGGAAAATCGCGGGCAGTAGCAATGCCAACGCCCAGCTGGCTATTATCTATGGGAATACCATCCAGCACAAACAAGGGCTGGTTATTACCTGCAATAGAGGTTTCGCCACGGATCACGATGCGGGAAGAGCCCAGGTCGCCCTGGCTGTTGGTGATATTTACGCCGGCTATTTTGCCGGACAGCGCGTTCACTAAATTCGTTTCGCGCGCCTCGGTAATATCGCGGGATTTCAGCTCCTGTACCGCATATCCCAGTGATCTTTTTTCGCGGGAAATGCCCAGGGCCGTTACCACTACTTCCTGCAAACGGCTTTCTGAACTTTCCAGCGCTACGTTAATAACACGTGTATCATTTACTGCTATATCCACACCGGTATAACCAATGTAGGAAAAGTGCAGCGTATCATTTGCCTTGGCGGAAATGGAATATTTGCCATCCGCATCTGTTTGCGTGCCTTTGCTGCTGCCCTTTACCGTGACTACGGCGCCGGGCACGCGCTGCGCATCCGCTTTAAAAGTGACCACCCCCGTGATCTTTGTATCCTGTCCGTAACCGGCCTGCTGTACTAACAGCAGCACGGACAGCAATACGATGGTGTGTAAAAATTTCATGATAAAACTGGTTTTAATTGATTGTTCACGACAATAGGAATTGTGTTGCGGCGATGACCGCAAAGAAGCGCCTGCAGCGCCTGTATCAGATCAGATAGATTATATGCGTATTGTTAACACCAGCCCTGACAGGGCATACAGCGATGGTTGAAGGCGCCTGAAATATAATTGCAATGTTGGCTACAGTAAAGCACAGGGTATAAGCCCCTGCCGGTATGCACCGTGTCAGTCGTCATTTATGGCTGGATTTAGTTTCCAGGCTCAAAAGTAGTAATATTTTACTATTCTACAAATACTATGGACTAAATAGAAATATCTACATTAATACCGTACGCCGGCCTTTCTTAATTCTGTTTCATAAAAAATGATGGCATCTTTCCAGGCGCCAAAGCTCAGGTCGCCAAACCGGAAGGGATCCCTCACTTCTTTTACGCCGGCCGGGGCTTCCTCATCTACATCCACATAAGTAGTGTCTGTTCTTTCTTTGGGAAGAATAGCGGGTGTATCACGCCGGGGATCGTCTTTTTTTCTTGGTGGCACCAGTAACAGCTGTCTTTTTAACAGGGCGTTCAATGAACGCATTGTTTCATCCATCATTTCACCACCTTTATCCGTTACTTCTACATCCTTTACTTTCAATGCATTTAACTGTTGAACAACGTCTGTTAGCTGGCCCTCCAGCACTTTATTGCTCATATCCGACATAAATGCCTTAAAGAGTGTTTCATATTTTTTTTCTAATTCAGCTGCAAGGGGTATGTTTGAGTATGTACTGATCTCTTTCTCACGCCGCAATGGATATTTACCTTTCAGCACCTGCGGTAACGCCTGCCCAAATCCACTTAGCAGCTCCTTATCCATATTCCTGCCATTTATCCAGGCTGCTACTGTTTCATCCGCTAAGGTCTTCCGCCACAATGCTTCTATATCTGCACGGGTATTTGCCGGGAACCTGTTCTTCTCAATATCAGTATTTATACCGTCCGGGCTCAAAGATTCCTCTATTCTGCCAAAGTACACGGTAGCTATATCCGCCATGGTGCGGATGGCGGCTTTCAGATAAGGCGGCATGGGGGTAATAGCCTCCACAGATTTTTCAATGATGGCTACTATTATTTTATATACCTCATTGGTGAAAAGAACAGCCATATCCCTGGGTTGCGAGGACGGCCGCTTATCTACATAATAACTGCTGTCTACAATAGATTGGGATACGCCCTGGTTCACATCCAGGTATTCATGCAGGTTAATAGCACTTTCTTTTGTGGGAGAAACATTTACCTGGAAGGATCCCTTTTTTTGATTGATGGTTACCTGCGGCCCTGCACCCTCATTCATCTTAAGGCCATCTGCTGTTAAAGCAATCCCCTGCATACTGGTGAGTGGTACTGCCTGGCCCTGCGTAAGGGCGCCTGCAGCACTGCTGATCTCCCTGACCCCTTCTGCCAACGGAGAGTTTAACGCAACATCTGGCTGGTTGTATTTACCGGTGGCAAACTCCAGGGTAGCTGCTCCATGGGTTGCGTCCAGTTTTCTGGGATGTTCAAGGTGCACTTCCGTTGGCTGGCCATTAACCTGCATAACAGCTACAGAGGTTCCCTGGGCAAAGTTTTCCTGACTGTTATAGGTCAATTGACCTTTTACTTCTATTTCAGCGCCTATCTTACGCTGCAGCACCTGGCCGCCAGGCAATGCAAAACGGCCCGGCAATTGCTCACGCGATCCCTGTTTTAACTGCGGTACAAATTGCAATGGCAGCGGCCTTGCTGAAGATGCTTTCACTATATCTGCATTATTATGTTGCGCGGGGGTAAATGCAACTGCTTTGCGCTGCACACCAGCAGTGCCAATAGCTTCCTGTGCGGAACGGCCGGAGGGATTTACAGCCGTATAATATCTGTCATGCATAGGTTTGAGGGCTTACTTCATAAATATAACCTTTTATTGGCTTTGCTCCATAATACTATACAGGATCTTTCTTTCTCCCATACTTAAAGTATCCCGTGTAAGGGAATCAGCCGGGATCCAATGCCGCTTAAATGCGCTGATGGCGGCCGCACTGTCTTTTACATTATAACCGATGATGCGCAGCCCCTGCAGGTTGTTAAAATTATCCGGTACTGTAATATTAGCCGTATCCCCATACCAAAGGCCAAAACCTTTTTCCGCCAGCTGCTGCCAGGGGAAATACGCACTGGGATCTACTTTGCGGCCGGGTGCAATATCGCCATGACCAATAATATTCGCAGCAGGGATCGTATACCGGTGCCGCAGCGTATCCAGTAAGATCATCAGGCTGCGGATCTGCTGCGGGGGAAAGGGCTCAAAACCATTATTATCAACCTCTATACCTATGGACGATGAGTTAACATCCGTAAGGCTGCCCCATTTGGAGGCGCCGCCATGCCAGGCCCGCAGGTAATCATTCAGCATTTGATGCACTACGCCATCCCGGCAGATCACATAATGCGCACTCACCTGTGTGCTGGGCATAGTAAAGGTGCGCAACGTTTGATCACAGCTGTTTTGCGCGGTATGGTGAATGATCACATAATTAGGTTTGCGGATACTAAAGTTGGTTGTACCGGCCCACCAGGTAACATTCTGCACGGAATCAATATGCACCGGCGCCAGGGGCTGGCGTAATACTTGTGAAAAAGCTTTTACCTGCTGTTTATGCACTTTATTGGTAGCCCTGTATGGTGAACTGGCGCAGCTATATATACATGCAATGAACGTGATAAATACCAGAACGCGGATCATCATAATTATACTTTTTGTGAAAAGTGACGGGTTAAAGGTGAAGCACAACTCCCTTTCACCGCTATTAAAACCAATGTTATGCCAAAAAGTTCGGTTACTGGTAATGTTTGCCGATAGTATCTTTCTGGTGTTTCCAAAGCTCCTGGAAAATGGGGCTGTTATCCCGCAAATGCTCAAAGGTGCCTTCATCTACAATATACCCCTGCCGTAAAATATATACGTAATCAAACTGTCCCAGCAGGTGCAGGCGGTGCATGGAGGATATAAGGGCTTTATCTGCAAATGCTTTGAACAGCTTATCGTAGATCATAGCTTCCGTTTTAGGATCCACGCTGCTGGTGGGTTCATCTAGTAATACCAGCTCGCTTTCACGGGCGGCTAAAATGCCGCGGGCCAGCGCCAGGCGCTGTTTCTGGCCGCCGGAAAGGTTCACGCCCTTTTCACGGATGTCTGATCCCAGCCCCTGCGGCAGCTGCTGGATCACATCTGTAAAATGTGCGCTTTCGCATACGCTTAAAATATCTTCCTCGCTGAAAGGCAGGCCCAGCGTAACGTTATAGGCAATAGTATTTTCAAAGATCTCCGGCTCCTGCGGGAACAGGGTCACTGTTTCATTGATCGTATCCAGCCCGTATGCTTTACCATCTACCGTTAGTTCCATACCCGGCTGCGGGTTGTATAAGCCTCTTAATAAAGAAAGCAGGGTGCTTTTGCCACTACCGCTCTCCCCTATCAGCGCAATACGTTTGCCGCGGCCAATGGTAATATTTAAACGGTGCAGGCTTTGCGGCGCATGTTCCGCGTCATACTGCTCCCGGTGTGAGAAGCTCAGCTCTTTTATCTGAATGGTCTGCCATTTCTCCGGCAGGTCAGTAGGCGCATCGGGACGGTGCTGCTGCAGATAGGCCTCTTTAATATTACCGGCCGTTTGTACGTAGGTGTTATACTGCACAATATCAGTGTACTGCCAGGCAATATCATGGAACACACTGGTGAACTGGTTTACATATCCCAGCAATGTAACCAGGCCGGCTACATAAAATACCTTGCCCGGCTCCCAGTGCTGGTACACATAACCGGCTGCAATTACGCAGTAGATCAGCGTTACCATCATATCTGCACAAAACCATTTCCATTCATTGATCTTTACATTTTTGCGGAAAGGGCTGGCAATATGCTGCACTTTTTTCAGCAGGCCCGTTTCCATACTTTTTTCCAGCCGCAGGGTGATCACCGTCATAATATTGGATAAGCTATCGAACAAAGTGGAGGATACCACGTGCTCCCGTTCATTCACCTGGTCCAGCGTACGGATGAAAGGCTTATCGAACCGGAAAATGATCCAGATGGTGAAAGCGCCCAGCAGTATGCCAATACAGCCATACAGCGGGGAAAAATAAAGCATGGCCGCTACGGAGAAAAAGAATTTGGCCAGCGCATGCATGTACATAAAACCCCGGTCAAAAAATTCACGCAATGCTTCATATGCCTTACGGATACGGTTAATGGTAGCGCCGCTGTGATGATCCTGATGCCATTTTACCGGCAGGTGTAATGCCTGGTGATAACGTTCCTGCAAAAAGTTGCGGCTCAGGTTAAAGGCCAGCTGCCGCTCCATTACGCGGGCCGGCCCGTGAAAAGACCATTCCGTAAGCTTCAGTAAGAAATAACCGCCTGCATACAACAGCGTGTAGTGCCATACCCGGGCGGTATCCCGCTGCACCTGTCCAATGAACCAGCCGAAAATAAAAGGCGTAAGAGAAGCGGCAATATTGGCGCACAGGAACATGACATATACCAGTACATACTTCTTCCGCTCCTGGCGCGCAAAACGCCATGCCGTGCTTAATAGTGATATATAAGGGTTTGCCATGCTGAATAGTTAAGACGGTTAAATGGTGCAATATATAAGGGTTTGATAAATGGGTGTTAGCGTACCCATTCATCAAACCCTCAAACAGTATTACAAAAGTAAGAATTATTTCAGCTTCTCATCGCGGGAGAAGGAGTAAGGCGCTGCGGCCGGAGCAGTACCCCTGCTTTTATTAGGCGTAGCGCTCATGGTAAAGTTAATGGTACCACCCTGCTGCAGTGCGCTATGCTCAAACCAGTTCTTCGTGTACGGCTGCCCGTTCACTTTCACATCCTGTACATAACGGTTGTCTGCATTGTTCTGCGGAGCGGTGATCACCAGCTTTTTGCCATTCTCCATAGTCACGGTAGCTTTTTTGAACAGCGGTGCGCCTATCACGTACTGCTGTGTACCCGGACAAACAGGGTAAAAGCCCAGCGCAGTAAATACATACCAGGCGGAGGTTTGGCCGTTATCCTCATCCCCGCAATAACCATCCGGTGTAGGCAGGTACAGGCGGTTCATTACCTCGCGCAGCCAGTACTGTGATTTCCAGGGCTGGCCGGCGTAGTTGTACAGGTATATCATGTGCTGAATGGGCTGGTTGCCGTGCGCATACTGGCCCATATTCATGATCTGCATTTCACGGATCTCATGAATTACGCCGCCATAGTAGCTATCATCAAACACCGGGCGCATTTTGAAAACAGAATCCAGCATAGCTGCATATACATCGCGGCCACCCATCAGGTCCATATGCCCCTGTACATCGTGGAATACAGACCAGCTGTAATGCCAGCTGTTACCTTCGGTAAAGGCATCGCCCCATTTGAAGGGATTGAACGGTGTCTGGAATTTGCCATCCTTGTTCTTGCCGCGCATCAGCTTTGATTCCGGGTCAAAAACATTGCGGTAGTTCTGGCAGCGTTTAGCAAAACGGGCTACTTCTTCGGCCGGGCGTTTCAGCGCTTTTGCCAGCTGGTATACAGTAAAGTCGTCATACGCATATTCGAGGGTACGGGCGGTGTTCTCATTGATGTCTACATCATAAGGCACATAACCCAGCTCGTTGTAATACTTCACGCCTTTGCGGCCCACGGAGGTTAAAGGACCTTCGTTCTCTGTGTTATGTAAAATAGCCTGGTAAGCAGTATTCACATCAAAATTCTTAATGCCTTTCAGATAAGCATCGGCAATAATGGAGGCTGAGTTGGAACCGATCATACAATCGCGGTGACCGGGGCTGGCCCATTCCGGTAACCAGCCGCTTTCCTTATAAGCATTCACCAGGCCTTCCATAATGTGCCCGTCCATAGTTGGGTACATTAATGTAAAGAAGGGGAACTCAGAGCGGAAAGTATCCCAGAAACCATTATCGGTGAACATATAGCCCGGCAGCACCTCGCCATTATAAGGGCTATAGTGCATTACCTGTCCTTTGGCATCCATCTCATAGAATTTGCGGGGGAACAGCATGGCGCGGTACAGGCAGGAATAGAAAGTACGTGTCTGATCAACCGTACCACCTTCTACTGCCAGGCGGCCAAGCTCCTTGTTCCAGGCGGCTTTGGCCTTTTGCTCAATGGCGGCAAAATCGCTGTTGCCTATTTCCTGCTGCAGGTTCAGCTCTGCCTGTTCAGGGCTGATGAAGGACGATGCTACTTTCACATTCACCTGCTCGCCCTGCCGGGTTTTAAAACCTATTACAGCGCCTACATGGTTGTCTTTTGCTTCCAGGTCGCCGGTGTTCAGCTTTTTATTGGAAAAAGTGGCCTGGTAAGTGAAGGGCTTATCAAAATACAGTACAAAGTAGTTCTTAAAGTTAGCCGGTACACCGCCACTGTTCTTGGTAGTATAACCAATGATCTTATTTTCCCCGGGAATTACCTTGATGTAGGAACCTTTGTCCAGCGCATCTACCACCACAAAAGCGCTATCCGTAGTGGGATAGGTGAAACGCAGGCGGGCGGCCCTTTCCGTGGGTGTGATCTCGGTGGTCACATCATGGTCGGCCAGGTATACGCTGTAATAATAAGGGCGTGCTACTTCTGCCTTGTGGGAGAACCAGCTGGCTCTTTCATCTTCATTAAAAACTATTTTGCCGGTAATGGGCATAATGGCAAACTGGCCATAGTCGTTGATCCAGGGGCTGGGCTGGTGGGTTTGTTTAAAACCGCGCAGCTTTTCAGCATCATAGGTATAGGCCCAGCCGTCGCCCATTTTGCCGGTTTGCGGCATCCAGAAGTTCATACCCCATGGACAGGCAATGGCCGGGTAAGTGTTACCGGTAGATAAGCTGTGTTTGGAAGCCGTACCCATTAAAGGGTTCACCCAATCTGCCGGATCCTTGATCTTGTCCACTGTTTGCGCCTGAACCGACAAAGAAGCCAGCACCAGGGCGGTTGCGATTATTTTACTCATCATAGTACGATAACGTGATTAGTTTTAACGATAAGACCGTAAAAATAATGGTTCAAAACAATGTTAGGGGTTATTTTTATGAACGGCGGCCCCCATTCCCCTTTAAATTTTTTGCGTTACATTTGTTATAAATAGTATATAACCCCAACAATCTATTGCCATGAACACGAATACCCCAAAAATTCTGTTATTTGTTATTATTGCCGTGCTTGTAATTAACCTGGGCTTTAACCTGTTTGGTTCCAATGCAGGGTTAAAACAGGCGGTACGCAACCTGGAGCTGGCGCGTAAAACGCTGGACAGCGCTATGGTGCAGCTGCAGTACGCCAGCAACGGACTGGATTCCATACAGGTTAACCTGGACCGGCAAAAAGCCCTGATCAACGATATCCGTTACAGAACAGAGCTGATGGACCTGGAAAAACGCGTACGGGATGAACGCAGCAAAGTAAAAATAGACAGTATTAAAGACCGGATCAAAACACTGAGCAACTATCAGCCAACAGATGATATTATTACCGAAGACCTGAAATAAAATAAATACATAACCCCATGCAAACTAACCTCAAATGCTGCCTGCTGTTACTGGCAGGCCTGCTGTCCGTGCTGCACACCGCTGCACAGGGCCGGCTCAAATTCTTTAACACCTGCACCGGCAGCAGCAACTACCGGCTTACCAACGGCGATACTGTTATTATTCAGTGCGATAGCAGCCTGCTGATGAACAGCCGTAACTTTTCCATTTACCAGTCGGCCTACCAGCAATACCGCAAGGGCGGCAACAGCAGCGAGATCCTGCGTTCCTACGAAACGCTGGTGCAGCAGCAGGATAGCATGATCGCCAATGGCCAGCAGGATTATACCAATCTGAAGCTGCAGTTCGATTCTTTGTTCCGCAGCTCTATTGCTTCCCTGGACCGTACCAGCCGTGATATTGGCATTGTAAAGGATACGCTGAACAATGTATCCACGCAGCTGAATAATACCAATATTATTATTGGTGATGCCATTAAGCAGGTGAACCAGGCGCGCAAAAAAAGCTTCCTGGATAAGCTGTACTGGGGCATTGGCGGCTTAGGCATAGGCGTAGCTGTTACCGCTATTATTGCGGCAGCAAATTAAGTAGAGCTCTTAGCTTTTAGCAGTTAGGATCATAGCGGATTAGCGGGCAGCCAGAACTTTGTTTGCTGTGGTTTGACCATGTAACCACAATTAGCTGTTATTGGCCGGCATGGCTTACCCCGCTGGTTTGTTAATTAAACACTATGCATAACGGTTATCATTCCTGCAATGAGTAACCGGCTGCTGACTGCCCACTGCTAAAAGCTAACCTATCTTCCCATATTAAAATTTATTTAATTCACCAGGGCAACGGTTTCCACCCTCCGCCCGTATTAAAAGAAATTCGTATTATTATAGGGCAATTAATGGTAATCTTCACCGATCAATTTGCGCTTTTCGTCGAGCCATTCGCACAAATGCACTTTTTTCGCGTTTATATATTTACCAGATCAGTACCATTGTAACGTGGTAACGTAAGCCAACTATTAATCAGCTAAATGCAAGTTTGAATGAGAAAGCATTTTTTATCGGCCGGAATGCCCATGATAATAATGAGCCTGCTTTGCAGCAGTGTGTTCTTTTCCTGTAAAAAAGATAAAACATCACCCGGGGATAATAACTCCGGGAATAACGGCACTGCGCGTACTGACGAGGATTCACTGAAATACCTGGTATACCGCATTATGCAGGTAACATATGCTGATGGCGGCCGGAATGCCTCCAAAGGCCTGCCCACCTACTACTGGTACAACCAGGTGCCCACGATCGACCCCTTCAGCACGTCTTACGCCAAAGCAGAAGACCTGCTGAGCACCATGATCAGCTACCCCAAGCTGAACGGCAACAACCTGGACCGCTACAGCTTCCTGGACCGTACCGGATCCCTGGCCAATAAGCTGCAGAACGGTGTGATCGAAAAAGCGGCCGGCACCAATGGCAGCCTGGGTATGGAAGTAACCTACGCCCTGGACCAGAACGATGCCAGCCACCTGATGGTGCTGTATGCAGATAAGAACAGCCCGGCCGGTGTGCAGGGCGTGCAAAGAGGCTGGGAAATAACCGCTATTAACGGCGACGATAATATTGCTTATGATAACGGCGGCGCTAACACTACCAAGGTAACCAATGCGGTATATAACCCTACGGGCGCTACCTCCTTCACTTTTAAGAAAGCTAACAGCACCACTGCCACGCTTACGCTAACACCTTCCTCTTACAATGTAAACCCGGTATTATTTGATACTGTTTATACCGTAAGCGGAAAACAGGTAGGCTACTTTGTGTTCTATACCTATTCCAGCGTAACCAATACCAGCGGCGCAACTACACCTACCAAACAGGTGCTGGACCAGCTGTTTGCCAAATTTAAATCCGCCAATATCAGTAACCTGATCGTGGACCTGCGGTACAATACCGGCGGGGCCGTATCTACCGCACAATACCTGGATAACGCCATAGCGCCGTCCGGCGCGCAGAACAAGGTAATGTACAATTACACTTATAACGATAAGCTGACGCAGAACCTGTCCGCTACCGGCCTGCCGGCTTCCATTAAATTCGGCACCACCGGCGGCCTGTCGCTGGAAAAAGTATTCTTTATCACCAGCGGGCAAACCGCTTCTGCCAGCGAGCTAACGCTGAACAACCTGAAGCCGTATATGACCGTAAAACTGGTAGGCGATACTACCTACGGCAAACCGGTAGGCTTTTTCAGCTATACCATTTCAGATTATGACAGCACCGGCAAGGAGCATTACCTGGCCGACCTGTATGCCATTAACTTTGAAACCAAGAATGCATCCAACCAGGGAGGGTATTATTCCGGCATAGCGCCGGACCAGGCAGCCCAAGACTATGTAAATATTCCCTGGGGCAGCACCAGTGATGACCACCTGAGCAAAATATTCAGCTACATCAGCACCGGCAGCTTCCGCCAGGCATCCCCGGAGCTGCGTATGACAGCGGATCCTAGCCTGCGCCAGAATATTAAACGTTCCATTACCTCCGGCCAGTTTAATGGCATGGTGGACTTTAGAAAATAATGTGCAGATATGTAAATGTGCAAATGAAGGGTCCTGTACCGGATACCCGTCATTTGCACATTTGCATTTTTAGGTATTTCCATACCCGCGCAGTTACCGCTATCTGCACATTTACATATTTGCACATCTGCATATCTGCACATTAAATTATTGCCGGTTTTATTTATATTTGGATGAACCGCCTTTTACCCTATCATCCCTGCCCTGCTGAAAGCAATATTTCCCTCACTATATAACCCGGATCGCAGTATGCGAAACCTGTAATGAGGCGAAAAAAAGTATTGGCCTGCAAATTGGATATTTCTGGTAACGTACGTAAGTTAGCAGCAGATAAGGACTGGTACTTTTCCGGTACCGGGGAACAGATAGAGAGAGAGCGGAATTAAACGGGCCTGGTGCACCCGCATAACATGAAGCACTTTAAAATAAAGGGATATCCTTAATAATAGTCACCATCATGGCGGATATACGATCAAAGGTAGAGCTGATTGATGAAGAGATCACCAAAGCATACAAAGAGCCGGCGGTAGATTTTACGCAGCCGGAGTGGGAAAAAACTATGCAGGCTGCCACACAGGCGTTCCGGCTTACTATACAGGCGGAGCTGGCCTTTATACGGCAGGCCATACTGGAATGCCTGGAGCAGGCCAACTATGCCAATGTACATGCCATCGCCAAACTCATTGGGCAAACACATCAGCTGAAAAATTTCCTGGCGCCCACCACAGATGAAATAATAGCCGACCAGCAAAACCTGCAATATGCGCTCACCTTTTTTATGATGCGCGACCTCATGCCGGATGCGCGGGACGAGATCATGTACTTCAACGATCTGCTGAAGGCCTGCAAAAAAAAGCGGATCCAGCTGGCGCCCCTGCTGGAAAAATTATTACCGCATGCCAGCAGCCAGATACGGTTTGGCAACTACTCCGTAAAAATGTTATTTGAGGGCGCGCTATGAACCCCGCCAGCGGATTAGTCTTTAAGGATGCCGGCACCGGGCAGGTAACCGTTTTCCATTACTGCTGGTGTATGGAGAGGAGTACTGGAATAAATACCCCGCTGTTTCCAGCACACCACAGGATGATTACTTTGACTGGTACGATGATTATATAACCGCTCACCAGCTGGCCACAGAACTATTGGTGGATGAATGAGTATCTTTAATTTATGAAGTATTTCCTTTCCGTTATCTGCACTATCCTATACTTAAGCGCAGCTGCGCAGCATCCGGCTTTTAAGGTAATCCCTTTGGGTGTAAAAGGCGGTATGGATGAAAGCAATCTTTCCGCATACCTCGTAGCCCCGCAGGGATCCAGCAACTACCTATGCCTGGATGCAGGTACCTTACATGCCGGCCTGCAAAAAGCTGTACGCAACGGCCTTTTTAAAAAACCGGCCGGTGATGTGCTGCGGCAAAACGTAAAAGCATACTTCATTTCCCATCCTCACCTGGATCATGTGGCAGGGCTTATCATCAACTCCCCGGACGATACGGCCAAAACCATTTACGGCCTGCCCTTTTGCCTGGATGTGATCAAAGACAAATACTTTTCCTGGAAAAGCTGGGCCAACTTTGCGGATGCCGGTGAAACACCGCAGCTGAAAAAATACCATTACAGCCCCATGACGCCCGGTGAGGTAATGCCGGTTGAGCAAACAGAATTAAGCGTGCAGGCGTTCCCGTTAAGCCACTCCGCACCGTTCCAGAGCACCGCTTTTCTGGTACGTTCTAAAGATGCTTATTTACTTTATCTGGGTGATACCGGAGCCGATGCCATTGAGGGATCGGACAAACTATTACAGCTATGGCAAAGGGTAGCGCCCTTGCTGAAAGCCAAACAGCTGAAAGCTATTTTTATAGAAGTATCGTTCCCCGAAGAACAGCCACGGAAACAGCTCTTCGGGCATCTTACCCCCAGCCTGCTGATGCAGGAAATGCATACGCTGGATAGCCTGGGCGGGCCGCATGGGGTAAAGGGGCTTCCGGTAGTGATCACGCATATTAAACCCACCGGCAATAATGAAGCAATAATTCATAAACAGTTAACCAACATGAATGCGCTGCACCTGCGGCTTGTTTTTCCGGAGCAGGGAAAGCCGCTGGCGTTTTAACAACTACTGTATAAAATGCTTGCAAGGGAAACCTACTGATGAACCAACCAGATCTGCTATTAACGATGCTGCTCATACACATTCACCGCTACTGCCGCTTTTAACTGTTCCAGCTCCACAGCATTTAACAAAGGCGCATCAGCCGCAGCTACTGCATCCTGCAGCTGTTCAGGCGTACGTATACCTACCACCGCAGCCGTCACCGGCCTTTGCTGCAGCACAAAACGCAGGGCTGTTTGTGCAGGGCCGCGTTGTGCATTGGAAAGGGCTTTAATGACGCTGGCTGCGCGTTGTACTTCCTCTGCCGTATAATTTAAATACGCAGCTGCAGGTTTATTTACCAGCAAACCTTTGGCTACACTGCCGCGGGCCAGGATGCCGATGTTATGCTGCTGCAGCAGCTCAAAACAGGTTTCTTCCGGGCGCCGGTCCAGCAGGCTGTATTGCATCATTACACTTACTATGCGGGATCTTTCCACATAGGCGCGTATCACATTCGGGCGGATGGAGGATATGCCGTAATAACGGATCTTGCCCTGTTCCTGCAGCCGTTCAAAGGCCTCGATCGTTTCATCAATATTATCTTCCAGCGTGCCGCCATGCAGCTGGTACAGGTCAATATAATCTGTTTGCAGGCGTTGCAGACTGCCCTCAACGGCGCTTAAAATATATTCCTTCCGCGGGTTCCAGTCCCAGCCGCTGCCATCAGGCCGCCACTGGTTGCCTGCTTTGGTGGCAATGATCACCTCTTTGCGTTTGCTCTGCAAGGCTTTCCCCAGCGTAATTTCATTAGCGCCCTTGTCATACAGATCTGCCGTATCAAAATAATTGATACCGGCGGCCAGCGCCTGCTGTATTAAAGCGGCATTATCTGCATCACTGCCCTGCAAAGACATGGCCCCAAAAGCAATTTCGCTGATCTTCAGATCAGAGCTGCCTAATAATTTGTAGTTCATACCCCAAAACTAGGGCATTCAGCACAATGAAAGCCCCTTACTCATTTATAAAATAGTAACAGGATAGTCTATTGTCCGTATAAGATCCACGGCGTATATTGTTGTATGAAGAAAAAACTGATACGCGCCGGCCTGCTCCTTTGCGCCGGTATCATAACATTATCATTTAACGCGCATGCGCAGCATAAAAGCCCGGTATTAAATCATATAGCTATTGCCGTATACGACCTGGATAAAGCCACTGCTTTTTACCGTGATGTAATGGAGATAGACACCCTGGCTGAACCGTTCCACGACGGCAAGCATACCTGGCTGAAGATAGGCCCCCACAGCCAGCTGCACCTGATCAAGGCTGCCAGGGAAGTTACAGAGCATGATATAGCTGCACACTTATGTTTCAGCGTGCCCTCTATAGATGATTTTATTCTTAAGCTGAATAAGCTGAACATTCCCTTCCACAACTGGCAGGGCGAAAAGCAGAAATATACCCTGCGGGTAGATGGTGTTAAACAAGTATATCTGCAGGACCCTGATAAATATTGGGTAGAGGTGAATGATGATAAATACTAAAATTATTTAGCGCCGTCCAGCTCAGCCCGGGTAGAGTGATCATTCTGCGGCTTATACTGCACGTTCTCAATTTTCAGCACTACCGGGTTAGGCCACTTATTATTGGTGTAAAAGCGCTGCCCGTTCACAGCGCTGATCACCAGCCCAACAGGGGTGGGTTGTACATAGATGTGCGCATCAAAATCCTTTTTATACTCCACCAGCTCACTGCCATAACCTAGTACGGATACTTTGGTTTGTGCATTACCCTCCAAGGTTTTCAGCACCAGGTCCTTACGCTCTCCATATTTCCATTCCGTACCGGCAGGTACAAAGGCATATACGGTATTGCCGGTTTTTGCTTTGGTGAACCAGATATTGCCCTCGCGGATAATGTTCCAGGGGCGGATGGCGGCAATACCTTCCTCATTGGCCATGTTCCATAAAGCCAGCTCGCGCAGCAGGGATTCCTGCTCTATCTGGATCTCCCCATCTGCCTTAGGCCCTACGTTCATCAACAGGTTACCGCCTTTGGCGCGGGTTTCAATAAGCATATTAATGATCTCTGTACCGGATTTCTGGGGGTCGTTGGTAGGCTTCCACTGCCAGTCTGTTCCCATGGTAAAGCAGGCTTCCCAGGGGCCGGGCACCGGCTGATTGGGCAGCTCCTGCTCCGGTGTGCGCATGGCGCCGCGGGTTACCAGTATGTCCGGCTGCAGCTGCCAGGCATATTCCTTTAACCCATCTGCCGGGCCGTCAAAAAATATCAGGTCTATTTTTCCGTATTGCGTAAGCAGCTCTTTCACCTGTGCCTTGTCATAGGCCATCAGCTCCGGGTTCTGGGCTGGGAAGTGCTGCGGCACCTGCATTCTGCCCAGGGGAATATGATGTTTCCAGAAGTAGTGAAAATCTTCCGGTGAAAAATACAGGCCAATGGCAATGCCCTGCTTTCGGAAAGCCGCTATGATCTCCTTCAGCGCATCGCGCTTAAAAGGGGTATGCATAATATTGAAATCCGTGGTTTTGGTATCCCACATGCAAAACCCTGCATGGTGCTTAGTAGTGAACACCACGTATTTCATGCCGGCCAGCTTTGCCAGCACAGCCCATTCCTCCGGGTCAAACTTTTTAGGGTTAAAGGTTTGGGGCAGCTCTGTGGTGAACTTCTGCAAATAGTCTTCCGATGCGCCGGCCATAGAATGGCTGATCACTGCGCCCAGCTGCACATCCACGCTCCAATGAATGAACATGCCCAGGCCCATATCCATGAACCATTGCTCTCTTTCAGGTTTGTTGGCGGTTTGCTGCGGGTAGGCAATGCTGCCGGTTAAGAGCAGCAGCAAAAGGATCGGAATAGTACGCATAAGTATCACAATTCGGGTTTGTTAAGGTAAGATACGATCAAAACCAGGTGGCTGTATATTTCTCCTGCAATGAAATCCCGGCCTTTATAACAAAGTATCAGGCTTTGATAATATAAAATCAGGGAATAAACGACCCCGCTCCCCAAATATTCCGCTTTAGATAAAAGTATTTCCCGATTGCGTAAACGGACATACATACGATGCCGCACTTTTGCAGCACGAAATGCTTATATGAAAAAGGTCCTTTTATGTCTGGCGGGATGCTTCATCGCTATACCCTTCCTATACTCACAACAGTACACTCCTGCGCAGCAGTTAGTATTACGCACCAACGAAGATTCCCTGAATGCCGGTGTGGCCACCAATAAAACGGTAGTATCCGGTTATGGATCTGCGTTCTATCAGCGGAACTTTAATGAAGAAATGTCCAGGGCTACGCTGGAAAGAGCGGTATTATTCATTGGACACCGGTTCAATGATAAGATCTCCTTCTTCAGTGAAATGGAGCTGGAAAATGCCGTAGTGGAAGCCGGATCAGATAGTAAAGACAATTTTAAAGGGGAGCTGGCCATGGAGCAGGCTTACCTGCGCTTTAACGTGAATCCCCGCCAGTATATAGTGGCCGGTTTATTCACCCCGCGTATCGGCATGCTCAATGAAAACCACCTGCCGGTGAATTTTAACGGGGTAGAACGCCCGCTGGTAGAGCAGCTTATTATACCCGCCACCTGGCGTGAGCTGGGTATTGGCTTTTACGGCCGCTTGCGCCGCCAGCCTTTGAACTATAGCATTGCGCTGTTGAACGGGCTTAGTGCCGCCTCTTTTGAACATGGCACCGGTATTATAGAAGGCCGTGCAGAAGGCTCCGGCGCTTTTGCCAACGATATTGCCATTACCGCCTCTCTGCAATACTACTGGCAGAACTTCCGCTTCCAGGTATCCGGTTATATGGGTGGCACCAACGGCGCCAACAAACGCCAGTCAGACAGCCTGCAGCTACACCACGGCGCATTCGGACTGCCCCTTTACCTGGGCGAGGCCAATATACAATATACGCATAACGGGTTTGCCTTTAAAGCTATTGGCAGCATTATCTCTTATCCCGATGCGGCCGACATTAACAAGGCCTACGCCAACAACGTAAGTAAAGTAATGTATGGCGCTTATGCAGAACTGGCCTATAACCTGCTGGAAAAAAGCACCAAATACAAAGAGCAGCAGCTGAATGCCTTTGCACGTTACGAAGCATTTGACCTGAACTCCTCCATTCCCGCTAATGGCATTCACGATGGCACGCTTAAACAACAACACCTGATAGCCGGTTTCACCTATCTGCCCATTCTTAACGTAGCCATTAAGGCTGATGTAAGGCTGGCGCATACCGGTGATGAAAATCCCGTGCTGGTTATCAATCCCAGCCCGGCGCGCATCCCTTATAAAACGAGCAATACTTTCCTGAATGTAGGTATTGGCTACGCATTTTAAACCTGAAAACGCATAACGGTGAATAGAAGGAATTTTCTGAAAGATACCTGCAAGGCCTGCTTCTTAAGCGCCGCTGCTTTTTCCATGGCCGATGTGCTGGATGCCTGCGGCACTACCATGAAGGGTTTTAAGACTACCGTAAATAACAACCGGGTAGAGGTGCCGCTTTCATTGTTCGCCACCAGCGATCTGCAGATCATCAGCCCTAAGAATTATGAATACGAAATTGCCGTGCGCAAAAATGCTGACAATACCTACGAGGCCTTGTTAATGCGCTGCACACACCAGGCCAACCAGCTGATACCTACCGGTAACGGTTTTTTATGCAGCCTGCACGGCAGCCAGTTTGATAAAGCCGGGATGGTGAAAAAAGGCCCTGCAGAAAAACGCCTGCTGCAGCTGGCCACAGAAACCAACGACACAAACCTTATCATACATATATAACAAGTAAAACACCATGAAAAAATTATCCATACTATTGGCAGCCGGTAGCTTAACCTTGTTTGCGTGCAGTAAAGATGACAACAACGGCGGTAATCCCAATGAAGATTTCAACACCATGAAAACCACCGTGCTGGTGGATTTTGCTACCAAAACCGGCTTGCCGGGCTACAGCAACCTGAAAGATAAAGCCACTACCCTGAACAATGCCATCACAGCCCTGAACAGCAGCGCTACGGATGCTAACCTTACCGCGGCGCAGGCAGCCTGGCGTGATATGCGCAGCACCTGGGAGCAATGCGAAGGTTACCTGTTTGGCCCTGTGGAAGATGATAACTACGATCCCAACATGGATACCTGGCCGGTGGACTATGTGCAGATGGATTCCCTGCTGGCCAGCAGCAATGCTTTGCAGCTTACAGACATTGAGAACCTGAGCACTCTTTCCCTGAGAGGTTACCACCCGATAGAATATGTACTGTGGGGTAAAGATGGCAAGCGCACCGCAGCTTCCATTACGGCCCGCCAGAAACAATACATCACCAGCCTTTCCCTTGACCTGAAAAATATTTGCACAGCGCTGTATACCAGCTGGGCGCCGGAAGGCGGCAACTATGCCAGCAAAGTACAAACCGCCGGCAGCGGCAGCACCGTATTTGCCAAAAAGCAGGAAGCTTATATTGCCATTGTAGATGGCCTGATAGGTATTTGCGACGAAGTAGGCAGCGGCAAAATGAAAGAGCCCTTTGATGCGCAGGACCCGCAGATCGTGGAATCACCTTTCAGCGGCAACTCCGCCATTGATTTTAAGAACAACATTACCGGCGCATATAATGTATATACCTGCAAGTTCCTGGGTAATGAAGGTACCGGTTTAAATAAGCTGGTGGCTATGAAGAACATTTCCCTGGATAATGAGATCCAGCAGAAGTTCCAGGCAGCTATTGCCTCATTCAACAGCATTACCGTACCTTATGAGCAGGCCATCCTGACCCAGAAAGTACAATGCCAGAATACCATGAATGCCATTAATGATCTGAAAGCAACACTGGAAGAAAAGCTGAAGCCTTTCATCATTACCAACATTACCGACTAAGGCCGGTAGCTTATTATACACCACATGCAGATAAGGAAGATATACATTATGGCGGCATTGCTTACCCTGCCCTTCATGGTAATGATGTGCAGCAAGCCGGCCACTTTTGAGGACAGTGAATATGATATTCGCCTGAGCGGAGGCGCTGCCACCGCGTTTGATGAAACCAGCAAAGCCTTTGGGCATATGATGGATGGCATGAATGCCAATGATCAGCATGCACATGAGCTGGGCGACCACGCCGTGGAGCAAACATTTGTAACAGCGCCCGCGCCCATCAACAGCGGCTTAGGCCCCATTTTTAATAATGTGAGCTGCGTAAGCTGCCATCATAACGACGGGAAAGGCAATCCTACCACGGGTTTAGTAAGCTCTTCGATGCTGGTGCGTTTAAGCATGCCCGGTACCGACGAACATGGCGGACCGCTGCCTGTGCCCGGCTTTGGCCTGCAGCTGCAGGACGTGGCCATTTTTGGCAAACAGCCTGAAGCAAAGGTAGGCACCACCTACACCGATCAGCCCTTTACTTACCCGGACGGTACTATTGTAACACTGCGCAAGCCCTGGTATACTATACTGAATCCTTACATTCCATTGCCTGCCGGCGTATTTATGTCGGCACGTATGGCGCCGCCCTTTTTTGGCTTAGGGTTGTTGCAGAACATCCCTGAATCCACGGTGCTGGGTTTTGCAGATGAAGGTGATGCAGATGGCGATGGCATCAGCGGGCGGCCCAATTATACCTGGGACCCTGTGAATAAAAAAATGATGCTGGGCCGTTTTGGAATGAAGGCCAACACCGCTACTATCCTTACACAGGTGGCAGCCGCCTACCAGCAGGATATGGGTATTACCAGCACGGTATTTCCGCAGGAAAGCTCTTTTGGGCAGCCACCGGCCGATGGGTTAAAGGATGATCCCGAGCTGCCGGACTCTATTTTAAACGCTACTGCATTTTACATACAAAGCCTGGCCGTGCCGGCCCGCAGAAGTGTAACAGACCCGCAGGTACAACAAGGTGAAAAATTGTTTGCGCAAACGGGTTGTACCAGCTGTCACAAACCTACCGTACAAACGGGTGTGGATGTACGCTTTAAGCAATTAAGCAACCAGCGCATACATCCCTACACCGATCTGCTGCTGCATGACCTGGGCCCCGACCTGGGCGATGGCCGCCAGGACTACACTGCAAACGGGAATGAATGGAAAACACCGGCTTTATGGGGTATAGGCTTGTTTGAGAAAACAAACGGTACGCCTTTTTACCTGCACGACGGCCGTGCACGCACGCTGGAAGAAGCCATTTTATGGCATGGCGGCGAAGCATTAAAAAGCCGCCAGCAGTTCGCATCCCTCAGTAAAACAGAGCGGGATGCGCTGGTACGTTTCCTGAAGTCTATTTAAGAATTGCTTATAATCTATCAGGGCAAACCGGCCTAGAACAGTGAAAGCTGGTCTTCGCCGGTTTTGCTTTTTTCTTTTTTAGCCGCAGCTTTTACTGCTTCGCGCAGCTCGCCGGGAATATCATTTACAAAGGGAGAGATTTCCTGCTGCTGTTCCTTCCCATATAAAATACGTGTAGCCGCATGCGTAATATGCAGCTCTTCCTTAGCCCTTGTAACGGCTACATAGAACAGGCGGCGCTCCTCCTCCATATCGGTGTCCTGTCTGCCGGAAGGTGTGATCCCCTTTTCTGCACCGGCAATAAATACTACCGGGAACTCCAGGCCTTTGGCAGCATGGAAGGTAAGCAAATGAATGCCATATGCCTGTTGCTGGCCGGTAGTGGTATGCACGCTTAAAGTAGTATCCTCCAAAAACCGGTGCACATCTGCCTGGGCTTCTTTAGCCAGAGTGATGATGGTTGCTTTCTTTAACAGCTGATCTTCCTTCAAAAAACCATCGGGTAAATACTGGCGGCAAATCGCCTGCACAGCCCCTGCTGCCCCGCGTTGCAAAAGCACATCCGGCAGCTGCTCATAAAAGGTTTTCCATAACAGGAAATTGTCTTTCGCTTTTTTACTGATGGCAGTTGGTGCATACACACGCCAGTCCTGCTGTTTGGTATGCAGCTGTGAAAGGTATGTTCTGATCTCCTGCTTTTCCCAGCCCAATGCGTAATGCAGCACACCGTGCAAGGCCACCATATCACCGGGATGTAAATAAATGCGCAATATATCTGCTATCACAGAAAAGGGCGCGTGTGCCAGCAAAGCCTTACCATCGCTCAGGTGCACGGGAATATCCGATTGCTGTAACAGGGTTAACAGCTCCTTGCCCACAGCATGAGTGCGGAATAAAATAGCAATATCAGAAAAAACATATCCGCCTTTATGGGCAATACCACTGGTTAGCTGGTGAAACCCGCCCACCTGTTTTTCTATCTCCCGGATAATATATTTTGCTTCCTGTAAAGCATCCGGCGCACTATAAACTTTAATGCGCGGGCCCTGGTGTTTGCTGGGTTCCAGCTGTAACCCGCTGCGTACTATATTATGCTGTATCACCTGCCCCGCGGCTTCCAGTATGGTGCGGGTGGAGCGGTAGTTTTGTGTAAGATTGATCTGCTGCGCATTAAATTCCTCCGCAAAACGGAAGAACAATTTTACATCCGAACCACGGAAACCATAAATGGCCTGATCAGGATCGCCAATAGCTAGTATGTTCTTACCGGCGCCTAACAGCTGAATGAAAGTGTACTGCAGGGTGTTAATGTCCTGGAACTCATCTACCGCAATGGCCTGCACCTGCCGCCGGTATTGCTCCAGCCAGGCAGGCTCTTTTTTCCAGCTCTCTACTACCTGTGTTAAAATGTGCGATATATCCACGGCATGCTGTTGCTGCACATAATCGCAGTAACGTTGCGCATAGCTGTGAATATTGGGAAAGCCGCTGCTGTCTTGTAGCTCAAACAGGTTGGCCAGGGCTTCGCAGAGTTTTTTAGTATCGCTTTCCTTCAGCTCCGGGAACAGGAAGCGGATAATGGATAAACGGCTTTCTTCATCATATACCGTATCCAGCTCAGGGTAACGATCCTGCAGCATGCGGTATGCAATGGCGTGGAAAGTGCCTACCCGCATGGGCCGCACATCATCGCCCAGGGTATGTGTAAGCCGCTCTTTTATTTCGGCAGCAGCTTTTTGTGTAAAGGTAATGGCCAGCACCTGGCCGGGAGCCGCCCGTCCGGATGTTACCTGTTGGCTGATCCATTGAATGAGCGTGCTGGTTTTACCGGTGCCGGGGCCAGCGGTCACTAACACGGCACCGCTAAGCGCAGCCTTCACCTGCTCCTGTGCGGGGTTTAGCTGCAGGGGCGCATTCACCGCTTTCACCACCGGGCTAAAAGCCTGTACAGCAGCGGTGGCGCCGGCAAAAGTGCCTTTCTTGTTTTTAACAGCCGGCGTCTCCTGCCCGCCCAGCAGGTAGAGCTGGCCGGAAAGATTTTTCACCTCTCCTTCTTCAAATATTTTGATCACGCCATACAATCCATCATAACCCGGTACCGGTTTTACCTCCTGGGCGCGCATGCGGCGGATGGCCTCTGCCAATACCGGCCCGCCCTGTTTATTCAGGTCCTCTACCGGCACTTCTTTTAACACATTAAACTCATTACCGAAAGTGGAAATGGTTTGATGGAACAATTGCTGCACGGCCTTACTATCCGGCCCGCTGCCTTTTATTTCTGATAAGATCTCCGGCAGGGGAATAATGTAATCGAAGCTGGCAGCGCCTTCCGGCCGTTGCGGCGTGGCACGGTCCGAGAGTTTCTGAATGCGGTGCAATACACCAATGGTCAAGGGCTCTCCGCATTGCGGGCATAAGCAGTTATGCTGCACACTTTCTTCCGGCAGCCAGGAAATGCCGCATTTACGGTGCCCGTCGTGATGGTACTTCCCTTCTTCGGGGAAAAACTCATAGGTGCCTAAAAATCCCTTTTGTGTTTTAAGGGCATTGAACAGCCCTTCATAACTGCGTTCTGTATTAAACAGGTTCGCTTCGCGCCCCAGCTTTTGCGGCGAGTGTGCATCGGAGCTGGATATTAATGTAAACCTGTCCAGCGCGCTCCATTGCCAGTTCATAGCGGGATCTGATGACAGGCCGGTTTCAATGGCAAAGATATGACCGGAAAGATCGCGGAAACATTCGTCGATACTGTCATAACCGCCGCGGGAACCCAGGGTGGAGAACCAGGGCGTCCACACATGCGCGGGCACCAGGTAAGCCTGGTCTGAAGCGGCCAGCACGATCTCCAGCAGATCGCGCGATGGCAAACCCAATATGGGCCGGCCATCTGAAGCCAGGTTACCGATCGTGGACAGCTTTGCATTGATGCGGGCCACGGTTTCAAAATCCGGCGCATATACCAGGTTATGGTTCTTGCGCACCTTATCGCCGTACTTATAGATGGAGCTGATCTCTGAGGTCAGGCAAAAACGTACATCAATATCCTGCACCTTCATCCCCGGCAGCGCCGGTGTTGCGGGCGGGTTCTTCAGGCGGAACAAACCATTGCCATCAGGCTCAAGTTTTTCCTGTAGTTCTCTGAACCATTGCGGATGTGTAAAATCGCCGGTGCCCACTACATGAATACCTTTTACCCGGGCCCACTGGTAAAGGGTTTCCAGGTTAAGATCCTTGCTGGTAGCACGGGAATAGTGGGAATGGATATGGAGGTCTGCTATATAGAACATTTGAATGGCGGGGGGTTGGTGTAAGGGGTAAAGATAAGGAAAGTCGATGGACCATGGTCGATGGTCCATAGCATTTATCAGTGGGATAGATATAACGAGTAGGGCACTTATAACTAGCCCCGGGATCCTAATTCCTACATATAATTGCTAAAATTACTCTACGAACCAGGCCCTGGACCCTCGACTATGGACCATAGACTATATAAAACCATTTTTCATACTGATAATTTATTTATTTTCGTGTACATGGACCAGGTGCAAAATGGGCATTCCGTATATGTACTGAAAACCGGGAAGAACCTTTATAAGATCGGCAAAACGCAGGATCTGCAAAAAAGGCTTTCTTCCTACCATACCCACCTGCCCATTGTTTTCCGCCTGGTACGCCAATACACCACTACGCTTATGGACGATCTGGAAACAAGCCTGCACACGGCTTTCCAGCATAAACGCGTAAAAGGCGAATGGTTTGAGCTGCTGCCGGATGACCTGGTGATCTGTGACAACATTGCCCGCGGTTTTGCCCGGGTACAGAAACCAAAGGAACGCAGCAAACATACCCCCATCCAGTACAGCAGCAACCCCATGCTGCAGGTAATGGAAGCCAACGAAAAATACCTGCACGACTACTCGCGTATTGCCGACGACCTTACCCTGGGCCTGAGCATTGACGAAGTATTTGCCCTGCATAATGGCGATGTTAGCATGACGGTTATTACCACTGTAAAACGCCTGCTTCAGTACCGCACGCCCAACGCCGAATTCCTGGGCCAGTGGTGGTACATTGTTAGCGACCTCGGCGCCGGCATGAGCGAAACTAAAGTGCTGGAAAAATATAAAGGCCAAACTACCCGCACTACTGTGCAAATGATCAAACGCATCCTGCGTAACCAGCTGTATTAATTTTTGTAATTTATCCCTATGAAACGTTTCTTTTTCCTCACCCTGCTACTGGGCTGCGCCCTGCTTACCCACGCACAATCCAAAACCAAAAGTTACTTTCCTCCCCGCGGAGAATGGCAGCACCGCACGCCCGCCGCATTGGGGCTGGATTCGGCGCAATTACAGGCCGCTATTAAATTTGCACGTGATAATGAATCCAAATATCCCCGCAACCAGGAGCTTACCCAGGCTATCCAGTTCGGGAAAGAGCCGTACAGTGCAGGCATAGGTCCGTTCTCTGAACGGGGAGAACCTACAGGGGTGATCATCTACAAAGGTTATATTGTAGCAGAGTGGGGCGAGCCGCTGCGCGTAGATATTACCAACAGCGTTACCAAAAGCTTTTTATCATCTGTAGTAGGCGTAGCGGTTGACCATGGGCTGATACGCAGCGTAACAGATACGGTAGCGCCTTATATACCGCCCATTGAAGTATATAACCCGCTTGGTACTGCTTCCACACCCGGACAGCCGGCTTTGTTATATCCTTTTGCCGGGGAGCATAACCGTACCCTTACCTGGGAGGTAATGCTGCGGCAAACCAGCGATTGGGAAGGTACTTTATGGGGTAAGCCCGATTGGGCCGACCGCCCCGTGGGCAATGATCCCGAAGCATGGCTGCACCGCAAACGCAATGCCCCCGGCACCGTATACAAATATAATGATGTGCGGGTGAATGCCCTGGCGCTGGCAGCTACCTGCGTATGGCGGCAACCGCTGCCGCAGGTGTTAAAGCAGCATATCATGGACCCCATCGGTGCATCCAGTACCTGGCGCTGGTATGGTTACCGCAATGCGTGGATCGTGCTGGATGGCGCACCCGTGCAATCAGTCAGCGGCGGCGGGCATTGGGGCGGGGGTATGTTCATCAGCGCATATGATATGGCCCGCTTTGGTTTGCTAACGCTGCACCGGGGTAACTGGAACGGCCAGCAGCTGTTATCTGAGCAATGGGTTAAACAGGCGCTTACACCTACAGCTGCGGAGCCCACATATGGATATATGAACTGGTTCCTGAACACAGATCATAAGCTGGCGGCCAGCGCACCGGCAAATGCATTTATCCATATCGGCAACGGCACCAATTTCATTTATGTTGATCCCGATCATGACCTGGTGGCTGTAGTAAGATGGATTGATTATAAAGCCATGGGTGATATGATAGGCCAGCTTTTAAGTGCGATAAAATAATTGCCGGATTAACTGCCACCCTTATACGTAGTTATACGTATATGTTAGGATATACCCGTTAAATCACGCTGACCTTTCATGTAAAAAGGGCCCGTTTCCGGACGTATTACTGGTTAAATTCCTACTTTTGGTTTGGGTGACTAATAAGTTCAGAACACGATATAGCTTACCCACAGACCGGTGATGCGACCAACATCCAAGTCATTTCCCATCCGCTTTCAAGCGGGTGGGATTTTTTTATTCCCTGAAACAGTATAGCCCCCGTAAACCGGGGGCTATATGCTCGCTTATGGGGAAGCCTCAACCTAGCTTCCTGATTTGCCTAAGCACCAGTTAGAAAACTGCACTCATTTATCTTGATGACTTGTAAGTGAACTTTTCTTTGAAAGAAGTTCTCACGGCACCGTTCTGCGTCATAAAATAGCTTACTTCAAAAGACGCTACTTTACCATCGCCGCCAAAGGTGATCTTGTTCACGCCCGCAGGATCCAGCTCTGCAGAGCGTTTATTGGCGCCGGACAGCTGTCCGTAATAATTGGTGATGGAGGTGATCTTTCCTGCATCGTCAAAAAAGAACACGGGGCTAAAGCTGCCGTAGTAAGAGGTGCCGGTAGCGCCGCTCCTGATAGCGTGGCCATAGGTTTTAGCTACCACCGGATCATACATGGCAATGGAGTTACCGGAATAAGTGATCATGTTCACATCTATCGGATAATAACCCGTAAGGGAAGAGCTGGTGTTATCTGTCATTGATCCGGTCATGGTGTAAATACCATCATAGCTGTTACGCACAGCAAAGGAAAACAGCGCTGTACCAAAATTACCGCTAATAATGCCGGTGGAGGCAGATGCGATCTTTAACGGCAGCGCATAGTTCACATTAAAATCAAAGTCGTTGCTCCGGGTAATAGCCACATATACCTGGATCTTTTGCGTACCGCTTTTGATCACAATATTGCTGGGCAGATGGTATACGCTGGCAGGGGGCGCAACATAGTTCGTCCCCTGCTCTGCATTGTATGCATTTAATGCAGCAGTGTCAACCTCCAGCGCAACCGTAATATCATTGGGCGCCATTTCTGCGCCTGAATAGCTCAGGTTAATATTTATGTTGGCTGACTCCCCTACTCCCAGGCTGCCCAGGTCCACTGCAAACCGGGGCACTATAGCGCCGGCAGGTGATACAATAGAACCGGTATTCTCAAATTCCACCACGCTGTTAGACTGTGCTGGGTCCAGGGCCAGGTGGTCCTTTAAGCAGGAAGTAAATGCCAGCGCCATTACAGCAAGCGATACTTTCTCTATGATATATTTCATCGTAATTTTTTTAATTGTTTATACTTCACAAAACGGCGCTGCTTACTGTGCTGCCCAGAAAATAAGGGATGAAAAAGGATTGATCCCCTTCGGCATGTTAGTGCCGTTGTTGGATGATTCCGTATTGGGATACAGTAAGCGGGTAGGCAGCCTGTCGGCACGGGTGCTGATGGATTGTGTGGATGCAAATGTTTTCAACGCATCGGAAGAGCCATTTGTAATAGCCGGGTAATGTGTTCTGCGGTACTCATTCCAGGCTTCATGCCCGTGTATGAAGTTTAGCGCCACATACTTCTGGGTAATGATGGCTTCTATTTGCTGCGGCTGTGTAGTGGCCAGGTCAAAATGCACCAGGTAGCTGCCTGCATTGTTCTCCAGGTAAGCATCGTAATCCACCTGCGGGTCCCAGCCATTCAGGTCAAAGGTGCCGTCCGGCTTCATATAATCATATTTGAAAGAAGCAAGCACGCCGGCATCAAACAGCGCTTTTGCATCACCGCTAACAAGTCCTCTTATTACTCCTTCTGCCTGCAGTAAAAAACTTTCAGCAGCTAACAGCAAAGGCTCTCCGGCGCTGGGCGCTTTGAAAATACCAATACTGCCACCGGCCGTAGTGCTGCCTCTGTCGCTGCCTGCATTGGCGCCGGATAGCCAGGCGCTGCCTGCCGGTGCAGCGGGAACGCTGTTGCTCTCATAACCCAGCTGGTTAGCGGTAGTGTTGGGGAACTGGTAATAAATAGCATAACCACGGTAATCATCCAGCTTGGTACCGTTATAAAATGAAAGGATCCATTTAGTAGGGATCCAGGCTTTATTGCCTGCGCTGCCGGTAGAGGTATAGATCCAGGTATTCCAGGCAGGGTTTTGCCTGTTATTGTCCCTGGCATAACCGGGGTTTATAATGGCATCAGTGGTCAGGAAGCCGGCATCATCAAAAGCAGTGTTGGCAAAAGTAACCTTGCCGCCTGCACGTATCATTAAGCGCAGCTTAATGGTGTTGGCCAGCTGTTTCCATTTTTCCATATCGCCTTTGAACATAGGATCAGAGCTGCTGCCCAGGTCTTTTACGTTACTGGTGCTGCTGCCTTCCTGGCTGGCCTGTGTGTTCTTAATGATGGTGATGGCAGAATCCAGCTGTATGGCCAGGTCCTTGTAAATATCCTCTGCCTTATCATAAGCAGGTGTAAGCTCATTAACGCCCTTTAATGCGTCCCTGTAGGGGACGTCGTTATAGGTATCTACCAGCATCTGGAAGTTGAAAGCTTTCATAATGCGGGCAACTGCATTAAAGTAACCATAATCCGCCGTGGTATCTGTTTGCTGTATCACGTACTGGAAATCTTCCAGCAGGTCGTAGGAGGAGGTCCATAAACCGGTGCTGGTAGCATTACTGAAATTGTAGGTAACTGCTGCGCCAAAACCGCCGTAACCACCGGCGTTGGCGGCATAGCCTACCAGCTGGGAGCCGTAGTTATTAAAGCTGCTGATGTTGGCAGCCGTATATACAATGGCCTGCGGCAGCACTACTTCCGGCGTAGCGGAGGTAGCGGTATTCGGGTTGGTGTTGATATCCAGGTATTTTTTACAGGAGCTTCCCAACACAACCATTCCTATGGATATAAAAAGTAGTAAGCGTTTTTTCATTTCTCTGATTTTTTAAGATGCAGTTAAAATGTCAATGACAGGGTGGCGCCGTAAAAACGGGAAGGAGGCGTTTGCCCCAGGCCGGTGAGGCCTATACCGTTACTGTCATTACCTGCATCACTGTATTCAGGATCTGTATAATAGTTTGATTTGGCCAGCCAGATGAACAGGTTACGCGCCTGCACACTGATCGTGGCGGCTTTAACAACCCTGATCTTGCTGAGGAAGGATGCCGGCACGTCGTAAGACAATGCGATCTCCCTCATCTTCCAGAAATCGCCGGAGGTAACATAGTTGGAGGCCACCGTACGGTTTTCATCATTGGTCCAGAAACCGGAGTTACCATTGCCGTCTGTAACGGTAATGTTGGTATTCTTAATGTACTGGCCCGGATGGTTGGGATCTTCATATACGGAGTTGGGGAATACAAAACGGTCACGGTTAAACGCTGCTGTTCTGTAACCGGTACCGGCCCAGTCCAGCTCACCACCCATATTATTAAACACCATGTACCCACCGCGGTATTCAAACAGGGCCGTTAAACGGAATTGTTTGAAACGTACATTCAGGTCCAGGCTCAGTCGGTGACGCGCTACTGCATTACCCAGGATCTTAATGGTATCATCCGTTTTAGGCGTACCGGTAATGCGGTCCACGATCACATGGCCTTCCGGATCGCGGCTGTAATCCTTGCCCATAATTACCGGGAACATATTGCCGGCTACGGCATAAGAACCGGTACCGCTGCCATAGGTAGCCAGTGATAAACGGGGCAGATCCGCGCTGATGTTATTTACCTTATTGTCCAGGAAAGTATAGTTACCGCCTACGGTTACATCCAAGTCAGCTGTTTTGATGGGCGTTACATGTGTGGTTACTTCCAGGCCACGGCTGGTGGTTTGCCCGCTGTTCACCCGGAAAACAGAGAAGCCGGTAGCGCTGGAAACGGTAGTATTTACCGTTTGGTTATCTGTTTTGGTGCTGTACCAGGTTACGCTGGTAGTAATACGGTCGTCCAGCAGGTTCAGGTCAAAGCCTGCTTCATAACCTTTGGTGATCTCCGGCTTCAGGCTGGAGGAGATCAGCGTATTATTCACCGTATAACCGGCTACGCCATTGTAAGGGTAACCATTGGCCTGGCTAAAAGTGGGCTGCAGATAGTAAGCGCCAAAATCACCGGCATTGCCCAGGTTCACCTGTCCTACTTTTGACCAGCCGCCCCGCAGCTTCAGGTAAGTGATCGTGCGGCTTTGTTTTAATGCGGTAATGGCATCGCTGGCTATGAAAGATACATCCACAGATGGATAGAAGAAAGAGCGGTTATCAGGCGCCAGTATGGAAACCCAGTCATTACGGCCGGTACCATGCAGGAATAAGAAGTTCTTATAGCCAATACGGAAATCAGCATAAACGCCCATCTGGCGGGCTTTAAAATTTGCTTCGCCACCGCCCAGGTTAGAAGTAGTATTACTGCTGTTATACAGTTCCGGAATGGTTAAGCCGGTTGCATTAATGTTTACGAACTTGGATTCATCCTGGCGCCACTGGGCGCCGGTGATCAGGTTAAAGCTGAAATCTCCGTACTCCTTGCGGAACTGTGCAAATGCATCGCTGAGCAGCTCCGTGATATAACCGCTTTCATCGGAAACCGCAGCAGGGATATCGGTTTTGGATCCGCTGGTAGTTTCTGCATAAGCGGTATAATCAAACGCACCCTGCCAGGTTTTGCCGGAGTAGTTGCGGGTAGCAATACCCTGGCGTACCGTCAGGTCAACCCATTCAGCAGGGGAATATTTCAGCTCCAGGTTACCGGTTAAATAATCATTCCGGCTTTTGGAACGGTTGTTATCCAGCGTAAAGTAAGGGTTCTGGTACCAGGGATTATAGAATCCGTTGGGATTGGCAAACTTATCGGTTTGCCAGTTTTTATACTTGGTAATATCTACGTTCTGCGGCATGTTCAGCAGGTTGGCATACATGCTGGCCGTTTGCGTGGTAATATCCCACCTGTTCTGCGTATAGCCAATAGCGTAAGTGCTGCTTACCTTATTGCCTATTTTACGGGTACCGTTGGCGCGTAAGGTGGTACGGTTGAATTTATCTTTAGGCGTAGTACCTTTTGTAGTAGCATACTGGCCGGAAAGGTAGAAGGTAGATTTATCATCGCCACTGGTAACGGAAAAATCTGTCTGGTTGGTTAAGCCATGCTGCCAGAAATTATTATGCTCATTGTTGCCGCTGTAGATAGCGGAATCCTGGCTGCCATCTTCCAACGGTACGCCTAGCGGCACTTTGGTACCGTCAAATGCAGGGCCGTAAGACTGGTTTTCCAGGTTGGAGAACAGCGGTTTGCCGTTAACATCATAGCCATAGGAGCTGCCACCTGCGCCAAAACCATATTGCAGCTTGGGAAAATAGGCAACCGATTCAATGGTGGTAGTATTAGATGCTTTTACCTGTGTAACGCCATTCTTTCCTTTTTTAGTGGTTACGATGATGGCGCCGTTAGATGCCTGTGAACCGTATAAAGCCGCTGCACCGGCGCCATTCAGCACCGTCAGGTCTTCCACATCTTCAGGGTTCAGGTTACCTAATACCGTGTTAGGTACAATTACATTGTCCAGCACTACCAGTGCCTGGTTGTTACCGGTTAAGGAGCGCTGGCCTCTTAATATCAAACGGTAGTTGGGATTTACACCACCATTCGTGGCATTGATCTGTAAACCGGCTACCTTACCCTGTAAGCCGCCTGCAATGTTCACTGCTTTTCCGGCTACCAGCGTTGCTGCTTTAATGGTAGTGTTGGCGGTACCTACCTCGCGGCGTTTGGATTTAATACCACCGGCGGTTACGATCACCTCTTCCAGTATGCTATTGCTTACTTTCAGCACAATGCGCAGGAGCGCCTCGCCTTCCACTTTTATTTCCTGCGGCTCATAACCTACAGAGCGGATCACCAGCGTTGTGCCAATGGGTACGTTTAGCTCAAACCGGCCTTCCCCATCCGTAACGGTACCCAAGCTTTTGCCCTTTATCTGGATAACGGTGCCGGGTACGGGACCGCCATCAGAGCTGATCACCACTCCTTTTACAGGCCCCTGTACAGTCACGGGCGCTATGCTTTGCGCTGCGCTTACATTGGTGGAGCCGGAGCTTCTTTTTACGATCACCACTTTATCTACAATGTTGTAGGTAAGCGGCTGATGTTGAAAGCAGAGTTTTAATACGGATTGAAGATCTACATTTTTTACTTCCAGGTTGACAGGCTCGGTTTTTTCCAGGTCTTCTCTTGAGTATAGGAAGGAGTAGCCTGTTTGTTTTTGTATCTCTTTGAAAGCCCTGTCCAGGGTAATGTCCTTTAAAGAAAGGGTAATGCTTTGTAAGGTACCGGCACTTACTGGCAGGCAAACAGCGAGTAATAATACCAGTGACAGGAATGATGTAACAAACCTGCCTCTGCACCAGACGGCGAAGATCATAGATTAGATTTTGGTTGATTAATAAATGTTCAGAACACGATGGTTTAGATCACCCACAGGTTAATAAGGGAATGCGACCAACATTCCTATTTCCTTTTAAGGGTATTCATTTTGTTGTTTTCTCTACATTAATAAGATAGCAGTTTTTAAAGGTGATAAAATAACAAGTCTAATACGGATAACTTAACGGTAAAATGATGACGTTCAATAGTTCTTTGAAAACGGTTTACGGTTGATTACTTTACTTTGGCTCTGCGATACAATATTTACTACGGTTGTGTTACTATTATTTTTTTGCCTTCTATCCTGAAACGGAGCCTTCCAGTTAGCTCCAGCATCGTTAGCAGTTTGGAAACCGGCACATCCCGGGGTATGGACCCCACGAAATGTTGTGATACGGCGCTGGTATAAACAATCTCTGCATCGTACCAGCGGTTCACCTGCCGCATTATAGAGGCAATATCTGCATCATTAAAGGCAAACATGCCATTCTTCCAGGCGGTAACAGCGGCGGTGTCTGTATCCGGCATCAGGCGAAAAGTGCCGTTGGACTGTAATTGTGCCTGCTGGCCCGGTTGCAGCACCTGCATATTATTTCCCCTGCTTACTCTTACTGCTCCTTCTAAAAGGGTGGTGCTGATCCCTGCTTCGTCCGTATAGGCATTAATGTTAAAGCAGGTGCCCAGCACTGTTACCTCCATTCCGTTCACCATTACTTTAAATGGTTTCCCGGGGTTCCTGGACACTTCCAGGTAAGCTTCCCCGGTAATGGTTACGGTTCGGCTATTGCCTGTAAAGGTTACCGGGTAAGTAATGGACGATGCGGCATTCAGCCATACTTTACTGCCATCCGGCAATACCAGCCGGAACTGGCCGCCCTTAGGCGTGGTAAGCGTATTATAACCGGCCGTGGCGGCAGCATCTGCCGGGGTATCGTACACCAGCTCCCCGCTGTTCAGCTTCATACCTTTGGTATTTTCCAGCTGTGAAAGAAAGCTGCTGCCTCCTTCATACAAAGCTATAGAGGTGCCGTTGGCCAGCGTTAGTACCGCTTTACTGTTACCCGGTGGCAGATCGTTCTGAAACCGGTTATGCGCCCATGCCGGCGCAGGGTGTTTTTCCCTGAACAGGAAGTAAAGCCCTGTAGCCGCCATCAGAACTATGATGGAGGCTGCTGCCACGGCAGGCCATGCCAATAACCGCTTTACTTTCTTTTGTGTACCCGTTGCCGGTAATGCATTGCGGGTAACCCTGCCATACATATATTCCCAGTCTATGGGCGGTTCTGCCGTTCCGGGAAGTATATTGTCCAGGTGTTCATCAGCCAGCGCTTCCAGCTTTTCCTTCATTCCCGGTTGGCCGATGTATTCAAAAAACTCCTGTAATTCTTCTTCCGTACATGTTCCATTAATATACTTCCTATACAAATAGGTGAGGCGGTCGGAATTCCCCGTCATTTGTTGGTTTTTTTGTACTCTGTAGTTATACAGACTGTTTTAAAAAGGGATAGTACCGGAAGGATAAAACATATTTTTTTCTATTATACGACCAAGCTTTCTCAATGCCGCTTAAACAGTATAATAGTATGTATCCAGTAACCTACAATGGATAATAATTGTGCATGCCTGGAGAGGTATAATCTTATGTACTTTAATATATCCGTAAGATTATTTTTCACGGTTTGTACGGAAACGTCCATTTGCCGGGCTATTTCCTGGTGCGACAATCCATCCCGGCGGCTAAGCCAGAAAATGGCCTGCTTTTTTTCAGGCAGCTGGGCAATCACCTCGTTAATAAGGCGCTGGCTTTCCTGTGCATCCAAAAGCTCTTCTGTTATATTCTGCAAAGGGGAAAGGTTAGCCCATATAGCCTGCATGGCCCTTTTATCTTTGGCCAGGGCCGCCAGCAGGTCCAGGGCACGGTTGCGCGCCATGGTGTAGATGTATTTACGGGGATAGCTGACAAGGGCCAGCTGCGTCCTGTTCTCCCAAAGTTTTAAGAAAATGTCCTGTACAATTTCCTCAGCATCAACAGTAGAATGCGATAGCTGGTACGCAAAAATGAAAAGCCGTTGCCTGTACATCTCAAATAGCTGACGGAAGGCGGGCTCATTTCCTTCGGCTATACGCTTAAATAGTTCGGTTTCATTATAGGAGCTCTGTTGCATTTCACCCGTTAGATGTTTGTTGCCACGGTTTAGACTCTTATGTTGTTATACTTTCGGTTGGACCAGCTGCTTAAAAGCGTTGCTGTTCAATAGTGCCGGCAGATCTGTTGCTCCGTTTTGCTCCTTTTGGCCGGTTGGAAAACCTGTATTGCCTTCCCGGGAACGTACTTCATTTGCTTTAGACACGAGCGATCCTTTTTCAGATGCCCGTGAGGCCCCCTCCGGCGGTTCTCCTGTATGGCAGGAAAGGTTATCATGCTCGGTTTCAATAAAGTAGGTGAAGCTTCCCCGGAAACTGCAGGAACTAAATTAATAGAAAATTTGTCTCTTTTCAGTCAAATTCCGGCGAAACATATTTTTTCATCTTTTAATCGCGTTCTGCCTTATATTGTATAAATAACAAAAGTGGTATAGTAAATATCAGATAGTATTACCAAATTGTTATACCGCGTTCCTATAGCTGGTTAAACAGATAGCCGAACGTAATTTTGTGGAACCTACAACTGCTACTATGAATAAGCAACCGTTCATTGCTGCCGCCGCCTGCATGGTGGCAGCGATCTGTTTGATTGGCTGCACCAGAGAGTTACCTGTTTATGAAGCACGCCCGGAGGCGGCATCCTATTTCAATCACGCCTCCTTTAAAACGTCTACGCCGGCGTATCCGGCCAGCATTCCGCTTAGCGGCTGGATGGAGATGGTGCCTGGTAATGTGAACCTTACACACCTTTCCTTACCCGGCTCACACAATGCCTGCGCGCGTTACGAGCGTTTTGGCAAAACCGCCAAATGCCAGACATTAACGATCAGCGAACAGCTGGAGGCCGGCATCCGTTTCCTGGATGTGCGCTGCCGCCACATTGATAATAAATTCTCCATTCATCACGGCATTGTGTATCAGCGGCTTGATTTTGATGCGGTCATGCATGCCTGTACACAGTTCCTGGACCGCCATCCCGGTGAATGTATTATCATGAGTATTAAGGAAGAATACCGCTCTGTTAATAATACCCGCTCTTTTGAGGAAACCTTTGATGCCTATGCAAAACGGTATGCAGATAAATGGTATTTAAGCTCTACCATCCCCACCCTGCAGGAAGCCAGGGGCAAAATTGTATTGCTGCGGCGCTTTACCGCTAAAAATGAAGATATGGGGATTGATGCTACCGGCTGGGCCCGTAACCGCACCTTTACCATCAATAACGGCCCTACGCAGCTGCGGGTGCAGGATGAGTTCCTGGTGCCGCGTAACCGTATTAAATGGAGCAACAGCAATGCGCTGCTTACGGAGGCCCGCACCGTAAACACAGACGCGCTGTATATTAATTTCCTGAGTGGTTATAAACCGCGTGCTTTCCTGCGTATTCCCAATATTAAAAAAGTATCCCTGGCCATGGGTAATAATATTATCCGCTTTTTTACGGCTAACCAGCGTGGGCGTTTTGGCATTGTGGCGATGGATTTTGCGGATGCTACCAAAGCTTCGCTCATTATCAGCACCAACTTTCAGCCGGTTACTGAAAGAGAGGCGCAGAACATTTACGTGTTAAATAACCCGGAATAAAAGCGGCGGCTTTATTATCTTGTTATTCCTAATAAATAACACGATTATGAAGAAACCCACCCTGTACCGCCTGATGGCGGTTTTGTTGTTTACTGCAGCTGTTAACACCGGCGCGATGGCGCAATCCAAAAAAGCCAATGCTTATTTTAAAGATCTTCCCAAAGGCAGCACACCACAGGAAGTTGGCAAACGTGTGGCGGAACATTTTGTTGAAACCCCGCATGGCAATGTCGGACACGGCCCTTCTAAATTTATTATTTACCCGGAAACCTGCGCCTGGTACGGCTCCTTGACCTTTGCCAGGGAAACAAAAGATAAAGCCCTGTTAGATAAGCTGGAACAACGTTTTACCCCGCTGTTAACCACAGAATCATCCATGGTGCCGCAAGCGGTGCATGTAGATTATACTGTATTCGGCGCCGTACCGCTGGAACTATATATGCAAACCAAAGATGAGAAATACTTAACCCTGGGCCGGCAAATAGCCGACCAGCAATGGACCGCACCGGAAGGCGACCGCGCCACCCCGCAGGCAATGGATTGGTACCATAAGGGTTATACCGGGCAAACCCGTTTATGGATCGATGATATGTATATGATCACCGCGGTACAGGCCCAGGCCTACCGCGCCACCAATGATCCGAAATATATAGAACGCGCTGCCAAAGAAATGGTGCTATACCTGGATAGCCTGCAACGCCCCAACGGCCTTTTTTACCATGCACCGGATGTGCCTTATTTCTGGGGCCGCGGCAATGGCTGGATGGCAGCCGGCATGAGCGAGCTGTTACGCTCCCTGCCCGAAAACAATCCTGACCGCGCCCGCATTATGAAAGGATATAAGACTATGATGGCCTCTTTATTAAAATACCAGGCGGCAGATGGCATGTGGCGGCAGCTGGTGGATGATCCAGGCTCCTGGCCCGAAACCTCCGGCACCGGCATGTTCACCTTTGCCATGATCACCGGTGTAAAGAACGGCTGGCTGGATGCCGCCACTTACGGCCCGGCTGCCCGCAAAGGCTGGCTAAAGCTGATCACTTACCTGGACGAGCACAATAACATCCGCGAAGTATGTGAAGGCACAAATAAAAAGAACGATCATCAATATTACCTGGACCGCGGCCGTGTTACCGGCGATCTGCACGGGCAGGCGCCCGTGCTGTGGTGTGCGACCGCGCTCCTCCGGTAGCGCGGCAGTCCGCCGGCCATGGCCCATGGTGAGTGGCCCTGCGGGCCGCCCTACAACAGCTTCCCGGGCTTGGTGCCAAAGGCGGCCTTCATTTTCTGCAGCTGCGGAATAATGTATTCTGCGGCGCGTTGATAATCGGTACGCAGGTCATTCGTTAGCTTATCATCCGGTAAAGATTCATAATAGGCGATCTGCTGCTCACAATCTTTGATGATCTTTTTTGAGATCGCTTCCGCCTTCTCCGGATTACCGGCCAGGTAATAAGCATAGGCTACCTGCATAGAGCTCATGTTGTGCGAATTTCCCTGCGAGGTCATGCCGTAGGGATAGTTATCTTCACGTATGTTACGGTCCATGGTATCCAGCACATGCAGCGCTTTTGTTTTATCACCTTTGGCAGCCAGGTCAATAGCCAGGCGTGTGTAGGTGGAGCGCAGCTGCTGCAGCATGCTGCGGTTGGGCTCATCAAAGTAAACACCTTTTTTATCCGCGCTGCAGAAAGCAAACTTCTTCAGGTTATCATACATTCTTCCTGAGTTTACCGGCACACCATCTACTGCAGCGGCGGCAGCATCGTCTGTAAGCGGTGTTAAAGGCACCAGGCGGTAGGTCATGCCTTCACTTTCCAGGTAGTTCTCCAAACCAGTGCCACGCGGAATAAAGGGGTTGGCAAAATAAATGGGGCGTTCCCAGTTATTGGTGGCAATAATGTCCAGCATGGCCAGGTCGTTCTTATACAGCGCATTCTTGTTAATGCGGAAGGTTACCTGCGGGGCTACCCGCGCACTGTCTGCTGCCGATACGGTACCATTTGCCAGCACCTGCGCTTTATTCACCGGCAGGAATAGCTGCTGGGAGGGCAGGTAGTTCATGGATTCACCGCTGCTGGTCATAAGCTGCGCACGCTGATCATCGCTGCCCATAAAGGCCATCACCTCTTTCAGATTATAGAATTTATCCTGCGGAAAAATACCGGCATCATGGTACAGTATGTAGTTGTGCTTATCGCCTTTGTATTGATCGGCGCCCCAGGTCATGGCTACCGGCTTGCCCGCTGTATTGGTGCGCCTGGTCTGCTGCTCAATGTACCAGTCGGCGCTCAGCAGGCTGGTATGGATCACGCGCACATCCGGGCGAATGCCTTCTACTTCCTGCGCATACCACAAGGGGTACGTTTCATTATCACCTGCTACAAATAAAATAGCATTGGGTGCGCATGATTCCAGGTAATCTTTGGCAATATCACGGGCCAGCACTTTCTGGGAACGGTCATGATCATCCCACTCCTGGGAAGCCATTAACGCGGGTACGGCCAGCAGGCAGGTAAGCAGCGCTACCGGCGCCGCATATACGAATTTCAACCGGGCACGCTGTTGTAACCAGGTGTGTACCGCTAATACACCCAACCCTATCCAGATGGCAAAAGCATAGAATGAACCAACAAAGGCGTAATCCCTTTCCCTGGGCTGGTTGCCAGGTTGATTGATATAGAGTACAATAGCCAGGCCGGTGAAGAAGAATAAAAGCCCCACTACCAGGCTGTCTTTCCGCCGCTGCTTGTAATGGTACAACAAGCCCAGTATGCCCAGGATCAGCGGAAGGAAGAATAAAGTGTTATGCGCTTTATTTTCTTTGAGGCTATCCGGCAGCTTACTCTGATCGCCATACAGCAGGTTATCGATAAAGGATACACCGGACACCCAGTTACTATCCCGCACATTGCCGGAACCCTGTATATCATTTTGCCTGCCTACAAAATTCCACATGAAATAACGCAGGTACATAAAGTTCACCTGGTAGCCCATAAAGAAACGGATGTTATCCTTAAACGTAGGCTGTTCGCCCTGCGCCAGTCCCAGCCACTGCCGGTAAGCATCTACATGCCCCTGGTCGTTCTGCGTGTCCCATACGCGGGGAAAAAGCATCATATCCTTACTGTCATACACGGCTTCGTAACGTTTGCCGGTAACTTCATATTTACTGGCGCCTTTGCTGTAGGTATTGCCGGTTTCTTTGTAGTCCAGCGGTTTGGCAGTGAATACCTGCCCGTACACCAGCGGAAAATCACCGTAGTTCTCCCGGCCCAGGTACCCCTTCAATGCTACGGGATTATCTACATTATACATATCAATACCCGGGTTGGCATTGGAGCGGATAAGTGTTGTAATGTAAGTGGAGTAACCAATGAATAAAAAAATGGTGCACAGTAATCCCAGCCGCACAAAGTAATGTCCCTTGCGTTTTGCCCAGCGCATACCCAGCACCAGCGCCACTACCATCATTACAACAAAGAACAGGGAGCCGCTGTTAAACGGCATGCCCAGTGAATTTACAAACCATACATCCATTGCGCCGGCTGCTTTAGCAGGGTATTGGATAAAACCAATTTGTACAACCCCTGTAATGGCGCAGCCCAGCATTAACGCCAGCAGTGTGCCCCTGAGCGTAGGTTTGTGACGGCGGAAATAATATACCATTACCATGGCCGGAATGGTCAGTAAGTTCAAGAGATGCACGCCGATGGATAATCCTATAATGTAGGCGATCAATATCAGCCAGCGGTCGGCGTAGGACTTGTCTGCCTCCGCCTCCCATTTGAGAATGGCCCAGAAAGCCATCGCCGTAAACAGGGATGACATCGCATATACTTCACCTTCCACAGCAGAGAACCAGAAAGAATCGGAGAAGGTATAAGCCAGCGCACCCACTACACCGGCGCCCATGATCAACAACGTTTGCTCCCCAGTGATGGTGGTATTGTCCTTTACCATTAGCTTACGCGCAAAATGCGTAATCGTCCAGAAAAGAAAGAGGATGGTAAAGCCACTGGCCAGGGCGCTCATTACATTCACTCCCAGCGAAGCCTGCGCGGGCGACAGCCACATGCTGAACAGGCGGCCCAGCAGCACAAACAGCGGGGCTCCCGGCGGGTGAGGGATCTGTAATTTGTAAGAGGCTGCTATAAATTCCCCGCAGTCCCAAAGACTGCCGGTGGCCTCCATAGTAAGCAGGTACACGGTACACGCAATCACACACACGATCCAACCGGTAATGTTGTTGATCTTGTTGAAGTTCATGTTTGATGGTTTTAATTGAGCAAGGGCAGGGTTATGCCCTATTAAAATAAAACATCATTTCTTAAGAGTATGTTAAAGTGGAGGGGTGGCGGAAGGGCCTTATTTCTTTTTGTATTTATTAAGGGGACTGCGTTTATGATGATATATAGAAGTAATGATCACCATCTGATCTACTTCATTAATAAAATATACGATACTGTAAGGATATTTCTTTAATGCTACTTCTCTGAACTGACGATAGGTTTTACGGTAGCGGTCCGGCTCCGTACGGAGTACATCTAGTTTTCTTTTATTGCAATGATCAGATTTTCAGCAGCTTGTTCACTCCTTTCTGTGTACCAGTCAATGGCAAGTTCGTATTCTTCTATGGCAACTTTCTGGTAAGCAATGGTGTAGCTCATTTACGCTTACCAGCTTTTAATACTTTCTGTAGCCGTTTATCTGCCGCAACTTCACTTATCAATGCTTCACCTCCTTTATAACTTTCATACCGGCGGTCCAGCTCTTTCTTAAATTCATCACTATACTCTATTACCTCTTGCTCTTCTGCAAAAGTTTTGGCAATGGTAAGAATAGCTTTTTTCTGCCGGGCATTCAATTGTTCCAGGTAACTATTGATCTGTTTATTTAATGAAGGCTCCCCCATATCATTTTCGTTTGTACAAATTTAAAGTAATATTCAATACTAAACGGCATAGGCCCGCAGATGCTAACTATTTAATAAACAATCCATTAATATACTGCGGGTTGCCTTTCTTCCTTTATAGGCTTCAATGCGGCCCCATCCCTCCTTTCCAACACTCTATCTCTCAATCTCAAAAACGGCTTCTCAATCACCCATCTCAACACCAGGGCGGCCAGCACTACCATGCCCGTACAAATCACAAACATGCCCAGCCCATTCGGTTCAACCCATTTACCTAACCACAACTGTGTGAGGTGCACCACTCCTTTATGACTTAAGTAAATGGAGTAAGATAAAGTAGCAATTAAACCCGTCCCCCGCGCCGGCAGCTTATATAAAATACAGGACGGGCTTAACGCCGCTATCACCATCACGCCAAAGGCAATGGAGATGAGCGGAAACCCGATCACAGTGGTATTCCGGGTAACCATTTCTTTATTACATAAAAAGTAAGCGCCCGTGATCAGCGCCAGGCCCAGTAACAGCATAACATTCCCGTGCCGGGTAAGCTTTTCTTTCAGCGCCGGGCGGTACTGAAATACAGCGGCAATGGCAATACCGGTCAATAATCCATCCAGGCGGTTATAGGTAGGATAATAGATCCATTTATACCAGGCCAGCACCGGCCCCGGATCATCCTGTCCCACTAAAGGCGCTACAAAATGCGCCCAGCCCCAGGCACGGATAAAAAAGCCGGCTACAAAAAGTGTTAGTAACCCAAAGGCTATTACCCGCGGCACATTGAAGCGGGAAATGAGCAACAGGATCAATGGCAGGAATAAATAAAACTGCTCCTCAATACACAACGACCATGCATGGCTGAAAGCCCTTGTAGCACCCAGGTACAGGCCAAAGTTCTGTGTAAAGGTGAGGAATTTCCAGAGCGGTGGTAAGCCTTCAAACTCCTTAAAAGCAGGCAGGGCAAAATATAAGGTAAGCACTGCCAGGTAAGCTGGCAGAATGCGGAAAAAACGTTTGATGTAAAACTCTTTCAGCGAGATGCCTTTGCCCTGCTGCAAACTTTTAAAAAGCTGTGAAGATATCAGGTAACCACTCAGCACAAAGAACAGGTCAACACCCGTCCAGCCAAAGCTGCCCGCATCATTCACCCAGTCAGGATGGCCAAACATCCGGTAATGACAAAGGAACACCAGCGCAATGGCAAGCGCCCGTAAATGATCCAGTCCGGCCAGCTTTTTCACAGGCGGTTCCGTTACTCCGTTGGAAAATTGCATATGGTTATACTAATAGCGGGTGAAGGCTTTAAAGATAATAATTATTTTTTCCGTCTGCCTTCCAATATGCGGTAAAAAGAGCGGCTCCTGATCTCATCCAGCGTAAGTCCGGTGGCCAGGGCTTCCGATTCCCCAATGGCGCCGCAGTTCATAGCTTTTAAAAAGAAGTTAAGCAGTCCCTGCCCGGTAGCGGCATCATCAAAAATATCTTTGGTAAGGGTAGAGATGGCAGCCCGCTCCACAAAAGTTTTTAAACGGAACACCGCATCTTCATAGCTGCTTAAAAAGAAATTATAGGTAGCGGCATAACGCATGGGCAGCTGTGCAGGGTTCAGATCCCATCCCTGGTAAAAACCATTAATGAGGGAGTGCATGGTATGATGGAAACCCGTGCGCCAGGCGTTGTGCACAGCCGCGCGGTTCTCTGCCTGTTGTTCAAAAGTAAGATCCTCTCCGCGGTGCGGCCCAATGGGCATTACATTGGTAGCCCCGTCCGACAGGAAAATGCCGGTACCTCCCAGCGCAACCTTGGTCATATGATGCGCAAAATCACATACCGGGTGCGCCATGGTCTGGTACCTGGCCGTAATACCGCAGGACGCCGTATAATCATACGTACCAAAATGTGCGGCAATACAGCGCCCTTCGCTGGCTTTAATAATGCGCATTAAAGGATTACGGCCTTCCTCATCCATAATGATCTGCGTAGCCTCTACCATGGTTTCCATTTTCAGGGAACCTGCCGGCAGCTGATGCGCTTTTTCCAGTATTTCAAATAAACGTACCAGCGTAATTACCTGCTCCGGGATGGTAACCTTGGGCAGCATCACTACAAAATTGGCGGGCAGCACACCGTTGGTAGCTTCCAGCAAAGCAGTGAGAAACAGGTCCAGTGTGCGTACGCCACGGTGTTTAAGATCTTCGGTGAAGGGTTTAATGCGGATGCCGATAAATGGCGATACTGTTCCTTGCGCCATGCCTTTGGCCAGCTCCTGCGCTGCGGCAATGGCGGTGGCATCTTCCTCCGCATCCGGCCGGTTGCCAAAGCCATCTTCAAAGTCTATACGAAAGTCCTCTACCGGCTCTGTGCGCAGCTTGTGGATGATCTTGTTATACACGGTGTAAGGCAGCCAGGCGGTTTCCTGCCGGCGGGTTGCTTCCGGCAACTGATCCAGTTCATGCGTAAGGGTTATAATATCTTCCAGCGCGTGAGGTAAATGCTGATGGCCGGCCAGCTCCAGCACATTGGCCAGCACTACAAAATTGGGGGCATAGGTTTGCAGGTTCTTTAAAGCCACCTCTCCCATCTTCACACAGGTATCTGCCTTAAACAGGTTAGCGCCGCCATATACCGTATGTACCGGCTGGCGTTCTGTTTTATCACCGGGATAGGTTTGCTGAAATTTCTTATTGGCTTCGCCCAGGGCATTGAGCAACCGGGCCTGTTCGTTTTCGTTAATGGAAAGAGCCATGGTGAATTACGAATTATCAATTACAGATCACGATCCCCGGTACGTACTATACCCGTACGGGCTTACCAGCAGCGGCACATGATAATGTTCGCCTTTATTGAGATAGAACACAATCTCCACATAAGGATAAAACGTGTTGATGCCTACACTTTCATAATATTCCTCCGTAGCAAATTTCAGCTTGTAAATGCCTGCTGTTAATACGGCATCTTCGCCCAGCATGTCTGGCAGGCGGCCATCATCGTCGGTGGCGCCGCCGCCAATGGCTTCCCAGTCGTTATTATTCTGGTATTGGTATAAAAAAACAGTCATATCCACCACCGGCTTTCCCTGGCTGGTATCTAATACATGGGTAGTTATTTGCGTCATACGGCTAATAATTTTTGTAAACGGATCCGGGTGATCTTGCCCTGTTCTGCCATGGCAATCCAGATTTCTTTTGCCGGCTCATTGGGTAGCCGTTGCTCTAACAGTTGTAGCATTTCTTCGGCAGACTTTCCGGTAGCGCAAACTATGAATATATATCCAAACTTTTGTAAATAAGCGCGGTTGCTATCTGCCAAAAGCAGCAACGTTACGTTGGCAGCATGTTCCACCGCTGCCTGCTCGGCGGTGGCCCATCGGGCGGTGCCGGCAAACTTTTTTTCCAGGTCTTCCAGATCGCCTATCATCGGGTGATGAGAAAATGCTTCTTTCCAGTCGCCAACAGTACAGCTTTCCCAAACCTCTGTTGCTGCCTGGTATAATGCGTCCTCATCCTGAAAAGGGAAACGCCTGCTCATCCGCTCTACCCAGGTGGTAGAACCGCAACATTGAAAAAGGGCCTCTTTTAAAGCAGGCTGTGATAGTTTGTTTAGCGCTTGAATAGTCATGGCGTAAAGGGGTATCGGTTTACGTTTTTATAATAAATATACACGGCGGGTTCCTTACCCATGGCGGTAAACCATTGCTGGCAGTACGGCGCCATCCAGATGGAATCACCTTTTTTTATTGGGTACCATTCCTGGTCCAGCATGTACACGCCCTGTCCCTGCAGGTATAGCAGGCCGTGCTCCATAATATGCGTTTCCACAAAAGGCAGGTGCCCGCCGCTATCGTAGGTGAATATATTTACGGCCATATCAAAGGCCGGGTGATCGGGCAGCAATACCTGCAAACGCAGGGCAGGATCGCCCAGGTAGGTGGGGCCATCAATTTGCGCAGCATCCCCAAAGATCACCGGTGGCGGTGCATAGCCTTCCAGCTTTTCGTACACTTTATGGAAACAGAGTATTTGTGTACCCGGCACCGTATTTTCCAGCTGGTAGGTTTTACCAATGGGCACATACAGAAAACGTCCTGCGCTCAGCAGGTTCTTTTTACCGTCAGCAGTGGCATGGCAGCCGCCGCTGATCACGTAAAAGAATACCTGCGAGGCATGCGTAGCGCCGGTAATGCGCCCGCCTTCCCTGGCGGTGATAAGGGTTTGGGTAAGCTGCGCCCCCATAGCCTCGCTGATGATCACATTCACGGTGCAGTTTGTCCAGCCGGGAACGGTGCTGTTCACGTATCCGTCCGGGCTAATAACGGCATGACTGCCTTTTACCACGGAACGGGTTAATGCTGATATTTCCATACCTGATCATATTGATGAATAACATGCTGTATAAAATTGTCTGCTACCTCCACGGCAGCAATAAGATCTTTTAGCGCCACATCTTCCAGCGGGTGATGGCTTATGCCTTTAAAGCAACGCACAAATAACATGCTTACCGGCGCTACTGCTGCAATGGCCACGGCATCGTGCCCTGCCCCGCTCACTAATGCCACCGGTTTATAACCTGCTTCCGCAATGGCAGCTGTGAGCAATGCGTTTAAACCAACGTCACATAATACAGGTGCGGTTTCCTGCACGGGCATCCATTCAAACAGTATGTTACGCTGCTTACAGATAGCGGCCGTTGTTTGCTGCAGCGTTTCATACGTAGCCGCTAACATACTTTCATCAGAGCTCCTGAGGTCCAGCGTGCAGATAACAAGGCCCGGAATTACATTGCTGGCGGCGTTTTCCACCTGCAGCTTACCTACGGTAGCTACTATCTTATCTTTATGTAACAGGGCTGTTCTTTCTACTGCCTGCACAAATTCTGCCGCACAGCACAAAGCATCCTGCCGCATATCCATCGGTACTGTACCTGCATGGCCGGCCATTCCCCTGAAGGTAACGGCTATTCTTTTTTGCCCGGCAATGGCCTGTACCACTGCTACCGGTATATCTTTTTCATATAACACAGGGCCCTGCTCAATATGGATCTCAAAGTAACCTAACCAATCCTGCGCAGGTATAGCATCATCCTGTAGCATAGCAGCATGGCTGCCATTGGCATGGATCACATCCTTTATAGTAACCCCGGCGGCATCTGCATGCGCCAGCAAAACCGGTTCCAAGGTACCGGCCAGCACTTTGCTGCCCAGGTAAGTGGTATGAAAACGGCAGCCTTCCTCATCACAAAAAGCTACCAGCTCAATATCAAAAGGCAGCGCGGTACGGTTGCGGATCAATGCTTTCAACAGATCCAGCCCCATAATTACTCCGAGCGGCCCATCAAATTTACCGGCATTTATTACGGTATCCATATGGGAGGCGATCACAAAAGTTTTGGCGCCGCTTAACCCACAAGCCAGGCGCCCCCTCACATTGCCAATGTTATCCATACTTACCATTAAGCCGGCAACCTGCATCCAGCTCATGATGGTTAGTGCGCCCTGCCGCCAGGCAGCCGTACCATAGGTACGCGTAATACAGCCTTCCGTTTCACTGATCCCGGCCAGCGCCTGTATGCGCTCCATAATATCTTCCGCTCGCTGTTTATACGTTTGCATGGCTTATCTTAATATGATGTTACCGGTATGCGGCGCCGTTAAATGGCCCCTGTCATATACCAGCCGGCCCCCCAAATAAGTTTGTTCCACTATCCCATACAGGGTTTCATTGATATATGGCGTAACCTTATGTTTATGATGCAATATACTTTCTGTTACCTTAAACGTGGCTTCGGGGTTCCATATTACAAAGTCGGCACTATACCCTTTAGCGATCACGCCTTTTTGCAAGCCTGCCAGCCGGGCCGGCGCAGCGCCTAACCACTCCGCCATGGCTGTTACCGGGATCTTTCTTTTACGGGCGGCGGTCCACAATACAGGTAAGGCCAGCTGTAAAGAGGCGATGCCGCCCCATGCTTTGCTGAAGTTACCGCTTTCCAGCTGTTTTAGCGCCGGTGTTGCAGGCGAATGATCGGTAGCTACAAAATCAATAATGCCCTGCTGCAAGGCCTCCCATAACTGCTCATTATTGGCTTTGCCGCGGATGGGTGGCGCGCATTTAAACTGCGTTTGCCCGTCAGCGATAGCTTCCGCATTAAAGTATAAATAATGCTGCGCGGTTTCAACAGTAACAGGCAATCCCTTTTCTTTGGCCTGCCGCAGCTGCGCTATGGATGACGCGGCCGATAGGTGCACAATATGCACGCGGCAGCGGTATTTTTCACACAGCTGTATCATTAAGGCAATAGCTGCATCTTCCCAATGCGGTGGCCGTGAGGCCAGGTATTGCCGGTACGAATGCGGATCCGTTACCGGGGGCGCCATATCATCACTTAGCTCACAATGCACCAGTAAAGGCAAATTACTTTCGGCAATAAGGGGCATTACCTTTTCCAGGTCAGCGGCCGTAACATTGGGAAAATCATCAATACCGGAATGCGTAAGGAATGCTTTAAAACCCAGTACGCCCTTATCAATTAAACCGGGGATCTCCTTTTCATTACCCGGCACTACCCCACCCCAAAAGCCACAGCCGGTATGCAGCTGGGTTGCGGCAGCCGCTAATTTTTGCTCAAAGGCTTTTACCGTGGTAGTAACGGGCGATGCATTCAGCGGCATATCTACCAGGGTAGTAATACCACCTGTAATGGCAGCGCGGGTAGCGGTTTCAAACCCTTCCCATTCCGTGCGGCCCGGTTCATTAATATGTACATGAGGGTCAATAACCCCGGGCATCAGCAGCCGGTTGCCTATGTCTGTAATGTTATCAGGGGAAATATTATCCGGCAGGGCAGGCGCCACCTCCACTATCCGGCCCTGGCTCACTAATACCACCGCGCGTTGCAGCCCATCGCGCGTAAGGATATTGTTGCCGCTTATAGCCAGATCAAACATACACGGGAGCCGGTTTTACTAAAAGTAGAATTAATTTTTTAAATTAGGATACGCTAAAGTTAAGTAAAACAAGCTCTATGAAAATCAAACTGGGTGAGAACGCTTACGGCAAAAATGCGGTGGAATTGTCAAAGATCATCCGGCATGCCAATTACCATGAATTTCGCCAGGTATCTGTGAATACCCTGCTGGAAGGCGATTTTGAAACTGCTTATACCCAGGGCGATAATACCCGCATACTGCCTACCGACACCCAGAAGAACACCGTATATGCTTTAGCCAAAGATCATTTTACCGGCAGCATTGAAGATTTTGCGCTGTACCTGGCCAATCACTTTACCACTAATAATCCACAGATACATAAGGTGCAGGTGGAAATACAGGAATATAGCTGGACCCGCATGCAGTTTAACGGCGAGCTGCACCCGCACGCTTATACCAGCGGCGGAGCGGAAAAACATACCGCCCTTATTTTACAGGAAGGCAATACCCTGAGCGTTAGCGCCGGCGTTGCAGACCTGCTGATCCTGAAAACCACCGATTCTGCTTTTGAGCATTATATCCAGGATGCCTATACTACCCTGAAACCAGCCAGCGACCGCATACTGGCTACGCAATGCACCGCCACCTGGCGCTACGCCAAACCGGCAGGGGACTTTAGCGCATTGTTCAGCAACATCCGCCAAACGCTGTTACATACCTTTGCATACCACAAAAGCCTCTCTGTACAACAAACCCTGTATGATATGGGTAAAGCTGTGCTGGAAGCCTATGATGCCGTGCAGGAAATTAGCCTGGTGATGCCTAATAAACATCATATCCCCTTTAACCTCGAACCCTTTGGCATGAAGAACCAGAACGAGGTATTTATGGCTACCGATGCGCCGTATGGTTATATTAGCGGTACGCTGGTGCGCGAGTAAGTGTTAATCTTCTTTATTCTTTACCTGAATGATCTCCGCGGCAATGCTCACTGCAATCTCCTCCGGCGTATGGCTGTTAATAGGCAGGCCTACCGGGGCGTACAGATCATAAAGCTGCTCCGGCTTAAAGCCTTCTGCCATGTATGTTTCAAACATTTTTTCAATTTTACTTTTACTGCCCAAAATGCCAAAGTAGCGGAACTTTTTATTGAGCAATGCGCGGATGGCAATATCATCCGTACGGTAGCCAAAGGTCATTACCACTACATAATGGTGATGGCCGGCTGGTATTTTCTCCGCCAGCTGACTGTAATCCTGTAACGTACATTTTTCGTCGGCATAATCATTTTGCAGGATGGTATGCAGCTCCGGACGGTCGTCATACACATGAATGTAAAAGTTCATAGTGCTCATGAGCCGGGAAAGGGCCAGCGCACAATGGCCGCCGCCAATAATGTACAGGTGCGACTGGTACCCTATATTCTCCTGGTACTCCCAGTTATTTTCATCGGCCATATCAAAGTAAGGCTCATCCTGCGGCATAAAGCTTTCCCGGAAATCCAGGCCCTCGGGTGAGAGCTGTAACCCGCCCTGCCGGTGCTGCTGCAGGCAGGTGATGATCTGCTGTATAGCGGGTGCTTCTTCCCCTTTTACCCGGTATAATAAAATAGTTTGTTCACCGGAGCAGATCATACCGCTTTGATCCTTTGCTGCATTTTTGTTATGCACCTGTTTGCGGATGGTGGTTTCTTCTTCGTGCTGCCGTAACCGTTCCCTGGCCATTTCCACAAACTTGTGCTCCATAATGCCCCCGCCAATAGAGCCTTCCATAGCCCCATTGGCCGCTACTGCCATAAAAAAGCCGGGGCGGCCCGGGCTGCTGCCATGGCTTTGCAGCACGTACAATAGCATTACAGGTACCTGCTGCTGTAAACAATTATTTATCAACTGCCAGGTGGCTAACTGTATTTTCATGCGGTACAATAGTTCCGTTGGCTGGTTTTGAATACAAAGCCAGTAATACTTTTTCGGGTGTCATGGGTGCGGTAAAGGGAATATCAGCGGCTGTGTTAAAGGCCAACATGGCATTGCGTAAAGCAAACCAGGCTCCAATGCCATACATCAAAGGCGGCTCCCCTACTGCCTTTGAGCGGAAAATGGCCAGGTTGTCCTGCTGCGTATCCAGAAACTCTATCAGTATTTCTTTAGGCGCTGCATAAATATCCGGCACCTTGTAGGTGGAAAGGGCGTTGGAGCGCAGGCGCCCTTCTGCATCATAGATCACTTCTTCCATGGTCATCCAGCCAATGCCCTGCACAATGCCGCCTTCTATCTGCCCCTGGTCTATAGCGGGGTTCATGGTGGCGCCAAAATCGTGCACCACTTTTACGCTATCTATGGTGTAGGTGCCGCGCAGGCAATCGACCGTTACTTCCAGTATGCCCGTGCCATACACATGGTAGGCAAAAGGATGGCCCTTTTCCCTAGCGGCATCAAAGTGTATTTCAGGTGTGGCGTAGTGCGCATGTTCAGAAAGGCTTACCCGTTTGGCATAAGCGGTCATCAACAGTTTTTTCCAGTCCAGGTCAGCAGGTACTCCGTGCACGTGTACCCGTTCCTGTTGGAAGCTGATGGCATTAGCATCCACATTTAATTCTGCTGCAGCTACTTCCTTTAAACGGCCGGCAATAGCAGTACAGGCCATCCAGGTAGCTTTGCCATTCAGGTCGGCCGTGGCGCTGGCTGCGGAGGGCGATGTGTTGGCAATGCGGAAAGTGCTGGTAGGCTGAATGCGTACCTTATCCGCAGGCAGCCCGAATACAGCTGCTGCTACCTGTACTATTTTTGTGTTCACCCCCTGCCCCATTTCTATGGCGCCGGTGCTTACGCTCACACTCCCATCCGTATACACATGCACCAATGCGCGGGCCTGGTTCATGAGTGTTTTGGTAAAGGAAATACCAAAACATACCGGCATCATGGCCATACCTTTTTTATACAGCTTATTGGTGGTGTTAAATGCAAATATGTTGTGCCGGATAGCGGCCGTATCATACCATTCATCCGCCTTGTTCCAGCAGGCATGCGCTTCGCTTTGCGCTTTTTGCCCATAAGGAAATTCATCGCCGGTATGCAGCAGGTTCTGTTGCTGGATCTTAGCGGCAGGCACTCCCAGTTCAGCGGCTGCTTTGGCAATAGCCGCTTCAATTACGAACATACCCTGCGGACCGCCAAATCCCCGGAAAGCTGTATTAGGCGGCAAATGCGTGCGGCAGCTATAAGCTGTGGCCTTTACGTTGGGAATAAAATAGGAATTAGTGCAATGGAACAAAGTGCGCTCCATTACCGCCGGTGAAAGATCGGCTGCGGCACCGGCATTCTGGTAAAAAGTAACTTCGTATGCTATAATCTTCAGCTCATGATCCAGCCCTATTTTAAAATCGGAGGAGTAGGGATGCCGCTTACCCGTCATGGCCATATCATCCATACGGTGCAGCGAATATTTTACCGGCTTTTTAAGGTGATGGGCTGCCAGGGCGCATAAGGCGGCCCAGGTATTGGCCTGGTCTTCCTTACCGCCAAAGCCGCCACCCAGGCGGGTGATCTCCACATCCAACATATGCATGGGCAGGCCCACAGCTCTTGATACGGCCCGCTGCACAGCGGTAGGCCCCTGGGTGGAGGAATATATTTTCAGCACATTATTTTCCTGCGGGATCACATATGCGCCCTGTGTTTCTATATACAAATGTTCCTGCCCGTTAGTATCGGCCCGGCCTTCTATCACATGCGCACATTGCTGCCAGGCGGCATTCACATCGCCCAATGTAAAAGTGCGCGGCGGTATTATCAGCTCTCCTTTGGCCTGCGCCTCCCGCGGATCGGTGATCACCGGCAGCGGGGTAATGGCCGCTTTTATTTTTTTAACCGCGGCACGGGCCGCCTCATTGCTGGTAGCTACTACAAAGGCCAGCGGCATACCGCAGAAATGGGTTTGCCCTTCGGCAAACAGGGGTTCATCGGGAATAATGCCCCCTATCTGGTTTTCGCCGGTAATATCGGCATAGGTAAAGATCCTTACCACCCCCGGCATTTGCGCTGCTTCCGTTACATCCAGCTGCTTAATATCGCCGTGCGCTATGGGGGAACCATATGCCGCGCCAAACAGCGTACCATTCACCAGTGGAATATCATCCAGGTAAACAGATCCTCCTTTTACATGTGTGCCGGCATCTATATTCTTCATCTGCTAAAGATTAAAAAGTTCTGCTACAGATAGCTGCGGGAACAGGCTTATGAAATGTGCTTTGATCAGCTGATTCAGTAATAATCGTTTATACGCTTCCGTACCCCGGGCATCGCTGATAGGGGTAATTTCTGTTTGGGCAATGTTCAGCGCCTCCTGCAGCAGTGCGGCGCTCAGCCATCGTCCCTGTAAAAAAGCGGCAGTACGTTCCAGCAACATAGGCACCGGGCCTACACCACCGGCGGACAGCCGCACCTCCGCCATTACCTCTCCTTCCATACGAATATGCAGCGCGGTGTTTACGCTGGCAATATCCAGATGGGTACGTTTGCTTACTTTTTCAAAGCGGAACAGGTGCTGCGCCGTTTCCGGCCACTCAAACCAGAGTTGAGTAATATATTCTTCCCCTGTTTTGGCCAGCTGTTTATAGCCTTTATACAGCTGGCGCAGCGGCAGCTCGCGGGTATGCCCTCCATCGCTCAACACCAATGTTGCATCCAGCGCCAGGAAGAAAATGGTGAAATCCCCGATGGGAGAGGCATTAATGAAGTTACCGCCTATGGTGGCCATGTTACGTATAGGCGTAGAGGATACCAACTTTATGTACTCATCCAGCTGCGGAAAACAATCCTGCATAACAGGCGATTCCTGCAGGTCGGTAACTGTTACGGCCGGCCCCAATACTACGCGGGTACCCTGCCGGGTAATGCCGTTCAGGGGTGGCTGATCAAACAAAAAGCGGATGGCCTTTTGCTTCATCTCCTCCGGTTTTTGCACGTATACATCCGTGCCGCCGCCTACGTAGTGCGCACGTACATCTTCAGCCGGCGTCATTTCCCCGTTCAGGGATTGCTGCAAGGTTTGCAGGCGTTCTTTAATATTGGAAAAATAAGCGGGTAATATTTGTTGTTCTGCTGCAAATACGGCGGGCGCTGTTTCGCCCCGGTCCTGCATTAGCCCCGCTACCCTGGCCGCGGCCCGCTCTATGGATTTATATCCTGTACAGCGGCAAATGTTGCCATCAATGGCCTTAACAGCCTGCTGCGTGGTGGGCGCTGCTTCACTTAAACAAAAACCTGCCAGCGACATTACAAAACCCGGTGTGCAAAACCCGCACTGGGTGGCCGATTCATCGTACATGGCCTGCTGAATGGGGTTAAGCCCCTCCATATTAATGCCCTCTATGGTTAACACCTGTTTGCCATGCACATTACCCAGGGGCGTAAGGCAGGAAGTAAAAGAGCGGTATTGCAGGCGGTTATTGACAAGGCTTCCTATCAGCACCGTACAGGCGCCGCAATCCCCCTCATTACAGCCAATTTTAGTCCCGGTCAAATGCTGGTGATAACGGATAAAATCCAGCAGCAACATCCCCGGGGGCATATCGGTGTGTAAAAGGTTGTTATTGAGGAAGAAAGTTGTCAAAGTTTTGGGTTGCTGGTGTATTTAAATTTACCACAAATCGGGCAATTAAAGAACAGGGGCTAAAAGGGAGAAAAATATATGTTAATATTATCCCTACAATATGATTATTAATAAATAATATATTATTTTCACGCATTTACCGGAATTTACAACTTTAGTACATTGTCCCTATTCCTTTATTGGCTGGCGCTGCCTTTCATTTACCTGGTATCGCTGCTGCCATTTCCGATACTCTACTTATTATCAGACGGGGTGTACCTGTTGTTATACTACGTGGCCGGCTACCGGAAAAAAGTGGTTGTTCAGAATTTACGCAATGCCTTCCCTGATAAAACGGAGGCCGACATCAAAAAGATCAGCAAAGAATTTTACCGTTACTTCTGTGATCTGTTCCTGGAAACCTTTAAAACGCTGACTATCAGCAAACGTGCCATGGTAAAGCATTGCAGCTTTCACCCGGACACGGTAGCCCTTTTTACCAAACTGGCGGCGGAAAATAAAAGCGCCATCCTGGTAATGGGACATAAAGGCAACTGGGAATGGGCAGGGAATACCTTTAGTATCCTTTGTCCGCAACAATTATACGTGATCTACCACCCGCTGGCGAATAAGCATTTTAACGGGCTGGTATACAACATGCGCACCCGCTTTGGCACTAAGCTAATTGCCATGCAGGATACCTTCCGGGATATGGTAACGCACCGGAATGAAGTGAATGCCACGGCTTTTATTGCGGACCAGACACCGCAGCCGCAAAATGCCCACTGGATGACCTTTTTACACCAGGATACCCCGGTGTTCAAGGGTACGGAAAAGATAGCGCAGAAAATGAATAACCCGGTGGTGTATGTGACCGTACAGCGCATTAAACGGGGATATTATATGGTGCTGGCAGAGATGCTGGTAGAAAAGCCTGCAGGCACCGCTGACGGGACAATTACGGAATTGCATACGAGGAAGCTGGAAAAAGACATTATGGATCAACCGGCGACGTGGTTATGGTCGCACCGCCGTTGGAAACATAAACGCATCTGAAAATTATTATTGTACTCATATCCTATGCTAGAAGGTAAAGACCTTATATTGGCCACCAAGCCATATGCCACAGAAATTAGAGCTAAGAGCTGGTTATACACCATTTCCACGCTGCTTTTGCTGATCCTGTCCTTAACCGGCACCATTCTGCTGCCTTACCTGCTGCTAAGGATATGCAGCAGCGTGCTGGCAGGGCTGCTGATCGTACGCATGTTCGTGATCTATCATGATCATCAGCACCATACCATTTTACATAATTCCTCCCTGGCCAACGCTATTATGACCGTGTTCGGCATTTATGTACTGGCGCCTACCAGCATCTGGAAACGTTCCCACGACTATCATCATAAACATAATTCCAAATTATTCAGCGCGGATATTGGCTCTTATCCCATTTTCACGCGTAAGAAATTTTTATCGTTGCCACCCAAACAGCAACGGGCTTACCTGGCTACCCGCCACCCGCTTACCATTGCGCTGGGTTACTTTTCCATGTTCCTGCTGGGCATGTCCTTAAGATCATTTATTTCCAGCCCCCGCAAGCACCTGGATTCTTTGCTGGCGATGGTGCTGCACGCTGCGGCTATTGCCCTTACCGTTATATTCCTGGGCTGGCAGGCGGCTCTGCTTTTTATTTTTGTCCCCTTTTTTATCGCCTGCGGCATAGGCGCCTACCTGTTCTATGCACAGCATAATTTTCCGGGGGTATCTTTTAATACTAATGAAGACTGGTGTTATCATGATGCGGCCCTGCTCTCCTCCAGCTATATTGTAATGAATCCTGTAATGGCCTGGTTTACAGGCAATATCGGTTATCATCATATTCACCACCTGAATGCGCGGATCCCGTTTTACCGCCTGCCCGAAGTGATGGCAGCCATCCCGGCCCTGCAAACACCTAAAACCACTTCTTTCAGGATCGGGGATATTTATGCCTGCCTGCGCCTGAAAGTGTGGGATACCGACCGCAAGGAGATGGTAGGCGTATAAGTTGTTTGCCAGCGAAATTTTTCTTAGCTTAGGGTATACTCCAAAGGACACATGAAAAGACGTAACCTGTTAGCCATAATAGTTTTCCTGCTAACAATATTGTTTGCGTACGCGGCTGTGGTAAAGGCGCTGGCCTATGATAGATTTATTATGGACCTGGGCCAGTCGCCCCTGCTTACGAACATTAACAAACCTATGCTGGCAAAGGCTATACTGGGCTTTGAATTTTTAACGGTAGTGCTGCTGCACATCACCTCTACCAAAAAATGGGGGTTATATGCCGCTTTTTTCCAGCTGCTCATTTTCAGCGGGTATTTAACTACGCTGTATCTTTTTTACGCGCACATTTCTTATGCCTCCGATGGCATCCTGGGAAAGATCTCTTATCCCCTGCATATAGGATTTAATCTTGTTTGTACGCTGTTAGCCCTGGGCGGGGTGTTCCTGTTCAACAACATTCATAAAAGGCCCCAGCTGCGGGTGGTTTATAATGCACATGCGCTTACACCAGCAGTTGATTATCAATAGCGCATTTCACCAGCATGGCGGAATTGCGGGCATTCAGCTTAGCCAGTAAGTTCTTGCGGTGACTATCTACCGTGGTAGCGCTTATAAACAGCTTTTCTGCAATTTCCGGGTTCGTATATCCTTCTGCTATCAGCAGCAATATTTCCTTTTCCCTTTTGGTTAAATGCGGGTTACGCTGCCCGTTGGCAGGCTGCTCTGCCGGCTGTATAGCCTGCGCCGCCCCGGACGATAAATAGGTTTTACCGGCATGCACCAGGTGTATGGCCTGCAGCAGCTCCTCCTTATCCGCATTCTTCAACAGGTAGCCGCTGGCGCCACTATCCATCATGCTGCTTACATATTTGCGCTCTTTAAAAGAGCTAAGCCCCAGCACCATAATACCGGGATAGCGGGCTTTAATGGTGGCACACAGGTCGCTGCCGCTAATGTCCGGCAGTATGCTGTCCATCAGGATCACATCTGTACTGTGGTCCAGTAAGAATGACAGGCAGGAATGCCCGTTGCGGGTTTGGCCTACCAGCTCAATATCTGATTCGGAACGTAACAGGGAACGCAGCCCTTCCAGTACCAGTGGCTGGTCATCTACAAAATATAAGCGGATCATGGTTATTTCCAGTTTACTTAACGGTCTTAACAATTTGGCACAGTTAACAGATGTGCTAAGACGAGAATACAGGTTTAGATTAACTCTAGTAATATAGTAAAAACAGGGCTAATTTTCAGCAATTCTCTTTGTACTTGAAAAGATTAGTAAGCTGCTATGACAATAACAGGCAGCGGTCCCAGGCAGGCTGGGTTTGTGTATCTACTGCCGCAATCAGCGCCAGCCCCACCCCGGTAATGCCTTCCAGCAGGTTATAACTGTTATGATAATCAGGGTGTGCAAAGAATTTATACCCGGCCAGTCCATCCTCCCAGGTGTTCATTTCCAGCGTGGCCTGCAGCCATTTATCAGCGCCCTGCAGTAACAGCGCATCCGGGTTATGCAGCGCCATGCGCCGGTAAATGTGGGCAATGCCTGCGCTGCCGTGGCACAAACAGGCGTCGTGCACACTGCCGTTCTTGGGGTTGCGCTGGTGTATGCTGTGTTCAAAAATTGTGTACGCGGCCTGCTGGTATACGGGCTGGCCTAGACGTATTCCCGTGCTCCATAAAGTGGCTGCCACGCTCAGGTCACCATAGCACCAGCCCAGGCGGCTTTGCGCGCCGTTAATAGCTTCATTGGCCTCGCCTACCAGTGGCGGGTAAATGGAGGTAAGGCCTTCTGCTGGCGGGTTCTGAATGGCCAGCAGCCATTGCAGGCTGCCTTCTATCAGGCGGCGGGTGGTTTCCATCTCAATACCTTTTTCGTGGATCATGCCCAGGATGGTAATAATAGCCGGCATACCATGCGCCAGGCCCAGGTTAAAGCAGCTTTGCCCGCGCTCCAGCTCTTCCCGGCTGGTAAGGGAAAAGCGGTCTTTCCAGCGTATGCCCTGTGCATCTGATACCGCGCTTTTTTCCAGCTGCTGCACCACCCCGCTTAAATATTTCACTGCCGTGGGATGCGGCAGGCGCTCTAAAAAATAAATGGCGGTACCTAGACCCTGGTGCAGAAAATCGTAGTTGTTATCGCGCAGGTCCTCATCCATAAAGTTGCCCAGGATCTCATCTGCTTCTTCAAAAATATCCTGCATCCCATCTCCTTCCGCAAAGCCGGCGTTGATGAGGTGCTGAATGCTCCATGCAATGCCGGAAATGCCGCTGCAATGGGAAAGCATCATTTCCTGCTCCGACAGGGCCTGTATGCTTTTCAGCATTACCGTATGCACCTGTTTCAGGTATTTCTTTTTACCGGTAAGATAATAGTAGTAGGCGTAGAATAATGCGCAGCCGGTGTAACCGCTTAATAAGCCAGGTGTTCCGTCCTGTTGAATAAAGTTGTCCAATATGGGACTGATCTGTTGTAATACCTTGCCGGCCTGCTTTATATGGTTATTCATGATCTTAGATAGTGAACGGCCCGCCGTGATGGCGGACCGTTACCAATTTACTTAAAATAAGCTTTATAGCAGCAGCCTGCCTACCCGTTCAACGTAAAACAGCAGCAGGCTACCGGCTATTGAACCGTTCCTAGAAACGGCAGGAATCTTCGCTGCAAACCTCTGCACCCTGGCTGATGTTATCTGTACAGATCCTCAGGCTGCATAATACGCTGCAGGTGCCTGCGGTAAGGGCCATGCCGCCTTTTACCAGCTCCTGTTTGGATTTGCTTAAGCTGGCAATTTTAATTTTGCCCAGGCTCAGTTTTTTTTCTGATATTTTTTTCATGTTGATGAGGTTTTAGATGGTCAAATAGTCCATGGTCCATAGCGATGGTCCACGGCATTCTTCAATGTGAAAACAGTCGGCGGTTTACAGACCACGATTGTTTTCCGGTGAGTAAAAGTTTACGAGTGGACTACAAGTGCGCTATCAAACGATGGTCTGTCATCCACGGACAGCGTTCTATTGTCCGTGATCCGCAGACTAATAACGGCAAATGTCCTGACTGCAGTTTGCCGGCCCCTGGCTGAGGCAGGCGATAACGAAGGAAACGCATTGCGCGCTTTTACCTTGTCCGCCGCCTTTCAGCACTTCCTGCCTGGCATTGTTTAAGGTGGCGATCTTAATTTTTCCCAGGCTTAGTTTTTTTGTTGTTTGCTTTCTCATTACATACAGGTTTGTGTGCCGGTCATTTAAAAAGGCCCGCCACGTACCGGGCGGACCTTTCTTATACAGGCAACACGTTAGAAAATACAGGAATCATCACTGCAAATGGGCGCACCCTGGCTAATGCAGCTGATCTTAATAGAGGATGTTGTAGCCACACCACCTTTAACTGCTTCCTGCCTGGCTTTACTTAGGCTGGCAATCTTGATCTTTGCAAGCCCCAGCTTTTTTGAAGGTTTACGTTTCATTGTTAAAAATGATTTTAGATTCAACACTTCCTTGTTTACGTTCCAACAACATTATTGTTCCGGCGGCGGAGGAGTGATACAGGGCCGCGTGGGGCACAGTACACTGCAGGTGTTCATAAAAGTGACCAACATAGCTTCTCCGCCTTTGATCATTTCCTGTCTGGAGCGGCTCAGGCTGGCAATTTTTATCTTGCCCAGGTGCAGCTTTTTTAAAGGTTGTTTTTTCATGGTAACATCCTGTTTTTAAGGTTAATTTTCCCTTTCAGGGGGTGGGGGGCATTTGTAAAGGCTGCAGCCGGTATAAGTAGGACGGAAGGCAGCGCCACCTTTACGGTTCGCTTGTTCTGACTGGCTTAATTTGGCAATTTTAATTTTGCCCAATGTCAATTTTTTCTCCATGCTTTTTTTCATGAGACTTACGGTTTAGCGTTATAAAATGAAAAATGAATCCGGTGATCGTTATGCACACAAAACCGTGTTACAGGCCACAAAGTCGCTGAAGCAAACAGTATCGCCCGGTGTGGTGCAAACCTGCACGGTGCGGATATAAGCTTCTTTAGGACCGGTGGTAACGGTTTTGCTGAAAGATGAAATTTTAATTTTCTGCAGGAGCAGCTTCTTTGAGGGTGACGGTTTCATAGTAGCAAGATTTAGGTGGCAGTGGAATAACAGTGTATCTAAAAGTAAAGAAAAATAAAAGTCAGCCGCCCCCTGTAAAAAGGGGATTTTTGTAAAGGATCCTGCTTTTTTCGAAGTAGATAAGTTAAAAATATCCCTGTTTAAGGGGATATCCGGCTTTATGCAAATGCGCTAATTTTCATTTTTTAACGATGTGCGCCATGATAGCTGCTAAAGACTTTTACCTGATAAGAACCCCCTTGTTACCCCTGCAATTCCTGGATCAGTTTAATGATATTCCGCTGTCTGCATTAAACGACCGGGTGAAAGAGATCTTTACACAACCTTATTTACTGGAAGCTATTTACATTGCTTCCCCGGAGCTGTGCCAGGAGCTGCAAAAGTGGCAACAGGGTCTTATCACCGGCGAAAAGGAAGTGAACAAGCTGGTGTCGGCGCTGTTCCGCTACATCCTGCGCATGTGCACGCGCAGCACGCCCTATGGCTTATTTGCCGGCTGTGCAACCGGCCAGGTGGCTGCGGCTACCCGCGTGGAGCTGGCACCGATGGAGCTGCATAAGAAACATTGCCGGCTGGATATGAACTACGTGGCGGAACTGGCCGCTATGATCACACAGCAGCCGGAGATCCAGCAACAGCTGACCTATGTACCTAATAATTCATTATACCAGATAGGCAACGCTTACCGCTATGCTTCGTTTACAGTAAAGAATAAGTTCCGGCATTATGATCTTACCTCCGTGAACTGTACCGATTACCTGGATGCTATTTTAGAAACAGCAAAACAGGGCGCTACCATTGCGCAATTATGTGAAAGTATTGTGAGCGATGATATTACTACAGGCGAAGCCCGTGAATTTATCCAGGAGCTGATAGACAGCCAGATCCTGGTAAGCGAGCTGGAACCCACCGTTACCGGCGAAGAGTTTTTTAACCACCTCATTCACAAGCTGACCACGCTGCAAAATACGGAAGCTATTACTGCAGCACTGCAAAACATCCGCCAGCTGTTACAGGCCCCCGGCACCAGCATTGATAAATACCTGCAAACACATGCGCTGGTAAAACAGCTGCTGCCGGATACCAATAGTAAAGACCTGGTGCAAACAGACCTGTTCCTGGCTACGGAGCATAATACGCTTAGCCATACGGTTATTAATAATATTCAACAGGAAATTATTCCCCTCTGGAAGCTAAGCCGCCGTAATAATAATCCTGACCTGCAACAATTTTCCCAGGCTTTCCGGGAACGTTACGAGGAACAGGAAATACCCCTGAACATTGCCCTTGATGCAGAAGCCGGTATTGGATACGCCGGCCATACCGGCGGGCAGGCGGATCATACGCCGTTGGTAGATGATATTTTTGTTAACCAGAAAACCACGGGCAGTAATTCCATTTCATGGGGTAAGCTGCAGGACTTTCAGCTAAAACAGCTGCACGAATGCCTGCGCAATCACCAAACGGAAATTGTATTAACGGATAAAGACCTGGATGAGCTGAAAGAAACCGATACGCCGGACCTCCCCTATAGTATGTACCTGATGGGCAGCCTGCTGGGCAAAAGCGCCGCGGATATAGATGCCGGTGATTACCTGTTTGAGCTAAGCACCTGCAACGGCCCTTCTGCCGCCAATTTGCTGGGCCGTTTCTGCCATGGCGATACCTTACTCACCGGCCAGGTAAAGAACTGCTTACAGGAAGAAGCCGGCCAGCACCCGGATTATATTTATGCCGAAGTGATACACCTGCCGGAAGCCAGGGCAGGCAACATTCTGCTGCGCCCCCAGCTGCGTGAGTATGAAATTGTGTACCTGGGTAATGGCAGCGTGCCGGAAGACCACCAGCTACCGCTTGCCGACCTGATGGTAAGCGTACAGAATAATACTATTGTATTGCGCTCCAAAAAGCTGAACAAGCGGGTAATACCGCGTTTGAGCACCGCCCATAACTACCGCGCAGGCGGTTTGCCTGCGTATAAATTCCTGTGTGACCTGCAGTTCCAGCAGCTGCACTCCGGCCTTTACTGGAGCTGGGCCCACCTGGACCAGGAACCTTTTTTACCCCGGGTACGATATGGAAAGATCATCCTGAGCAAATGCACCTGGCATTTACATAAAAAAGATTACCCGGAGCTAACGGATAAAAATATAAAACCGGATTACGCTGCGCTGTTTGATAAAATACGCAAGCAGTGGAACCTGCCGCGTTTTTTAGTGATCGCAGAAGGCGATAATGAATTGTTCATTGACCTGGACAATGCTGCCTGCCTGCAGCTGCTGGCCACTACGCTCATTAAAAAAGAGCATGTGAAGCTGCAGGAATTTTTAAATACCGCCGATCTGGGCTGGGTAACCAGCGCGCAGGGCACTTACACCAACGAGGTGATCATACCCATGCACCGCTCAGCCGCCAAAGCCGCAGCGGTAAATACTTCCACAGCTACGGAAACCAGGCAGCCGGCCTTACCGGCACGCCGTTTTGTTACCGGCAGTGAATGGCTATACGTAAAAATATATTGCGGCACCAGCAGCGCAGAGCGCATTTTAAAAACCGTGATCAAACCCTTAACGGAGGAGCTGGTAGCAGCAGGCACTATTGATCAATGGTTCTTTTTACGGTATAGCGATCCGGAACATCATATCCGCATCCGCTTTCACCATGGCACGGATAAGGGCTTCTGGAAAACGGTGCTGGAAAAATTATATACTGCGCTGCAACCCGACCTGGACAGCGGCGCCGTACACAAGCTGCAAACCGATACCTACGAGCGGGAAATTGAACGCTATGGCGCTGCCACCATGGAGCTGAGTGAAGCGCTTTTTTATTACGACAGCCAGGCTGTTGTTGAATGTATAGACCTGCTGGAAGGTGAGGAAGGCGAAAGTTACCGCTGGCTGCTGGCAGCCCGTGGTATTGATATGCTGCTGCAGGATGTAGGTTACGACCTGCCGGCCAAAGCAGCCCTGCTAAAGCGCATGCAGCAAAGCTTTTTCCAGGAGTTTGGCGGCGACAAAGCCCTGCAAACCCAGCTGAATGATAAGCACCGGGAGCATATGCGGCAGCTTAGCAGCTTTTTGGAGCCACAGCAGGATGCAGAAAATGCCATTGAAGAAGTGATCGCTATTTTCACTTTACGCTCCATGCGCAATACCGCTGCCCTGCAAAAAGCAGCACAGCCGGTACACGAACAGCTTTCCAGCTATATACATATGTTCCTGAACCGTATGTTGCTCTCCAACCAGCGCAAACATGAGCTGGTGATCTACCATTTCATGAGCCGCTATTATGAATCACAGCTGGCCATTCAAAAAAAGAAACAGCAACAGCCATTACCCAGCAAACATGGACTTTCCAATTTATAGACAGCTAGCACAAATGGATTGCGGCCCTACCTGCTTACGGATGGTGGCCCGGCACTACGGTAAAACCTATACGCCGGAAAGCCTGCGGCAGTTTGTTACCATTGACCATGACGGCACCTCCCTGCTGCATCTGCGGCTGGCGGCAGAACAAATGGGGTTTAACACCCTGGCAGCTTCCGTTACCTTTGAACAGCTGGACCAGGAAACGCCCCTGCCCTGCATTATACTCTGGAACCGCAACCATTTTGTGGTAATCCCCCCGCAGGACTATAACAGCGGGCAGCCCGGCAGTCAGATCCTGATGGCCGACCCGGAAAAAGGGCTGGTAGCCATAGATAAAGCCACTTTTCTCGAGGGCTGGCTCGAAGACCATGACCAGGGCGTGGTGCTGATGCTGGAACCCGGCAAGGCTTTTTAACCCCGGATCACTCCCCTCAAGAATAAAACGGCCCGCGCGGAAATATTGTATAATTTAGTGAGTACGGAAGCGTTTATACCATTAGTTAGATTATCAGTTATTCAATCCACTCACACATGAAAAGGATTTTAGTATTGGCCGCGCTCATTTTTCCATTGATCGTCAGCGCACAGGTGAAGCTGGCCGAAGCCGTGGCCGAAGATTTTTCTACCAAAGCAGCAGAGAAGTTCCAGCAGAAGAATGATCCCCTCCTGGTATTTGTAGCCGATCAGATGTCGCGCAGCGGCGCCGGCGGCCTGGAAATAGATAAAACCATGACGGAGCTGAAAAAGGACCCGGCGGCCCTGGATGCAGCCCTGAAATACGTGTACCAGTTCAGTGATTGTAACCGGCAACAGCTGATCGCCAACCTGCGCGCCATGAACCTGCAAACCAACAACGTGTTTCCGCTGGCCACCTATACGGTAAATAAATTTAAAGGGGAGGCCAAAGCCCTTACAGAAGAAAAAGCAGCCCTGATCAAATCCGGTGAATTTGCTACAGTAGCTCCCGGCACACCACCGGCCGCACCTGCACCGGCCCAGCCGCAACCGGCTACTTCTACCGCACCCACCGGGCAGCCGGTAACACCAGGTACCAGCGCCCAGGAAACCAGCCCCGCTGCTACTACAGCTACAGCGCCTGCGGCCACACCCGCCGCGCCGGCAGCAGACCCATACGACTGGGATGTGCGTAATATTTTTCCCTTAACCAGCCCTGACCAGCTGGCGGAAAAATTTGGGAAGGAAAATGTAGCGGCCCGCCCCGCGCAGGACCTGGAAGGCAATGACCTGGGCACCGGCTATTATGTGTTCCCCGACACGGATAATGAAATGGAAGTAGTTTTTAAAGAAGATAAAAGCAAGCTCGTAACCTTTACCCATGAGCATTCCAAATGGAAATCGCCCTTTGGTATTAAACCCGGCGATCCGCTGGAAAAGCTGGTGAAGATCAACGGCCGCGCATTCCGCATCAATGGTTTTGACTGGACCAACGGCGGTATGATCGATAGCTGGGACGGTGGCGCTATGGATAAAAAAGGCGTAACCCTGCAGCTAAAAGCTAATAATACCGGTGATCCGAAACAATATGACCAGGTAACCGGCGATAAAAAAGTAAGATCAGACCAGGCCGCGCTGAAGAAGCTGGATGTGGTGGTGGAGAAGGTTTCTTTCCAGACAGCGCCGCAGCAGTAAGCGTGCTTGAAAAATGTAAAATGTAAAATTTTAAATCATAAATGTAAAAGTGAAATGCCGCGAGCATGGGTCTGCACCCGTATCGCGGCATTTCACTTTTACATTTTACATTTTGCATTTATAATTTTACATTCTTTTATTTACCCCATGCTTTATTAGGCACCGGCCCCATTTCCAATACCAGCTGGCCGCCATTCATCAGCTCATCGTGCGTAAACCAGGGTGTGTTCAGCACCTTCCCGTTCATAGTAGCCCGCTGAATATATTTATTGGTAACAGAACAGTTCTTTGCTGTGAGCGTAAACTTTTTACCATTCGGCAGGTCAATAGTTACTTTGCTGAACACCGGGCTGCCAATGGTATACAGCGGTAAGCCGGGGGTGAGCGGGTAAAAGCCCATGGAAGAAAATACCACAAAGGCCATCATACCACCGCCATCTTCATCGCCGGGCACCCCAAAGATGTTATCCTTAAACCACACATCCAGCAGTAAGCGTATATGCTTCTGCGTTTTCCAGGGTGCATCCGTAAAGTTGTACAGGTAAGGAATGTGAAAGCTGGGCTCATTACCCATGGAGTACTGGCCTACCAAACCGGTGGCATCGGGGAACTTGGCCCAGAAAGCGTATTTGGAACGGTCCAGCCCTTCGCGGAAAAGCTGGTCCAGCCGGTCTTCAAAAGGTTTTTTGCCGCCCATTAAAGCCATCAGGCCCGGTACATCCTGCTGCACCTGCCACATGTAGGTCCAGCCGTTATTTTCATCATAATAATCACGGCCGCCCATGCCGCCGTCAAACTTAGGATCTATATTGATCCAGCTGCCCTTTTCATCTTTAGGTAAAAAGAACTGCCGCTCATTGTTCCAGAGGTTCTTATAGTTCATGCCTCTTTTGGAGAACTGCGTATAGTCATCCTGTTTATTAAGATCTTTAGCCAGCTGGCCCAAAGCCCAGTCATCATAGCTATGCCCCAGTGTAATAGCTACTGCCTGCCGCTTTTCAAAGTCATGCGCTTTAGGTTCTGTTTCCTTTTCACCGGGGTGCAGGGCCGGGAAGTAACCATGCTCATAATAAAAATCATCCAGCCGGGTTTTGTCGCCATTCTCCCAGGGCAGCATAGTGGCGCTGGTGGCGTTCTTACGCATACCTTCATAGGCTTTTTGCACATCAAAATTGCGCAGCCCTTTGCGGTAAGCATCTAAAAATATAATGGAAGAATGGAAACCGTTCATACATGGATTGTCGCCAAACAAGAGCGGGAAGGTAGGCACCCAGCCGCTTTGCTCATACATGCGTACATAAGACTGCAGCATATCTTCCTCCACCTTAGGGTTAATGATCATGCGCAGTGGGTGCAGGGCCAGGTAAGTATCCCATGACCAGTCATCCACATAAAAAGGGTGCGCATCCTTATTCACCTGCTTATTATAACCGCTGTAATATTGGCCGTCTTCTGTAATATTCACCATTCTTTCATAACAGCGGTACAAGGCAGTGTAGAAGGAGCGTTTTTGCGCAGTGGTGCCGCCTTCTACCTTTATCTGGCCCATGGCTGCCGCCCATAGCTTTTTACCATTGGCAGCTACGGCTTCAAAGGTGGGCCGGCTGATCTCTTCCTCATAATTCTTTTTAGCCTGCGCCGCGCTTACATAGCTAATGGCGTATTTAAATTCAACGGTTTTGGTAGCAGCCGGAAAGCTGATCACGGATCTTATATGCTGCCCGCTGTTTGCTGTACCAGCCTGCAGCTGCCCGTTGTCCCATACGCCGGTGGCGCCGCCGGTGCTGAACCGGCCATAGAGGTATACCTTGATCTCATCATGGTAGGTTTCTATACCCGTTAGCTCCTTATCAGATAAAAATTTATACTCCGATGGGCCATCATTATACACGCCCAGTAAAAGCGCTTTATCGCCGGCAGCGAGGAAAGTGAACCGGTAAATGCCGGTTCTGGCGCCGGGCGTGAATTCCACCTTCACCTCATCATCTACCAGCCAGGTGCTGTAATACCAGGGCCGGGTAATTTCCTGGTCGTAGGTAAGCCGTGCGCGCCAGCTTTCTTTGGTAACCGGTTTCACCACCGGCTTCAGGGAAAATACTTCGCCCATGCGGTGGGAAACAATGTTCAGCGGAAAGCCGGAGACCTGGTCATCCAGGAAATCTTTCCGCATAGGCGCCATGCGTATCATCTGGTATGGCAGCTGCACCGTAGGGCGGGTAGGTTCCAATAGCTGACCCACATTCCCAATGGTAGGATCTACATAATCAAGATTGCCACCGTTCAACGGTGTTTGCTGCGCATAGATAGCAGTATACAGGCACACCTGTGCCCCTAAGAGGAATACCAGTTGCTTCATGTTCATGGAAAACAAGTCATTTAACTAAAACCGGGTGCAAGAAACATTTATAGCACTAACAGCGCCCTTAACAGCTGCACTAACCGGGAAATTATTTTTCATTACCGGATAAAAATACGCACAAACCCTATTGGCAGGTATATAAAATGTTAATCCTGTGAGGAAGATCCGGCTTTGCTTAGCTCATTACATAAATTATAGAAGTGCTTAACTACATCAACCGTTTGTGTATAGGAAATAGGTTTTATTACATAGGAATGTGCGCCTAAGGCCAGGCACTCATCCCGCTCAATAGGGTTCAGGGAGGTGGAGAAAATAATAACGGGAATACCGGCAAACGTTCCATTTCCCTTTAAGAAACGCAGGGTTTGCGTACCGTTCATTTTAGGCATGTTCAGGTCCAGGATAATAAGGGAGGGTAACAGGGAAGCCTTTTGTTGCAGGTATTTCACTGCTTCTTCCCCGTTCTCTTCAAAATGGATCACAGCGCCGTAGCCCAGATCTTCAAAGGTATCTTTAATGATCTGGCGGTCTTCTGCATCGTCATCCACCATCATAATTTTAGGAAATCCTTTTTCCATAGATAATACTATCAGTTATTCGCATTTATTGGTTGAGTGGTAAGGTGATCCTGAAAGTGGCGCCCTCATTTACTTTGCCCGAGGCGGTGATGGCCCCGTTATGCAAAGCTACGATCTTCCTGCAAATGGCTAAACCCAGGCCGGTGCCTTTATATTCATCCCCCGTATGCAGGCGTTGAAAAAGCGTGAACATTTTCGGCAAATACTTTTCATCAAACCCTATCCCGTTATCCTTAATAAAGATCTCCAGGTAATGGGTGTTCAGCTTGTTGGTAACCTGGATCTGCGGCCGCTGATCGTTCTTGGAATATTTCAGGGAGTTATTGATAATATTGCCAAACAGCTGGCGGATCATACTTTCATCGGCATCAATAGAGGGCAGGGCGGTGATCTCAATATTGGCTTCCTTTTCCCGGATCATGATCTCCAGGTCCTGCAGGGTATCCTGTATTACCAGGTTCAGGTTAATGTGCCGGTACTCTACCTGTTTTTTCTCTACCTGGGAAAAGGCCAGCAGGTCGTGGATCAGGTTACGCATACGGTGCGAGGCGGATAACATGCCCTTCAGGTAGTCTTTTCCTTTATCATCTATTTTCTCAGCGTATTTATTCAGGAAGTAATCACTGTAAAAGCTGATCTTACGAACGGGTTCCTGCAGGTCGTGAGAGGCTACAAAGGCAAACTGCTGCAGCTCCTGGTTGCTGCGGTTCAGCTCTGAAATATTGTCTTCCAGCAAGGTCTGGTTCTCCTTTAACTGGGTTTGCGCGTGCTGCAGCGCCTTATTATTTTCCAGGGTTTGCTCCACCACTTTTTGCGCATGAATATCTACCAGGTAACCGATCCAGTACAGGAGCTGTCCTTTATCATCCTTCAGGGACGATAAGGAGGCCAGGTGCCAGTAGTATTCCGTTTCATTCACATGCCGCAGGCGGCACTGGGCTTTAATGGCAGCAGCGCCGGCATTGATCTTATGCGTCATTAACAGGCTAAAGGCATCATAGTCGGCGGCATGCACCACCTCTTTCCACTTGCTTTGGTTCAGCTGGGCAATGGTTTGCCCGGTAAAGTTATAGAGCCATTCATTGGCATAGATCAGCTCACCCTGCAGGTTCAATGAAAAAATAATGATGGGTAAGGTATTGGTCAATGTTTTATACTGGCCTTCGTTCTCCTGTAGTTTTTGCGCCAGATCCTGCAACAGCTCATTCTTCCGCTTCAGCTCCTCATAAGGGGAAACAGGCGGTTCATTGCGGAACATAGTCCGCCAGTCGTCTATTTTGCGATGGTCTATTTTTTCTGAAGTTGGCAAGCCATAGTAAAGCTCTACGGATGTTTCATTACCGGTGGTGGTAATGCTGTATTTATTCACCAGGCGCTTGGCATATTCCAGTCCCTGGCTGGTGGGTACATTATGCGCTTCATCTGTTACACGCGCAACAATATACCGTTCCCGTTTTTCGCCGGTTATGCTTAGGATCAGGTAACCGTTCTGCCCATGATCTATAGCATTCCTGGACACTTCAGATACCGCGGTAGCAAAAGTGGTTTGAGCGGAAAGGGAAAGCCCTGCCAGCTCTGCCAGCTTCATGGACCGCTTATGCGCCAGGATCAGATCCATCTCATTACTGAGCGTAACTTTTACCAGGTCCTGTATCATTATATATTTATTTTACAAGCAGCAATAGACATATCATCGTTATTACGCGCAAAATCTTTCAGCACGGCGGCTGCCATCACCGTCAGATCATAGCGGAGCACATTCGGGTAGCGGAGCAGGTCCCAGCGCGACTTAATCCCATCACTGCACATGATCAGGTGCTGCCCTTTTTCATATGGTACTTCCTGGTCCTTCATGGTATTGGGAATATTTAACCCGATGATACCATTGTGTGCTACATAACTTTTAGAGAAAGTAACCCCCTGTAGCTTGGTAAGAATATTGCCAATGCCGCAGATGGACCATTTCTTTTCCATCCGGTCAAATACAACCACCGTACCTACCAGCCCTCTTGTTTTTTTCACCTCCTGATGTATGAAACGAAGATTTTCCAATGGGCTGTGATCCGGGCAGATCCGGAACGCGTCAATGGCCGCCTGCACGGCTTTTTGTGCATGCGGCCCATGGCCTAACCCATCGCCCAGGAACAACTTAATATGCTCCTTACTTTCTTTATAATAAAATCCGTCTCCACAGGCGGTTTCACCCGGTTTAGGTACGATCAGGGAGCGTATCTCAATATTCTTAGGCTTAATATGGACCGGTAATGCTTTATTGAAAATAGCACAGTGCAAAATGGTGCCCCATCCTTTTAAAGAGTAGATCTGGAATTTGTTGGAGAGGCGTTTTATGGATCCCAGTCCATGTCCTAATGTGTTGGAAGTAGAGTGCCCGTCCACCATCATCCTGGGTATATCCGTTATACCGGGCCCACTGTCAATGGAGATCAGCTCAATACCCTGCTGATGATCCTCTTCCACCAGTTTTACCAACAACTCTCCATCCGTGGCATACTTGGCAAGGTTAGAAACAATCTCCGCCACCACAATATCTATCTCTCCTAATTTTTGGGGGGTAAACCCTGCAGTTGCTGCCAGCGCATGCACCTCTTTCTTAAGTATCGCAAAGTAACTCCGGTCAGTTGCCTTAAAGCGAAGATGAACTGCATTAACCATTTTTCCATTTAATAATGGTAACCGTAGTACCCTTACCTACAGCACTCTTGATATCAAATTCACTGACCAGGCGTTTAGCGCCGGGTAGGCCCAATCCTAAGCTCCGGCCAGTGGAATAACCATCCTTCATAGCCAGCTCCACATCTTTTATACCAGGCCCTTTATCTATAAAGGACAAACGGATCCCGTTCTCCCGGCCTTTACTTACCACTTCTATCACGGTGTTGCCGCCATTGCCGTATTTAAGCATATTACGTACCAACTCTGAAGCGGCCGTTATCAATTTCGTTTGGTTCACCAGGCTCATGCCGATCTTTACAGCGTACTCCTTTACCCGGTTACGGAATGGTACCACGTCCTGCTCCTTTTGAATGAGCATTGAGTCCTTATTCAGCACTATGATCATCGTGTTCTTCCTCCTCTGTAGTGTCTTCTAAAGAACCGATTTTCTTGTGCAACAATTCCATTCCCTTTACTACGTTCAATGCCGTGCTTACGCCTTTCAGCTCCAATCCCAGTTCCACCAGGGTAATGGCTACTGCAGGTTGCATGCCAACCACCACAGTTTCAGCATCCATGATCTTGCTCATATTACCAATGTTACCAATAATCCGGCCCATAAATGAGTCTACTATAGATAGCGCTGAGATATCGATCAATACACCTCTTGCTCCGGTTTTGCTTACCATCTGCACCAGGTCACTTTCTAAATTCAATGCCAAACGGTCATACAAATCCACCTGAATAGTCACAAGGAGGAATTTGCCCATTTGAAGAACAGGTATCCTATCCATATCCAATTACAAGCTATTTTTTTCTCTTACAGATGATTTCCTTACTTCCAGCTGCAGCACGGCAAATGCGTACCTCAAGGCGCTGGCCAGCGTTGCTTTGGTAATAATGCTGGAGAGATCAATCCCCAGGTGCACCACAGTTTGTGCAATTTCAGGGCGAATACCGCTGATAATACACTCCGCGCCCATTAAACGGGTAGCGCTGATGGTTTTTAACAGGTGCTGCGCTACCAGGGAATCTACTGCAGGCACACCGGATATATCCAGTATGGCAATGCTGCTGCCGGTTACTACTATTTCCTGCAGCAGGCTTTCCATTACCACCTGCGTACGGGCGCTATCCAGGGTGCCAATAATAGGCAGGGCCAGGATGCCATCCCACAGGCGTATCACGGGGGTGGAGATCTCAGTGATCTCATCGGTTTGGCGCAGGATCACTTCTTCCCTTCCTTTAATAAAGGTTTCAAAAGTGGTTACGCCAAACATATCAACCAGTTTGTTCAGCTTAAGTATAATGGACACCATCTGTGCCGGGTCGCTCTTCAGCTCTTCCTGTATGATCTGTAACAGCGCATCTTTCAGGCTGAAGATATACACGCCGGTTTCCCGCGGTGAAAAACCCTGCCGGGCACGGGAAATAGAGATACCGGATAATATTTCTATTACATTTTCAAAATCGGAGGATTGCAAATCTCCCAGGTTGTTATCGTTCAATGATGTTACCAGGGCATCCAGCAACTCTTCGGATTGTGCCCGCAGCTCTTCATTGCTCATCAGATCTTCACGCAGGCTTTCATCTGCAAGCTGGTTCTTCATCCATTGTTCCAGGATCTGTTTCTTCTTTTTCAGGAGTACCTTGGAGATATCAATTTTCATATTTTACCAATTATTATATTTTAATATAAATAAAGTGCTTTCGACAAAGGGGATGGCGATCATTACAGCCGGTACAATTTTTAAAATTGAACCAGAGGCTACCTGCATGATCTATGCACCAGCACACTACAATTATAAAACCAGGAAATATGTTATGCTATAAAATATTTGTAATGACGTGGAGCCGAGAAGTAAAGTGTAAATTGATGTAGAACTGACACGGAACTCTATGCTACGCACCAACGAATGTCAGGAAAATTTGTAGCATTTACAAAGGACTATAAAAAATAAATCATGCCGCTTACGGCTGAGAGCGGCATGATACGACATTAATACGATCCTGTTATTTAGATGTTACAACACTGTTCAGGTATTCCTCAATATTTGTATAACCATCATGGTCCCTGTCCAGTACTGCATCCTTTGCATCTTTCGTATTTAAGTGATGCTGTGTTTCCCAGCTATCCGGCATACCATCATTATCGGCATCTTTATACGGTATGCCTTTGTATTCCGGGTAACCGCCTACCTGGTCGGGATGCGTAATAATGCCCTGCTTGTAAGAATCAGCCGGCAGGCGGCGTTTAATATATTTGCTGGTGGTATTGGGTCCGCCGCCGGTGTATAAGATCTTACCGGTTCTAACTTGTTCGGCTATACGTTTATCTATCGCATCCCTTTTAGGCAAAGTAGCACCGGCATGTTCCGGCACATAAGTATAAGCTTCCTTTGCCGTCATAATGTGAAATTTAGCGATAGGGAAAGGCTCATTTACCCGGATAGCTTTTGTAAACTCACCTGCATCCGGCATTTCCCCTATCTGTACGCCACCGGCCCAGTTATCATTGGTCACAGCGGCGTTACCTTCCATAATATTACCGGCTACATAGGCCTGGCCGTAATGGTTGGCATCTGCTCTGTCCCGGTTGCCTTCCGGCTTTAAAATGCGGTGGCCGATCGGTTTGTCCAGCGGCGTTATAGGGCCGGGTTTAAAGTAGTTGTTAATGAAATTAAATTTTGAACGATGGTCGCCGCCATCTGCGCTGCGGTTCCACCAGTTAAACACTACATTGTTTACAAAACCAAAATCACCATACATACCAATGGATGGGTTGCGGCTAATGTTGCTGCACCACATGTTGCGCATAAAGGTGCTGTTTAAACCGCCAATGGTGCTGCCAAAGGCATGGTTATATACGTCCAGCGCTTCTGAAAAAATGGAGTTCTGGATAGTAATATTCACCGTGGGCAGCTTCTCCGGTTTGGAGCCATCGCCTTTATCATACACGTGCCGGTACATAGACATATTTTCATCCAGCCCCCAGCTGGCAGATACATGGTCTATCATAATGTTGCCCACACCATTGCCGCCCAGCGCATCATCACGGCGGGTCACTTCAGTAGCGCCACGGCGAAAGCGCATGTAACGGATCACTACATCATGCGTATCGATCCAAACGGATTCACCGGCTACGCACACCCCATCGCCGGGCGCTGTTTGCCCTGCAATGGTGATGTACGGCGCACGTATGCTGATAGGACTTTTCAAATGAATAATACCCGCTACATTAAATACCACTATGCGGGCCCCACCCTGTTCGCAGGCATCCCGCAAAGTTCCGGGCCCGCTATCTGCCAGGCTGATAACTACGCATACCTTACCCCCGCGGCCGCCAAAAGTATAGGCGCCGCCGCCTTCTGCACCTGGGAAGGCTGGGATCTTAGCCTGTGGCAGGTCTTCCGGCTTTTGCGCCCAGGGTATATAGGGCCTTCCTTTTTTTTCTTCTGCTTCAATAACAGGCATTGCTTTGGCAAAGGCTATGTCCGATTGTTTTTTGAATTGCGCCATTACCGCATCGGCAGAATCCTCCATGGATTTAGGGATCACCGGGTACTGTGCGTATGCCGTGCAGGCCATCCCGCTCATACAGCTTACAGTAAGTAGTTGAAATAAGAGCTTCTTCATATCAGGCAAATATTGTTTGTGCTTTAATAACCGTCGTTCTGTGTAAACTCGCTTTTATTAGTAACCGCATCCAGCTGGGCCTGTGGTATGGGACGCAGCATGTGAAAGGGCTTTATGTAAGCAGCGGCATCGGGGTTATGCGCTCCAACACGCTCTAACAGCTTGCCGGTACGTTTCAGGTCAAACCAGCGCAGCTGTTCACCTGCCAGCTCGCGCGCACGCTCATCCAGTATAAAATCAATATTAATGGCAGCCGGCTGCACCGTCATAGCCGCTTCCTTTCCCGGAATAATGGCCCGTTTGCGCAGGTCATTGATGTACAAGGCGGCAGAATCGGACTTGCCCAGCTTCATTTGCGCTTCAGCCACTATCAGGTACATTTCCGCCAGGCGTATTAAAAATGCATCGCGGGAGCTTTGCGGCTCCGTAGCTGATCCACGGGTAGGATCTGCAAATTTTTGCAGGGTAATGTAGTGGAAGCGGTCCTTAGGCTTGCCATTTGCATCATACACATCATCCCGGTCATAGGTGGTATAACGGTAACGGGTACTGTATTTCTGCTGAAAATTATCAACCGGGTATTTACTTACAAATACGGCGGTATCACCCAGCTCAAACTTATTCTGGCCTACCAGCGGGGCCAGTGCCGGGTTCTGTGCTGCATCGGCAGCGGTCCACTTAGGCAGTGTTTTGCTGTTGTTGGTTATCCAGGCTTGTTTGAAAGAGGCGCTGAAACGGGCATCGGATGTTTCGTCAAAAAGATCCAGCAGGAACTGTGTAGGCATCCAGCGTACATTGGCTACTTCATTGGGCACATCCGGCTGCATGCCCGGCTGGTCAATATAATTCATTACAAACATGCTATGCCCCACATTGCTGCCGGCATTCACCTCCAGATTCTTGGAGTAGTTAAGGCCCCATACCACTTCTGCATTCTTTTCATTCTCCATCTTCCACAGATCGGCATAATTGGGCAGCAGTGAAAATCTGTAATTTTTAATTACGCTGTTCGCATAATTACTGGCTGCCTGATTATTGCCACGGGTAAGGTTTACACGGGCCATTAATGCTTCTGCTACCGGTTTGGTGGCGCGGCCGTAATCCGCAGCGGTGGATGGCAGGTGATCTACTGCAAACTGCAGGTCGGCAAAGATCTGTTCATATATTTTTTCAACCGGGGTGCGATTAGCGGTGGTGAGCATTCCTTCTGTAGGTTCCAGCGTAAAATTCACCGGGCCAAATGCTTCTGTGAGCAGGTAATAATACCAGGCGCGCATACAGCGCAGCTCCCCTTCCAGCACCGGTTTGCGGGTATCAGCCAAACCGGCGTCATTAATATGCTTTAAGCCGGTATTACACAGGTTAATGGCCGCATAACAAGGCACCCACAGGTTGGTATTTACCCACAGGTTATCGGAGATCAATCCCTGGTAAGTGGTAAGCGGCGTGTTGGGAAAAATACCATTGATGCCCGTATTACCATTAAAAGCAGCATTGGTCCATATATCGGTGCCGGCTTCCAGCAATGCGTAACCCTCCTCTTTACCGAACAGGCTACGGTTATAGGTATACGTAGCATTAACGGCGGCTTCAAAACCTTCCGGGGTATTGAACAGGCTTTCTACCGTAGCGCCTCCCGGGTTATATTCATCCAGCTTTTTAGTGCAGGCAGTGATAGTGCAGGTTGCCATTAACAGCAGTACCATCTTGATATGCAGCTTCATCATTTTCTTCAGGTTTTAATAATTAAAATGTAACATTCAAACCGGCCACGAACAATTTGCTTAAAGGCTGGTCAATAATCCCTTCACTTTCCGGATCAAAGTCTTTGTTGTTACTGGAATAGAACCACAGGTTTTTACCGGATACATAGATCCTTACATTCTCGATCTTTGCCCTGCTGATGAATGATTTGGGCACATTGTAACCCAGCGTAATGTTGCGCAGCTTCACATAAGAGTTCTCATACTCTGTTAAAGTAGTGATGTTTGATGAGCTGCGGGTAGCATTCGGACGCGGATAAGCATTGGTGGGATTTTCCGGTGTCCAGTAATCCACTGCCGATCCGTTCTGGGAACCATTGCGCACATATTTGGCGTAATAGTCAGAGCTCATCCACTGGCCTACACGGGCAATGAACAGGATATTCAGGTCAAAATTTCCGTAGGTGAAATTGTTATTAAAACCGCCGGTCCATTTGGGTACACGGGTACCTATAATGGTACGGTCGGCAGCTGTGATCTTCCCATCCGGTTTACCATCCGGCCCTGAAATGTCCGCTATCTTAATATCGCCGGGTAATGCACCATACTGGTCGGCCTGCGCAGCCTCACTGGTTTGCCAGATGCCCAGCTTTTTGTAGTCGTAAAAAATGGTAGGCGACTGTCCCAGGATCAGCGATTTACGATAGTCGTTATCAATTACATTACCATTGGGCAGCTCTGTGATCTTTTCTTTATTGTGTGCATAAGAGATGGTGGAGGTCCAGCGGAAGCTGCGGCTCACAATATTATTGGTGGTTAAGCTTACTTCCACGCCCCGGTTGCTGGTTTTACCTATGTTGCGGCTGATGGTGGATACCCCTGTGCTGCTGGGCATAGTGTAGGGGAATATCAGGTTATAGGTGCGTGCATCGTAATAGTCAACCGTACCGCTGATGCGGTCTTTCAGCAAGCTAAAGTCAAGGCCTATATTGGTGGTGGCCGTCAGCTCCCATTTCAGATCACTGTTGCCAATACTGGGATTGATGGTATAGGCGGGGGCCAGGTTGGTATCGTCGTAAGAGAACTTGATCTGCGTTAAAGTATTTTGCGTGGCGTAAGGCGCAATTACGTCGTTACCGGAAATGCCATAACCCACCCTTAATTTCAGCTCGTTGAACAGGTGCTGCTTTTTCATAAAGTTCTCGTCGCTCACACGCCATGCGCCGGCTACAGAGGGGAAGAAAGCCCATTTGTTACCGGGGCCCAGCTTGGAAGACCCATCGCTACGGCCGGTTAGTGTTAACAGGTACTTGCCCTGGTAACTATAGTTAATGCGGCCGGTAAATGATAGTAATGCATACTTGTTGTAGTTGCTGCCATAACCGGGTGACTGTGTAGCGCCAGCCAGGTTGTACCAGAGCTGTGAAGGAAAAGTTTGATTCTTTGCAAGCGCATAGCTGCCGGTACCAATGTTCTGTATATAGCTGGTTACGCCTGTAACGGTAAAGGAGTGATCCTGTATTTCCTTGTTATAGGTGAGGATGTTTTCCCAGCTTATAAAATTGCTTTGCGTATTGGTTACAGAGGCCTGTGAATTAGCGCCGTTGCCGTTAATGGAATTCTTTCCATAAAACTGCCCGGCTACGGAGCTCCATTGCGTGGTAGAAAAAGTGGAGCGGATATCCAGGCCTTTCAGCGGCGTTATATCTGCATAGGCAGCGCCTGAAAAACGGTTGGTCTTTGTATTGGCGGCCCAGGAGCCCGGCTGCTCATCGATCAGCGGGTTTATCTGCAAACGGTCTACCGTGTACATGATCACATTACCGGCCGAATCATAAGGCAGGCCCAGGGGAATGGCTTTGGATGCGGCGTTGAAAGGATCGCGGCGTATATTATTATTGATATTTGCATACTGGCTGCTGATGCCCACCTTTAACCAGCTGTTAATTGTTTGATCGAGGTTAAAACGTGCGGTATAACGTTTATAATCGTCACCCGCTAAAATGCCCTTTTCACGATAGTAACCGGCGGAGAAATAGATCTTTGTTTTATCCGTACCGCCCGATACACCTACCTGGTAGTTCTGCTGGGTGCCATGGTGCAATATCAGGTCGGGATAATTAATATACTGCTGGTTCTGGATAGCGTTCAGCTCTTTCTGGTTAAAGATCAGCGGATCATCTGCCACACTGTTCCAGGTGCCCACAGCACGGTAAGCTTCACGCTTAAACGCTACATACTCAGGCCCGCTTTGCATGCGTCCGTACTTGGATACATCTGAAACACCGGCATAGCTGCTGAAGGTTAGCTTTGGCTTACCGGTGGTGCCTCTTTTGGTGGTGATGATGATAACACCGTTTGCGCCGCGTGAACCGTATATAGCGGTGGAGGAAGCGTCTTTCAGCACATCTACCGATTGTATATCGTTCGGGTCAATATCCGACATGCTTACGCCCTGCACCCCATCTACAATGTATAGCACATTGTTTGAGCTGGCAGGGTTACCGATAGAGCGGGTGCCCCGTATGCGTATGTTCGACTGGCCACCGGCATAACCATTGTCACGGTAAATATCTGCACCGGGAATTTTACCCTGCAGTGCTTCAATGGCATTGGAGGCGGGCACCTTCACCGTTTCATCGCCCTTGATAGATACAACGGCGCCGGTAAGGTCGCGCTTTTTCACCTGCCCGTAACCGATCACCACTATCTCATTTACGTTGGAGATGGCATTGCTTAATGCAATGTTCAGCTCTGTTTGTTTACCAACTGTGATCTCCTGTGTGCCGTAACCTATGTAGGTTACCAGCAGCACCGCATTATCGCCCGGAACGGGAATGGAGAATACGCCACTGGCATTGGCGGCAGCGCCCTGCGTGGTGCCTTTTATATTTACCGTGGCGCCGGGCAGGGGCTGTTTGGTAACCTGGTCAATGATCTTGCCGGTTACTGTTCTTTGCTGGGCCATTACACGCGTGTAACTGCCCAGCAGCAAAAGAATGAATAAGTATACTAACGTGGTTTTATTTTTCATAACGCAGTATTTGTTTTAGAATGGTTAAGCATAAATACACTGACAGCTGTTTTTTGGGCCTGCGCCCCAGAAAAGCTCCCAGTATGGCAAATAGATCATAAGCTGTAGTTGCATAGGTTACATGACGTGATTTCCGTTACAGGGCTATATGCCGCATAGGCAGCTATTTCCTTTAGTTATATTCTATTCCAATTTGTTCCTGCTTTCCGGCGCGCCTGATCTCTTTCCAGCCACTGTATAGCAGGCTTTTATCAATGTTGGGTTTGGGAAAGAACAGGCTGGCCACATACCCTACCCCTATTACAATTAAATGGCTGTATACCCCCAGCATTAATTTATGATGGGTAAAATTGTATTTACCCAGGTCCAGCAGCAGCGTTTTATGATCGCCCAAACCAATGGCCGTGGAAGTAAGAAAAGCATACGCAGTAAATAAGATGCACGCAATAATGGCAATGGTAATGCCCTGGTTATTGGCCCTTGCGCTTAACAGTCCTAACAGGAAAATGCCTACAATGCCGCCGGAAAAAATAGCATAGAGGGTGAAAATAATTCCCAGCACCCCTTCATCTCCTGCGCTGATATAGAACATAGCAATGAGTATAGATAGTAAGCCGGATATTACTACCAGCCACCTGCCGGCTTTCAGGTATTCCTTATCAGAGCGGTTGGGCTTTATCTTTTTATAATAATCTTCCACTCCTACAGCGGCCAGGGAATTAAGGTCGGCGCTCAGGCTGCAGATGGCTGCAGAGATCATGGCGGCGATAATAATGCCTACCACCCCGGCAGGTAATTGTGTTACAATAAAATAGGGAAATACACCATCCGGCTGCATACCGGCGGGCAGCGGTTGCTGGGTGTAGAACACAAACAGTGCGGTGCCGATGAACATAAATAAGGCCCATACCGGAACGGTAAGCAGTATGCCCATTAAAGATGCCTTGATGGCTGCTTTATCCGTACGGGCTGTTAAATAGCGCTGCACTACTGTTTGATCTGTACCATACTTCTGAATGGCGTAGAATGCGCCGTTAATAGCCATTACCCAGAACGTAAGCCGGGAAAGGCTGGCGTCGTAAGGGCCAAAACCCGTGCGGTGGTTGGCAGCTGCTACCTTCCATACCTCCGGCAAACCACCTTTCACGGAAAATAGTAACACACTTATGCAGATGATGCCGGTGGCAAACAGCATAAATCCCTGGAATACATCCAGCCATATTACCGCTTCTATGCCACCCAGGAGGTTCACCGCAATAATGATCAAACCAACTACCAATATAATTGTAATGGTATTACCACCTGTAATGCTGTGCAGGGCCAGCGCCAGTAAGAAGAATACGGTGCCCATGCCGGAAAACTGCCGCAGCACAAAGGCCAGGGAGCTGTAATAACGGGCAAAAGGGCCAAAGCGTTTTTCAAAATATTCGTAGGTGCTTAACCGTATCACCTTGCGGTACAGCGGTACTATGAACCAGATCACGCATATTAATACAATGGGCACCATGAGGCCCTGTACCAGCAAGATCCAGTTAGAGGAATAACCGGTACCGGGATAAGCCAGGAAAGTTACACTGCTGATAAGGGTTGCCAGCAGCGACATGCCCAGTGCCCATGCGGGAATTTTACCCTTGGCTAAAAAATAATTCTGGCTGGTTTTCTGTTTCCTGGCAAATACAAATCCAAAGGAAATGGTAGTTATCAGCAAAAGAATAATGATGACGTGGTCTATTATATGCAATGATGTATTCATAATGTGGCATTGCTTATTGCATGAGTGGAAAAAGATCTAATGGCGGCCATTCATAGCTGCCTGGTTTTAACGTGAGATGCAGCTCCTTGTTACCCTGTACGCGCATACGTGTTACACCCGGCGCCAGCGCCATGGTAGGGTATAACCTGTCAATACCCAGCTTGCGCATTACGGCAGCAGCGGTGGAGCCGCCTTCTATCAGTATTTCATGCAGCGTGGCATGGCCGGCAATAAAGGCTGCGGCTTCCGCCATCCTGTTCCGTATGTTCAGCGCATGCGCTTTATCATCTTCCATTTGCGGATGTACGGCTATACTTACCTTTCCTTCCTGTTTCAGCTGCAACAGTGTTGCTTCCATCCAAAGCTGAAATAATTGCGCATCTGCCGTAGCATTACCCAGCGCAGCGGGCATGTAGCTTACAGGAAAACCATCCTGCTCAATTTTCTTTACAAACGCGCGGCTTTTATGAAATGCGCTGCCACAGATCATAAGCGCAGGCGGGTGCAGGATTGCGCTGCTTTCTTTCGTGATCAGCGGGCGCATATTCATTGCTTCTAAAATAGTGGCAAAAAATTCTGCGGCGCCGGCCACTAGTGTATCTGCATCCAATGTTTTACTCCATGCCACCAGGTCACTGCTGTTCTGCACTTCTGCTACCACAATGCCGGCGCCCGGTTGTGGCACATAGTGCGGCAGCACCTGTATATCGCCATCCTTTGCCTGCAGCAGCTCCCTTATGCCGGAGCTGTATACCGGAAATTCCGGGTCCTGCGAAAAGCTGCTCTGGTGCAGGGGCTGCCCGTTCAGCAAATAAGTGCTATTCACCACGGTTCTGCCCAATCCCGGGTTGGCCGGTACTATCAGGGCTTTGGGCAGCTGCAATAATTCCTGCTGCAGCTGTATTTCCGCCAGCACATGACCGCGTAATACAGAATCTATTTTTTTAAACAGCAATGTGGGCTGCAATGCTTTCAGCCCTGTACATATTTCCGTTATCACTGCTTTGGCCGCGGTTTGAGACAGGGAGCGGGTATCGGTGTCAATGATCAGCAGGTCTGCTTTGGAATGCAGGTTCACCGTGGTGGTGATCTCCGCCATTAAACCATACTTCAATGCCAGCCCTCCTATTTCTGCTGCGCCGGTCAGGTCATCTGCAATTACTACCATCATATGTGCTGCCTGGTTTTAGATAACTGTACAGCAGATTCAATGGCCAGTAACATCGCATCTGCGCTGGCAATGCCTTTGCCGGCAATTTCAAACGCAGTGCCATGGTCAACAGAGGTGCGGATAATGGGCAGGCCCATGGTGATGTTCACGCCTTTCACGCTATCCATCTGTTGTTTTTCCGCATTCCATTTAAAGCCAGAGAGCTTGAATGGAATATGCCCCTGGTCATGATACATGGCTACAATACCGCCGTAATAACCGGTAGCTGCTTTGGCAAATAAAGTATCCGGCGGCACAGGGCCATCTACCTCGTAACCCAGGCGGCGGGCTTCTTCTACGGCAGGGAGTATTTCCATATCATCCTCCGTACCAAACAAACCGGCATCCCCTGCATGCGGGTTTAAACCGGCAATACCTATTCTTAAATTTGTTTCATTCAGCTGTATTAAACCGTTGCGCAACAGCTCCGTTACTTCCAGTATGCGGTCTTTCTTTACCAGGTCGCAGGCCTGCCGCAGGGATACATGGGTGGACACGTGGATAACCTTCAGGTGCTCCTCTACCAGCAGCATGGCATATTTTTTAGTGCCGGTGAAATGTGCATATATCTCCGTATGCCCGGCAAAGTGATGGCCTGCTTCGTTAATGGATTTTTTATTAATAGGGCCCGTGACCGTGGCTGCTATTTCGCCTGCCATGGCCATATCAATTACTTTTTTCACTGCTTCAAAAGCGGCGTTGCCCGCCATGGCGGATACTTTCCCGAACTCCAGCGCTGCCAGGTTCACATTCTGCAGGTCGATCACATCTATCTGCTGTAAGCGGAACTGTGCTTCCGTTGCATGCTGGATAGCATTTACGGTGGCAGGTAAGCCCAGGCGGGTAATAATATCGCGGAACACAGCCGCATCGCCCACCAGCAGGGGCCGGCAAATAGTGTGTATGTGCTCATTCAACAGCGCTTTCACCGCAATCTCCGGCCCGATGCTGGCCGGGTCGCCCATGGTAATTCCTATTATTGGTTTCGTATCAGTCATTATTAAATCCGGTTAATGTTATTTAAATCACCAAATACAGCGCGCACTTCCTGCATCAGCTTTTGCTCTTCAGCTGCCGGCAGGCGGTACAGCGGTGGCAGCACATCCGGCCCGCAGAGCTCATAGGTAGCCAGCATGGCTTTAAAAGCGGCCAGCGACTGGCTCAGGATCCGATCTTTCTGGTACATTTCAGAGATCTGATCTGCTTTTTGCTGGGCCTGTGCAGCGGCTACGGTGTCGCCTGTACGTACGCCGTCATATATTTTGCGGTATACAGCCGGCGCCAGGTTACCACTGCTGGGTACAATACCATCTGCGCCCTGTTCCAGGGCAGAGCGGGATTGCAGGGCCCAGCCCAGTAAATAGGAAAAATCTTCCCGGTGCTTCCATAAAGCTGTAGCAGTGCTAATGCGCTCCACGCCTTTTTCAGAATCCTTGAATCCAACAATGTTGTGATGCGCGCTTAATTGCTCCACCACATCCAGCGGAATAGACAAATGCGTGGTGGCCGGAATGTTATACAGCACTAAGGGGCATGGCAGCGCATCTGCCAAAGCAGTAAAGTAGCGCAGCATTTGCTTTGGCACTACCGGGTAATAGCCCGGCATGGTGCTCACCAGCACATCGGCGCCCAGGCCGTGATAGGTTTTACCTTCCTCCACCGCATCCTGCAGGCTGTTGCCTGAAACGCCTGCATACACCAGCGCACGGCCGCTGTTCGCTTTAACAGCAGCCGTGACCAGTGTAGTTCTTTGGTGACGTGAAATAGAAGCCGCTTCCCCGGTAGTACCTAAAATAAAGGGATGTGCTTTCCCGCTTATTAAATGGTTCACCAGCTTTTGTACGGCTGCTTCATCGATGGTATGCTGCGGAGTAAAAGGTGTCATCATAGGCACCACTACCCCACTGTATCTTTTTTCGCTTTTCATGCTACTACTTTATTAAAGGCGGCCCGGTAAATGTTAACAGCATCCTGTTGTGTAACAGGCCGCAGGTTGTTCTTCAATAGCCGCTGGATCTTCAGGGCATCTTCCGCCATTTTATCAATACTGTCAAAAGGAATGTTCAGCTCATCCAGGGAAGCCGGCAGGCCGCAGTCGCTGATCAGCTTTTTGATCAGGTCAATACCTTCGCGGGCAGTGGCTATATCGGACTGGCCGGGTGCAGCGCCCAATGCAAGGGCGATCTGCGCATGCCGCTGCGGCGCAGCCGGTAAATTAAATTCCATTACATAAGGCAGCAGCAATGCAATGGACAAGCCATGCGGCACGTGGTAGGTTACGCCCAATGGGTACGACAGCGCATGCACAGCTGCCGTATTCACCGGGCCTAAGCACATGCCGCCGTACATGCTGCCCAATGCTACCTGCGCACGCGCCTCCAGGTCCTGCCCATTGTCACAGGCACGCTTCAGATAGTGTGCGATCAGCCGTACACCTTCCAGTGCAATAAGGTCAATAACCGGATGCGCAAAATTATTCGTGTAGGCTTCCAGGCAATGCGTTAACGCATCAATGCCGGTGGAGGCGGTAATGGAGGCCGGTACGCTCAGCGTTAGCGCAGGATCTATATATGCGGCATCCGGCACCAGGAAAGGGCTGATCACGCCTACCTTGGCGCCGCTATCATCTATAAACAATGCATTGGGCGATACCTCGCTGCCCGTGCCGGAGGTAGTGGGAATGCAGGCCAGGTAAGTTTTGCGCTCTTTCAGGTTACGGATGCCTATCACTTCTGCCGTGGTTTGCGTGTTCCTGATCTGGGCGGCTATCAGCTTGGCTACATCCAGCACGCTGCCGCCGCCAATACCCACCACACTGTCGGCTCCAAAAGATCTTGCATCCGCCAGCAGCTTTTCAAAATCATTAAAGGAGGGTTCTCCTGCAATGCCGTCATTCACCTGTATGGTTACGCCCTGCTGCTGCAGGGTATGCAGGCCGTCTGCTATTTGCGCCGCTACCGGAGGTATGGTTACCAGGTATAAGCGCTGCAGTCCCAGCGCGGTATAGTCTGTAATAAACTGCGCAAAGCTGTTCTCCCCAAACACCAGCTTATTAGGATTTATGATCGTTACACTTTGCATGCTCAGGTTTTTCATTTTTATGTAAACGTTTACATTTTCCAATCAAAAAAAGCTCCAACAAAGATTTCCGGGGAGCGCATTAGCCTCACCGGCCGTATCTTACTTAAATCCGCAGGACCGCCGGATCATCAATTCCGTTTTCACGATCACATTGGCCGGCAGGCGGTCGGGCTGCTGGATCCTTTGGTACAGCAGCTCTATGGCCCTTTGCCCTATTTCAAAACCATGCTGCCGTACAGCCGTTAACGGTGGGTTCAGGGAAGTGGCCCAGTACACATCATCAAAACCTACGATAGCTATTTCTTCCGGTATTTTCAGCCCCTGCTGCAGAATAGTTTCCAATGCGCCTAAGGTTAGCAGGTTATTAGCGGTAAAAATGGCGGTAGGCCTTTCCGGCAATGCCAGCAGCTGTTTGGTGATCTCTACCCCGCTGACAAAGTTGGATTCTTTACCTTTTATGATCTTCTGATCTACCCGTAATCCGTAATGTTTATGTGCAGCAATATAACCGGCAATGCGTTCCTGGGTGGTAGGAATGGCAGGGTCACCGGTAATATGCGCTATGCGTTTATGACCCAGCCTGATCAAATGCTCCACCGCATTAAAGGCGCCTTTTTCATTATCTGATTTCACCACATCCACATTCAGGTTGCTGAGGCCCCGGTCAATACATACCACAGCATGCCCGTCGCTGATCAACTCTTCCACATCCTCGTCCTTCCCGTGGGAAGGCGCTACAATAAAGCCATCCACGGATTCTGAGCGGAGGATATCTATATACAGCTTTTCCCGTTTCGGATCCTGGGAAAAGTTGCCGATCACCACAGCGGAGCCGTTTGCATAAGCATATTCCTCTATGCCCCGGATCACATCTACATAGAACGGGTTTTGAATATCCGGTATCAGTAAGCCGATCAGCTTCTTGGAACGGTTCGTGGAACGTAAGCGCTGCGCTACGCGGTTGGGATGGTAACCGGAGGTTTTGATAGCCCTTTGAACGGCCAGCCGGGTCTCGTCCTTTACCACGGGATCGCCGTTCAATACCCTGGAAACAGTGGCTATTGACACACCGGCTAGGCTGGCAACGGTTTTTAAACTGGCGACGGTTTTGGCAGTTTTCACAAAGCGATCAGATTTTTCCGTGGATTTATGTAAACGTTTTCACAACTAATCAAAGCTACAATTATTTTTGAATTTCCTATAGGCAGCGTAAAGTATTTCACATGGTGGATTCTCCAGGTACTCCCGGTTTCCATTACATAATATCTTTTTTGATTATTATGAGCGGCATTCACATGATTAGTTTATGCTAGGCCAATTTCACTGAGATCCAGTAACAGTAAAGTTTATACGACATTAAAATTCCATAAGAATTTATTGCTAACCAGGTAGCTGTTATGATTTTTTATTCACTCAAAGTGATATTATTTGCTAAATCGTTTTATGGTATTTATATTGAGATCAGTTTCTATCAACGTCATCGAAATCTTCAATATTAAATTTCTAAACTGCTGTAGTGTGTAAGAACTTGAGCCGCTAAATCAAACAACAACAATCAGGGGACAATTAATATCAACCGTAGGTATATGCCATGCATCCGCTAAAGGATGTTATCAATATTGTTATTCTACTATTTATTTACTTGTTATTCGACTAAACCGTGAAATCAATGCAGAGCTGACTTGACTGCTTTTAAAAGGTCCATTTTATAATCAATCTATCAAACACAGAACTATGAAAAGATTACTCATCTTTTTATCGCTATCCCTATGCGTGTTCGTAAACGCATTTGCGCAAAAGCGAGCGGTATCCGGTAATGTAAAGGATGCCGACAACAATCCCCTCCCCGGTATAACCATTATTGAAAAGGGGACCAGTAATGGCACCGTAACCGATGGTGCAGGTAATTTCACCCTGCCGGCCAGCCCTAATGCAACCCTGGTGCTTTCCGGTGTAGGCTTTCTTTCACAGGAGATAGCCGTAGGCAACCAAAGCACGCTGCAGGTGCATATGGCCATCGACAACAAAAACCTGGGCGAGGTAGTAGTAACCGCGCTGGGTATTAAACGCGAGAAAAAATCACTGGGTTATGCCCTGCAGGAAGTAAGCGGCGAATCGCTGGCCAACGCGCGGGAAACAAACCTCACCAACGCCTTAACCGGTAAGGTAGCCGGTTTGCAGGTACTACGCTCCAGCAACGGCCCTGCCGGTTCTACCAAGATCACGCTGCGTGGTAACAACTCGCTCACCGGTACCAACCAGCCGCTGATAGTAGTGGATGGTATACCCATGGACAACTTCATTGGCTCCAACAACAACGACTTCTGGAACCCTGCACGAGATATGGGTAACGGTTTATCCGACATCAACCCGGAGGATATTGAAAGCATGTCTGTACTGAAAGGCGCTACTGCTGCGGCTTTATACGGCACACGCGCCGGTAACGGTGTGATCCTGATCACCACCAAGAGCGGTAAAAAACAAAAAGGTTTGGGTATCACCTACTCATCCCAGGTCGGTTATTCCGAGATCTTTACCCGTCCTGAAATGCAGCAATCCTTTGCCCAGGGCGACCGTGCCATATTTGATCCGATCTCTGAAATAAACTGGGGGCCGGAAATTACCGGGCAAACCGTAAAAGACTGGCAGGGTAAAGATGCTCCATTGACAGCGTATGATAACCTGGACGGCTACTTTGGCAGGGGGATCAATGTAAAGAACAGCATTTCTTTCCAGCAGCAGGTAAGCGAAGGAACTTCTATCTACTCCTCTGTTACCCGCCTTACAGATAAAGGTATTATCCCGGGCACCAAGCTGAATCGTACCAACCTCACGGCGCGCGCTGTATCCCGCTTTGGCAAAGGCAACCGCTGGAGCACCGATACTAAGGTACAGTATATTAACTCTGATGCGGTGAACCGCCCGCAGAATGGTATGAACGATAGCAACCCGTTCAGCACCATGTATATGCTGCCGGTGAATCTGAACATACGTGATTTCAGCGCTGCAAAAAGGGAGAACGGTAAAATGTTATGGTACAGCAATAGCAATAAGCTGAATCCTTACTGGGCATCCCAATACAACCTGAACCAGGATATCCGCGACCGCTTTATGATGACCGGTACTGTAAAATATGAAATGACCGACTGGCTGAGTGCAGAATTAAGAGGCGGTGCAGATATCTATACCACCAACTACGAAGCCAAACGTTATGCCGGTGCTCCCGGCGTAGCTAATGGCAGCTATAGCCAGGGTAAGGAAACCTTCAGTGAGATCAACTACAGCGCTTTGATCTCTGCCCATAAAGACAACCTGTTCGGCAAGCTGGGTGGTACCGCCTCAATAGGGGGTAACCTGATGAAGCAGAAAAGAAATCGCCTGGATGCCGGTGTTGGCGAGCTGCAGATCCCGGACTTTTTCTCAGTGAACAATGGCAAATCCAACCCTACTGTCACTGAAACCGTAAGCGAAAAAAGGATCAACTCCCTGTATGGTACGGTGGGTGTGAACTGGGATGCTTACTGGTTTGTGGACGCTACTTTCCGTAACGACTGGTCTTCTGCCCTGAGCCCTGACAAACGTTCCTTCTTCTACCCTTCCGTGAGCACCTCACTGGTAGTAACAGAAATGATCGAGCGTATGGGCGGCAGTGTACCTTCCTGGATCTCTTACGGTAAATTGCGCGGCTCTTATGCGCAGGTAGGTAATGACCTGGCAGCCTATGAGCTATATAACACCTATGAGGTAAGTAAAGATCCCAACGGCAACACTGTAGTAAAAAGAAAAAATACCCTGTATGATCAGAACGTACGTAATGAGCTGATCCGTTCTCTTGAAGTAGGTGCAGAAGCACGCTTTTTTAATAATCGTGTAGGCCTGGACGTAGCCTTGTATAAAACAAATGCTACCAACCAGCTCATTAACCTGCCCATGGACCCGCTGAGCGGTTATTCTTACAGGAAGATCAACGCCGGCAATATCCAGAACAAGGGTATAGAAGTAATGTTAAACGGACGTGTGCTGGATAACCCGAAAGGCATTTCCTGGGATATGACGGTGAACTACTCTGTAAATGATAACACCGTTAAGGAGCTGACCAATGACGTGAGCCTGTATTCCCTGGGCAGTTACGACGACGTGCAGGTGTATGCAGAAACCGGCAAAAAATTCGGTGAGATCTATGGTACCGCTTTCCAGCGCGTAGAAGATGCCAGCAGTCCCTACTATGGTAAGATCATCGTGAATGGCAACGGCCTTCCCCTGGCTACACAGGGTAAAATAAGGCTGGGCAACCAGCAGGCCAGCGGCTTACTGGGTGTAGGTAACACCTTTTACTGGAAAAGCCTTTCCCTGGGCTTCCAGGTAGACGCCCGCTTTGGCGGTAAAATGTTCTCTGGTACTCTGATCTCTATGCAAAGAGCCGGTACAGCTGCTGAAACCGTAGTGAATGGCAAACGTGAGAATTTTATTGTAGATGCTGCAGTGTATAATGCGGACACTAAAGCTTACGAACAAAATACTGTGGCGGTGTCCCCGCAGGATTACTGGAGGAACGCCATTGGCGCTACCAATATGGGTATTGTGGAAGCAAACCTCTACGATGCATCCAACATCCGCCTGCGTAACGTGCAGCTTAGTTACTCACTGCCTGCCAAACTGCTGTCCCGCACACCAGTGCAGCGCGCCAGCATTGGTTTTTCCTGCAACAACGTATGGTTAATATCCAGCCATCTGAAAGGTATTGACCCGGAATCTGTTTTTGCAACCAATACCAACGCCACGGGTTTTGAGAATGGCAGCGCGCCTACTACCCGTACTTTCCTGTTTAATTTATCCGTTAGTTTCTAATTGCTGAAAAAGGACATTTATGAAAAATATTATAAAGAGCACATTTGTACTGTTTGCAGCCAGCCTGCTTGTACAATCCTGCTCAAAGTTTGAAGAGATCAACAGAGATCCGAAGTCTGCCAATGAAGCGCAGGTAGAGGTTGAATATGCATTGAATGGTTCTATCATTGGTGCACAAATGAACCCGGATGTAGCCGAACGTTCCTTTGTATTGTACTGGAAAACCGGTGGCCGCCAGCATCGCCAGGGCGGTTTGTCCAGTGGTGGTTACGATGACGGCTGGACCACGGCCTATTACAATTCCGTATCCGGCTGGCTGAATGGGGTGAACCTGGCAGTGGAGCT